>Ga0247809_1000279_pt1 | contig 25895 bp, 23 predicted proteins | sample UWRJL104311B1_FD_180951 | JGI IMG/M metagenome (GOLD analysis project Ga0247809, IMG submission 180951) | Plant litter microbial communities from Arlington Agricultural Research Station in Wisconsin, United States - UWRJ-L104-311B-1 | ecosystem: Environmental > Terrestrial > Plant litter >...
CGATCTGGTTCTTGAACGCCGTAAGCATCGGTGAAAGTTTCTTCATTTTAAAGGTCTGTTCCGGCTTTTTGTCATCATAGACCGGCGGGTCGGATACATACTGATAGGCCGGATCACGGTAGATCTCTCCGGTTTCCTTATCCACGGACTCACTGGCAAATTTAAAACCTTCTTCCAGTTCGCCTACGCCCTCATTGAGGAGCAGCTGCCCTAAATACACACTAGGGGAGGCATCCAGACGGTTATCCGCCACGAAGGCCATGTACACTTCCACTGCAGTTTCCAGCTCAAAATCTGGTAAATTGATACTTTCCATCTCTACCGACCTGCGGGCACCACTGGCCAGGGTCACTGCTTTTTGCACCGAAGGGAAGTAGGCCAGAACCATTACCTGGTCCCTTTCATTGGTTCCCTCAGCGTCCATATCTGCCTTCCAGGTTACGTCCAGGCGGTTCCCTGTTAATATGGCCTGTGCATTTTTAGGTGCAGGGATGTCTCCTTCAGCTACAATCAGTTTGCTAAAATCTGTTTCCAGGCGAGGATATTCCCCTTTGACAGCCTTTTGTTTATTGAGTTTAATAAAGTAGTTGCGCGGATCCTGTTTGCCGGTGCCGGAAACGGTCCTGAGACCGAAGTTCAGGAACTCTTCGATGATACTCGACAAAGTAGAAACCAGTGCCATCTTCGTTTCATTCGCAAACTGTTTGGCTGTTCTGGGGCCATGGTATTTACCGATGGTGCGGCTGACATTGATATCGCCGAGCATATAACCTACTGTGGGGCCAAGTCTGCCGATAAATGGGCCGAGGATACCATAAGGATGTTTTGCCATGATGCTGATGGGTTAGTTGAAGGGTTCCGGGTTGATTATGAACAAGATATGGATAGGATCTGAGATAAACAATAAGGGAGGTGTAGAAAAGGCAGGGGAGACATAAATGTTACATAACTTTGAAATACAGTTGATTAGGAATTGAAAAAGGTTTGACGCCTACAAACGCCTGGCAACCCCCTATCAAACTCCTGTCAGCCGCCTTAGATATATATTCCCCCTATACGCTTTCTATGCTATCTCTATAGGTACATTCACTATTCACCGAGAGTCAACCTACTTCCTGCTACGAAGCGTCTTCATTCTCCCCAAGAGAATATACCTGGTTACAGCTATCCACAGATAAATTCAATACCTTTACAGCCAAACATTCTATCCCATAATGAAACAAAATGTAATCGTAACAGGAGGTTCCGGCCAATTAGGACAGTGCCTAAATGATCTCATCGCTAAACAGGATCAAAACTTCAATTATATATTTTTGGGCAGGGCCGACTTGGATTTTACTAATCAGGAGCAAACCAAATTAATATTTGAAGAATATCAACCAGTTTATTGTATCAGTTGCGCAGCCTATACAGCCGTAGATAATGCAGAAGAAGCGCAGGATCAGGCATTCGAAATCAATACATTTGCAGTTAAAAGACTGGCGGCTATTTGTGTGGAATATAAAACTACGCTCATTCATATCTCTACTGATTTTGTTTTCAATGGAGATTCAAGCATTCCTTTAACAGAAGAGCTGGCGACCAACCCTGTGAACGTATACGGTTTGTCAAAACTTAAAGGTGAGCAGGAGATTCAAAAAGTGATGGAAAAGTATTTCATTATTAGAACCAGCTGGTTATATTCGGAGAAAGCAAATAACTTTGTGAAAACGATGCTGAAGCTGGCGCAGACCAGAGATCAGCTGACTGTAATTTATGATCAGGTAGGTACGCCAACCTATGCTATGGATCTGGCGAACGTAATTCTGAAAATAATTAAAAATAATCTGACCGCTTATGGGCTGTACCATTACAGCAATGAAGGTGTAGCATCCTGGTATGATTTTGCCAAAGCAGTGTTCGAATTTGCTGAAGTAGATATAAACGTTTTACCAGTTGCATCTTCCGCATTTATTACCAAAGCTAAGCGTCCGCACTACTCTGTTTTGGACAAGACGAAAATCAAGAAAGCATTGGAAATTGAGATACCTTACTGGAGAGACAGTTTAAATACTTGTGTGCAAAACCTTTAATTTCAGGGCTTACGTATTGTCAAATTTCTGAGTAATCAAATAATTTACGCTATATTTGTAGTCCTAATCTAATATTATTAACCGAATGAAAGTTGCCTTAATTACAGGTGTAACAGGACAGGACGGGGCATATCTTGCAGAATTTCTTTTGAAAAAGGGTTATTTTGTTCATGGTCTCAAGAGAAGGTCCTCTTTATTTAATACCGAACGTATTGATCACCTCTATCAAGACCAGCATGAAAATGGGGTTAATTTTAAATTGCATTTCGGTGATCTTACCGATTCTACCAATCTGATCCGCATTATACAGGAAACTCAGCCAGATGAGATTTATAATCTTGCTGCGATGAGTCACGTACATGTTAGCTTTGAAATGCCTGAATATACTGCTAATGCCGATGGTATTGGGACACTGAGATTGCTAGAGGCGATCCGTATATTAGGTTTGGAAAAAAAGACGAGAATCTATCAGGCATCTACTTCAGAATTGTATGGTTTAGTACAGGCTGTACCACAAAGTGAGTCTACTCCCTTTTATCCCAGATCACCTTATGCTGTTGCAAAGATTTATGGTTACTGGATAACGGTAAATTACAGGGAAGCTTATGGTATGTTCGCGTCGAATGGAATTTTGTTTAACCATGAAAGTCCATTAAGAGGAGAGACCTTTGTAACCCGTAAAATCACCAGAGCAGCATGTAAGATTGCTTTAGGTTTGCAGAAATGTTTATACCTCGGTAATCTCTCTGCACAAAGAGATTGGGGGCATGCAAAAGATTATATAGAAGCAATGTGGCTGATTTTACAGCAAGAAAAAGCAGAAGACTTCGTAATTGCGACAGGTGTTACTACTACTGTTCGTGATTTTGTAAGAATGAGCTTTTTTGAGTTAGGTATAGAAATTGAATTCTCCGGCAAAGATGAGCATGAAAAAGGAGTGATTATCGACATAGATCAGGAGAAGGTTGATGAACTCGGATTAAATGATTTGAACCTTAAACTTGGCACAACAGTTGTTAGGGTTGATCCAAAATACTTCAGGCCTACGGAAGTCGATTTGTTGTTGGGTGATCCAACTAAATCTAAGACTCAATTGGGATGGGAACCGAAGTACGATCTGCCTCTGCTAGTGAAAGATATGATTCAATCCGACCTTCAATTAATGAAAAAACAGGAACACCTTAAAAGTGGTGGTTTCAGAACACTTAATTCTTTCGAATAATACTATTTAATACAATACCCCAATATGAATTTCAAAAAGGTCATTACCGCTTTATTATTTTTGATTGTAGTTGCGTCTTCAGATGTTTTACTTGCTCAAACTAATTATTCGGATGTGAAGGTAGATGAGCTGTCTGATACGCAGGTTCGTCAGCTAATGCAGCGCGCGGAATCAGTTGGCTATAATGATGCTCAGTTAGAGCAAATGGCAGCAGCTCAAGGGATGCAGGCCGGCGAGATTTCTAAATTAAGAACTCGAGTTGAAAAATTAAGAAAAGAGGGTGGCAGTTCAGCTGATAAGAATGAAGCTATAAACCAGACACAGGCAAATGACTCTAACGGTAGAACATATGACACTGCTGGTAATGATGCGCGGAAAAGTGCTAATCTTGCAGATCGTAGTAACGCGGAATTAAAAGATGCCTTTGGTAACCTTATTCCTAAAATATTTGGCTCGGAATTATTTAAAAATGACAATATCACTTTTGAGCCTAATTTAAGGATGGCAACTCCAAAAAGTTATATAATTGGTCCGGACGATCAATTACTAATTGACTTGACCGGTGATAATGAAGTAAATTATAAATTGCAGGTAAGTCCCGATGGCACAATTCGTTTACAATATGTGGGGATTGTTTCAGTTGGTGGTTTATCTATAGAACAGGCAACTTCAAAAATCCGCTCAGCGATGGGGGGAACATATCCAAGTTTGAAAAATGGGCGTACTAACGTTGCTGTCAACCTTGGGAATATAAGGAGTATTAAAATTACCCTGCTAGGAGAAGTAGTAAAACCTGGATCTTATACTTTATCATCATTATCTACTGTATTCAATGCTTTAAGTGCTTCAGGCGGACCCAATGATAATGGGTCATTTAGGAAAATTCAGGTTATCAGGAATAATAAAATAGTTACTACTATTGATGTTTATAATTTCCTTCTGAAAGGTATTCAAACAGGTAATGTTCGTTTACAGGATCAGGATGTGATTAATATTCCTGTTTATCAGACCAGAGTAGAGATGTCTGGTGAGGTGAAAAGGCCGGCATTATTTGAAGTGCTTAACAACGAATCTTTAGAAGATGTGATCAACTTTGCAGGTGGTTTTTCTAACAAAGCTTATACTGCAAAAATTAAGGTGTTGCAGAATACGAACAAAGAAAGAAGGATTACCGATGTCAATGCTGATGACTTTAATAATTATAGCCCACTAAATGGAGATAAATATTTTGTCGAAGCTATCCTTGATCGCTTTGCAAATAGAGTGGAGATCAATGGCGCTGTATTTAGACCAGGACAATTTGAGTTGGAAACAGGAATGACATTGAAAACTTTAATTGAGAAAGCTGAGGGATTGAAAGAGGACGCTTTTTTAAACAGAGGTTATATTTCCAGATTGAATTCAGATAATAGTCTCTCTTTAACCTCTTTTGACGTTGCCAAGATCATGAATGGCACTGAGCAGGATATTCCATTAAAGAGGGAAGACAAAGTTATTATATCATCTATTTTTGATTTGCGTGATGAATATAAGGTTGATATTAAAGGTGAAGTAAGGGCTCCGGGTACTTTTGAATATGCTGAAGGAATGACATTGCAAACATTGATTCAAATGGCGGGAGGTTTCAAAGAGGGGGCAACGCCTAATAGAATAGAGATTGCCAGAAGGATAAAGGATAGCGAGGCTAATTCCAGGACTGCTAAGACCGCTGATATTTTAAATGTTAATATTTCTAGAGATCTAACTTTGCAAGACTCTGCTTTTGTATTACAACCTTTTGATATAGTTTCAATCCGTAGCGCTGAAGGATATCAGGTTCAGCAGCAGGTTAAAGTGGAGGGAGAAGTTCTTTATCCGGGTATATATACCGTTACAAGAAAAGATGAACGTATTTCAGACATTATCAAGCGTGCTGGTGGTTTGACATCATTATCTTTTGTTGAAGGTGCATCTCTGAAAAGACCAGGTGCTAAAGTTGAGGCTGGTAAATCGGGTACAGATAAAAATAAAAATGCAATAGATCAGTCTGAAGAAGATAAGCAAAAGCTTGCTAATTTAAAGAGAATTCAGTTAAGTGTTGGGGTGAAAGACACAGCACAGTTAATACAAGAAGTAGAAAGTTTAGAAAGTGATTTAGTAGGTATAGATTTGGTTAAAATATTAAAGAAACCTGAATCAAAATATGACTTGTTTTTAGAAGATGGAGATGTTATAAGAGTTCCGAAGCAATTGCAAACTGTTAAAGTTACAGGAGAAGTCTTAAAACCAATAAGCATTGTATATAGCAATAACAAGACAATGAAACAATATATTAATGGAGCGGGCGGATTTACTTATAATGCTAATAAAAAGGGTGCTTACATACAATATGCTAACGGTTCTGTCGATGCAGGCACTAAATTCTTGTTCTTTAATAACTATCCTAAAGTTAAACCCGGATCTGAAATTTTTGTGCCTAAAAGAGCTCCGCGTGAGAAGTTGGGAGTAGCTGGAATTGTTGGAATCACGTCAGCACTTGCGACTTTAGCTGCAGTATTAATTAGCGTTCTAAGATAATTATATGATAACTGAAGATATAAATACCTCAACCCAAACTTTGGAAGACATATCATTGAAGGACATCTTATTGAAAATTAGATCTTATTGGCTATACCTTTTATCAAATGTATATCCAATATTACTTATAGCTGTATTTGGAGGTGTTATTGGAGTAGTATATTCAATATATAAAAGACCTATTTATACATCTGTAACTACGTTCGTACTTGAGGAAGAACACGGAGGAGGAGGTTTGAATTCTTTGGCAGGTGTAGCTTCTATAGCTGGAATAGATATTGGAGGTGGAGCAGGAGGAATATTTCAAGGAGACAATATTCTACAACTATACAGGTCTCGGAATATCATCAAGAAAACTTTATTAACTAAAGTTAGTGAAGATGGTAAGTCAGCATTACTCATTGACCATTTTATCTCTTTCAATGACCTTAGGGAATCATGGAAAGATAGACCCTCATTGGCAAATATTAAATTTAGTGCAATTGATTCCTCTGATACATTGACTTTTACCAGACTACAGGACAGTGTTATTACTCTAATAGCGAATGATATAAATAAAAATTATTTAAAAGTTGATAAAATAGATAAAAAGCTCAGCATTATTAGTGCTGAGGTAAAGGCTTCTGATGAATTCTTCGCAAAATCTTTTAATGAACAAATTGTTAAGAATGTTAGTGATTTTTATATCCAAACTAAAACTAGAAAATCTCTTAATAACATTAATATTTTGCAACAAAAAGTTGATTCTGTTCGTTCAATTATGAATGGCGCTATTTATAGTGCTTCGAAAATTTCAGATGCAACGCCTAATCTGAATATAACTAGGCAAGTACAACGTGTTGCACCTATACAGAGATCACAATTTTCCGCTGAAACGAACAAAATGATATTAGGTGAATTAGTCAAGAATTTAGAACTATCGAAGATCGCTTTAAGAAAAGAAACCCCGCTGATTCAAGTAGTTGACGAACCTGTATTTCCTTTAGAAAGGAATAGGTTGAGTAAACCAAAGGCAATAGTAATAGGATTAATAATGTTTGGATTTTTAGCCATCGCTTTTTTCTTAGTAAGGAAGCTTATCATAGATATTTTAGCCAGTTAGAACAACTTATGAATCATGTTAAAATTATTGAATTACCAAAGATCTTGGATGAAAGAGGTAATCTTTCTTTTATTGAAGAGGAGAACCATATACCTTTTAAAATAAAAAGATCATATTGGATTTATGATGTCCCAGGTGGAGAAGTAAGGGGCGGACACAGTTATGAAAGAAATGAAGAGTTGATAATTGCTTTAAGCGGTAGTTTTGATGTAGTAGTAAATAATGGTGTATCTACCGAAATTATCTCTTTAAATAGATCTTACATCGGTCTTTATATCCCAAATGGGATTTGGAGGCATTTAGAGAATTTTTCAACCAATAGCCTGGCTTTTATTGTAGCTTCTACAGTTTTTGATGAAGCTGACTACATTAGGGATTTTAATAAATTTAAAAAATAATGGCTTCAGTTTATAATTGTAATGTAATCGAACTTCCAAAAGTTCACAATCGGTCCGGGAACATTACTCCGATAAATGGCATGATTGATATCCCATTTAGTATAAAGCGTGTTTATTACTTGTACGACGTGCCCGGAGGAGAAACGAGGGGCGGACATGCACATAAGAATCTTCATCAACTCATAGTCGCAGCTAGCGGTAGTTTTGATGTTGTTCTTGATGATGGAAAAAATAAGAAAACTGTGACACTTAATAGACCAAATTTTGGGTTATATATAACTCCTTTTATTTGGCGGGACTTAGTTAATTTCTCTTCTGGAGGAGTACTACTTGTTCTTGCATCAATGCTGTATGATGAAGATGATTATTTTAGGAATTATGAAAACTTTATAAGATCGGTAAATGAAAAAGCTATTTGATTTAAAAATTATAGAACGATATGGAATAACGTTACGTTTAGTTGATGAAACAGACTCCGAGTTCATTGTTAAGGTTAGAACAGAATTAGGGCACCATATTTCACCTACAAGTGATAATATAGAAGACCAAAAAAGATGGATTAGAGATTACAAAATTCGTGAGGAGAATGGATTAGAGTATTATTTTATAACTGTAGGTCCTAAGAATGAAAGATGGGGTACGACTCGACTATCAGAGTTGGATGGTGATTGTTTTGAGCTTGGAAGCTGGATCTTTTCTAAAGATGCTCCTCAAGGTGTGTCTATAAAGGCAGATATAATAACAAAAGAAATAGGATTTGATTTATTGGGATTTAAATGTTGTAAATTTGATGTTCGCAAACAAAATAAAAGTGTACTGAAATATCATTTGAATTTTAATCCTGTAATTGTTCATGAGAACGACTTAAATTTTTATTTCAACTTAAGCGAAAGTGAATTTTCAATAACTAAAAAAAGATTTTTAAAAGTACTGTAATATGGAATTAGAAAAATTCATTGAAAAAATTATTGACCAGTTTGAATCATCTGATGCTGGTAACATAAATAAAGACGTTGATTTTAAACTTCTTGACACGTGGGATTCTTTAACTGCTTTTTCAATCCAAATGATGATTGAAGATGATTATAACGTGAAAATTGTTCCGGAAGATTTCAAGAAGGTAACCACAGTGGAAGATTTATATAATTTCGTAAAATCAAAATAAATATGAATAAGGCTTATATTAGTGCTATCTCTTATTATTTGCCGGAGTATGTTCTTGACAATAATGAGCTCAATGCGCTCTTTCCAGAGTGGAGTGCCGACAAAATTTCCAGCAAAACTGGAATTTATAAAAGGCATATAGCTGCAAGTGATGAATTTTCAAGTGATATGGCTATAAAAGCCGCTGAGAATCTTTTTTTAGAACATAATTTAGATAGGAAAATAATTGATTACATCATTCTTTGTACACAAAGCCCCGATTATCATCTGCCCACAACAGCTTGTATTCTTCAAGATAAGTTAGGTATTTCTACGTCTTGTGGCGCTTTAGATATTAATTTAGGGTGTTCAGGGTACATTTATGGTTTAAGTCTTGCGAAAGGTCTGATTTCAGCTAATATCGCATCAAATGTTTTATTAATCACATCTGAGACTTATAGTAAGTACATTCAATATTCAGATAAAAGTAATCGTACAATATTTGGTGATGGTGCTTCAGCTACATTAATAAATTCAATAAAAGGATTTTGTGAAATAGGAGATTTTGTTCTGGGAACAGATGGATCAGGTAAAGATAATCTTATTGTTAAAAATGGAGGTTCGAAACATTTGAATTCTTCCTTTGCAGCTGTAGAACCTTTAGAAGATGAGTCTATCATCCGTGATGATTATTTATTTATGAATGGCAGTGAAATTTTTAATTTCACTGCCAAAGCTGTACCAGATATGATTAATAAGATTCTTTCGAAGAATGGGCTTTTGTTATCTGATATTAATCTATTTATATTTCATCAAGCGAATGAGTTCATGTTGAATTTTATACGGAAGAAAATCGGTATTCCTGAAGAAAAATTCTTTCTGTTTTTAGAAAACTGCGGAAATACTGTTTCTTCAACTGTTCCAATAGCACTATATGAGGCTATTAAATCAAAAAAGACAAATAATGGTGATTTGATGATCTTAGCCGGGTTTGGCGTTGGTTATTCATGGGGTAGTGTACTAGTACAATTCTAATTAATACTAAATGATAAAGTTTCTAGATTTACAAAAGATCAATAATAAATACAAAAAAGAGTTGACAACTGCTTTTGAACGCGTGCTTGATTCAGGGTGGTTTATAATGGGTGATGAGTTGAAGGAATTTGAAAAGAAATTTTCCGAGTACTGTGGTGTAAAACACGCAATTGGTGTTGCAAATGGTTTAGATGCTTTAGTTTTGATTATTAGAGGATATAAAGAACTAGGTGTTTTTAATGATGGTGATGAGATTATAGTTCCATCTAACACATATATAGCGAGTATACTTGCCATAACTGCTAATAATCTTGTACCTGTTTTAGTGGAACCGTGTATAAATAGCTATAATATGGATCCTTCTTTGATTGATAAACTTATAACCAATAAGACGAAGGCTATACTTCCTGTACACTTGTATGGACAGCTATGTGCTATGGGTAAAATTATTTCTATCGCTAAAAAATATGATTTAAAGATAATTGAAGACTGCGCGCAAGCACATGGTGCTTCTGATGAAAAGGGAATAAAGGCAGGTTGTTTTGGTGATGCAGCTGGATTCAGTTTTTATCCAGGTAAAAATTTAGGAGCATTAGGGGATGGGGGCGCAATAACTACAGATAATAACGAATTAGCTTTTGTGATTAGAGGACTTTTAAATTATGGCTCTCATGAAAAATATAAAAATAAATACAAGGGATTTAATAGCAGATTAGATGAGGTACAGGCTGCCTTCTTAGCTGTTAAATTGAAATACTTGGATGATGAAGTTTTTTTAAGAAGAAAGTTTGCAAATATGTATTTAGAAGGAATCGTTAACGCAAATATAATTCTTCCTGAAGTTTCGTGCCAGCAATCTCATGTATGGCACTTATTTGTCATAAGATGTAGAAATAGAAATCGTCTACAGGAATATTTATCGCAACATAATATACAAACTGTCATTCACTATCCAATCCCACCTCACCAGCAGGAGGCTTATAAAGAATTGAATTGCATTACTTTACCTATATCTGAAAAAATTCATGATGAGGTTCTCAGCTTGCCCATTAGCCCTGTTCTTACATACGAAGAAATATCCTTTATAATTAAAGTTATTAATAAATTTGTCTTGAATTAAGAATTATTTATATTTTATTTTTTGCATTTTGATGTGAATAATAGTTTAATGTAATATATTAAAAATATACAACAAACTTATAATTCAATTATCAAGTATACATTTTATGGCAATATTTAATAATATCAAGATATAAAATAATAAGCAAGTACCCAAATAATGGATGAAACAAAATCTTCATATAGACAGATTATCAAAACCACAACGTTGTTTGGGGGAGTTCAGGTTGTAACAATATTAACTAATATATTTCGTGGAAAAATTGCTGCAGTATTATTAGGAGCTGCTGGAATGGGTGTCCTTACTTTATTAACTTCGGTTGTCACGTTGATTGTACAAATAGCTAGTATTGGTCTTAATCTCAGTGCGGTCAGGGACATATCAAGTGCAAATTTGGCGAAAAATACTCCTCTTCTATCTCATAAAGTAACTGTATTTAAAAAAATCATGTGTTATTGTGCGATTTTTGGAGCAGGGTTGATGATTGCATCATCGTCATGGCTGAGCAAATTAACATTTGGAAATGATCAATACACTTACAGTTTTATGTGGTTATCCTTAGCTGTGGCACTAACTATGCTCAATAGCTCCAATATTACCTTTCTTCAAGGAACACAAAAACTTAAGGATATGGCTAAGTCTACTGTCCTTGGATCACTATTTGGTTTAATTTTTTCTTTTCCACTATTTTATTTTTACGGTACAAAAGGAATTGTTCCATCACTAGTGATTGCAGCAGTATTTACTTATGGCGCTAGCACTTATTTTAGTCGTAAAAACAGAATTGAACAAATTAAAATTAGATTTTTTGATACCTTAAGAGATGGAGCTGAGATGGCCAAACTAGGAATCGCTATGATGCTCTCAACCCTTATTGCATCTGCTTTAAACTATATAGTAAATTCATACATCGGAAAATTTGGATCTATTACGGAGGTGGGATTATATGGTGCGGGAATAAGTATCACTAATCAATATGTAAGCGTAATATTTACTGCAATGGCTGTCGATTATTTTCCACGTCTTTCTGCTATTTGTCATGATAGAGAGCAAGTTGATAAGGTTGTTAATCAACAAGCTATTATAGTTGTACTTTTGATCACACCTTTGCTAATTTTGATGATATTGACTGCTCCTTTCCTTATTAATATTTTATTATCATCACAATTTCTTGCGATTACGGATTTTGTCTGTTGGGTTGCATTTGCTCTTCTTTTCAAAGCGGCATCATTCGCATTCGGATATATTTCTTTTGCTAAAGGCGATAAAAGAACATTTTTTATTTTTGAGGGGATAGGATGTAGTTTACTTATCCTTGGGTGTAATATAATTGGATATAATTTTGGTGGGCTAAATGGTATCGCCATATCAATACTTATTAGTTATGTTATTTATTTGTTTGCAGTTAACATCCTAGTATCCCGTCTTTATTTATTCCGCTTAGAAATGCAATTTGTAGTCATATTTTTAATTTCGATGGTATTGCTAGCATCCGTTTTATTAATCGCCCTATCTTATTCAAATTATTATGGCTATTCGCTAGGTATTTTATTGCTACTCGTCTCTTTTTATTTTTCTTATTATGAGCTTGATAAACGAATAGGTTTGAAAGCTCTCATTATATCAAAGTTACGTCGTTAGAATTTACATGTCATCCTCTTATGAATAAAATCTGCAGTTCAATCATTTTAAAAGACTATAACAACTTCGTAAAAAGGGCTAAATATCTTACAGATAATAATAGGTTTGAAGATGCATTAAAATTTGTTGATGCGGCAGTTAGAATAGCATATAACTTCAATTTTGTATATTCTGATAATGATTTAGAAGAATTATTAGGTAGAATTAGTGAAAAAACACTTGGTATTAGCGACGTTATACCAGTGAAAGATAGAATTGTTTTTTATGATTACTTTGGAAATACAAAAGTATTGACCCAACAATATCTCAGAGCAATGATAAGTTGGGGTGTTGAAATATTATATATATTCGAGAACTCCTCAGAAGCTAAATTTAATAGCGAAATTATTAAAGAATTGAATGAATACCCTAAAGCTACGGTTGTAATTTTAGAAGGATCTAATCATTTCATTAAAATGAAACAGGCAAAAGCAGCAATATTATTGTTTGCACCTTCTAAAGCATTTTTGCATATTGCTCCTTGGGACACCATTGCAGTCTGTGTGTGGAATACCTTTCCAGGGGTTGACCGTTATTTTATAAATCTAACTGATCATGCCTTTTGGCTAGGAAAATCCTGTTCTGATCATATTTTAGAATTCCGAAATTATGGATACAATTTATCTTTTCAAGCAAGGGGAATAGAGAAAGATAAGTTATTATTGCAGCCATATTATCCTATTCAAAATGAAAGCAAATTTGAAGGCTTTCCACTAGATCTAACTGGTAAGATAATTGGTTTCTCCGGCTCCTCTTTTTATAAGATTTACGGCCGAAATGGGAAGTTCCTCCAAATGATTAAAAGGGTGATTGATGAGAATGAAAACTTTGTTTTTTTACTTGCAGGATGGGGTATTGATTTACCTTTACGTAAATTCATTAGAGACAATAATTTAGAGAGCAGGTTCGTTTTAATTGGGGAAAGAAAAGATATTTCTCAGGTTTTTGCTCATATTGATATCTTTATTAATACTTATCCATTTATAGGTGGACTAATGACTCAATTAGCTGTTGTTAATAAAAAGCCAATAATTAGTTATACTACAGAAGATTTAGCATTTAATTACATTGAGGAATTTCTTACAGTAGATAGTGACAAAGCTGGCTCAATTAAAGATGAGAATGTCTTTTATAGCAAAATTAAGAAGCTTATAGAGAGCGATTGCGAAAGAAAAGAGAATATTGAATCTTATACTAATAGCATTCCCACTCCAGAAAAATTTAATGATTTGCTTTGGAGAAACTGTCACGACGAAGCTCCTATATCAAGTATTGATGAAATAGTTATAGATTTTGAAGCTGTTCAAACTCTTTATCTTGAGGTCGAAAATAATTTTTTAAGGTTATATCATAAACTTAAAATGGTAAGCCTAGGGCGATTATATTTTGTTCATTTCCCTTTATCTGCTATTAAGTGTACTTTAAACATTATCTGTAATGACTCAAAAACTATAAAAAAATACTTTTTAAAAGTCATAAAATTTAAAGATTAATAGACATGGACATGACTGAAAATAGGCGCAGCGTGAGGAGAGGTATACCTTCAGTCATCAGTAGATCACTGGAGTACCTGGCAGCTTTGCTATTTTTTCTTATGTTGGTGGCTCCTTTTGAGTTTAATTTCGTTAAAATAGGGGCTATTTCTGCGTTAGTAATTGCTTCCTTGATAATGATTTTAGTATCAAAAAAGATACATGTTGCAAAACCTTTCCTTTTATGGTATCTGATTTTTATTGGATTTGGAGTTTTCTTTTCTCTGTGGGCTTTCTTGATAAGATCTAATAGAATTGATTTTATACTAAGATCAATGCCTGTAAATATCATTTGGCCCTTTTTATATTTATTGATGACAGCTCACATCAATAGCTACAGGGCCATTATCTTGATGCATAAAACTATGATATTCGGTTCTTTGATAATCAGTCTATATTTGATATTTGCCGCTTTAAGTTATCTTGGAATATTACCTATTTCCCCAAATGCATTTTCATTAGCTAAGGTTGTGGTTGGGAAGTATGAAGCATCAGTTCAACTGTTTCTTCCTTCAACTACTTCGCTATTGTTTCTATTACCTTTCACAATTTCGTATACACTCTTACAAATATATAAAGTAGAAAAAACTAACTTTATATATTTGGTATTTACGATAGTACTTAGCGTAGCTGCAGTCGTAATAACAGCTAGAAGGGCTTTGATTTTAAACCTATTGCTCTCGCCAATTTTAATTTATATATTTTTATCACTATCACAAATTAAACTTAGCAGTGCTACTAAAAATAATCTAAGAGTGATTTTTATGTATTCTGCAATTTTTAGTACCATTGGATGTATAATTTTAATAAAATATGAGATATTAAATCTAGATCCTCTAATAGAATTATTTATCAATGGTTTTGATTTTAGTGAGAAATCTTTGGATGAGGGCTCATCAGTAAGAGCTGAACAATCTAGCGGTTTAATAAGAAGTTGGATAGATTATCCTATTCTAGGATCAGGTTTGGGCTCCTCTTCTGAATATATAGTAAGAAGTGAAGTAACTCCTTGGATTTACGAGTTGAGCTATCTTGCCCTACTATATCAGACAGGGATTGTTGGACTTATTCTATATTTCTCTCTCTTAATATGGATTCCTTTCAAAGGAATTACCTTGATAAGGTCTAATGAAAATCTTATTTTCTTGATTCCGTATCTTGTCGGTTATACATGCTTTTTGATAGGTAATGCATCTAATCCTTATGTATCGGCCTTTGATCATATGTGGACTATTTTTTTGCCATTAGGAGTCATGAATTTTTGTTTTTATAATAAGAAAGCTAAATTAATTAAATAATATGGTTGAGCCAGTCGTACATATTTTAATGAGTACATATAATGGTAGCGAATTTTTAGAAGATCAACTAAACAGTATACTGAAGCAGACTTATACGAACTGGCAGCTAATAATTCGGGATGACGGTTCAAATGATTTCACATTGGAAATTCTTAGCCAATATTCAGGAAGGGATTCAAGGATAAGTATTATTACAGATTCCTTCGGTAATTTAAAAAGTTGTGGAAGTTTTTCAAAACTGATGCAATTTGTTGAAAATTCGGCCCAATATATTATGTTTTGTGATCAGGATGATATATGGGTTCCGGCGAAAATTGAATTGTCGTTGAATGAGATTTTACGACTTGAGTGCAAATTGGGAAGGGATGTTAGCTTATTAGTCTATGGAACATATCAACTAATTTCAAGAGATTCGACCTTGTTAAATATACCGCCTCCTCGTTACCCAAAGGAATTATACTTGGAGCTATTAATAGCACAAAATTATGTATATGGTTGTACAACTATAATAAATAGTCATTTATTAAGAAAGGCAACTCAAATACCACTGGAAGCAGAGAATCATGATTATTGGATAGCATTAACAGCTATTGTTACTGGCGGTGTTATAAAGTATCTGGATCAGCCTTTGTTATTTTACAGGCAACATCAAAATAATGTTTCTGGTTCTTATAGAGACGCATTTATTTATAATAGAGTTATAAGACTTATAACTTCAAGGCAAAATAAAATTTTGAATAGTAGATTGAAGATGTTAGCTATATTATATTTTAGGTTTGAAAATTCTTTGTCTATTAGTCACTATACTCTTTTGAAAGACTATATTCGCTTCGTAAATAAAGGTGGGATAAAGGCTGTAATATTTTGTATTAAAATGAACATAAGAAAGCTATCATTACCTCAGACTTTTGTTTACTACATAGGAGTTTTCGGAGGTTTAAGGAATAAGTAGATGGTATATATAATATTATAATGGAGCAACAGGTTAATATGCACCAAGTGTCAAATATTACGAAAATAGTTGTAGTAAATTCAACAGCAGCCGTTAGTGGAGGTGCTCTGACAATTTTGAATGAATTCATAAGTACAATAGTCCGGGATAATGATTATCCCTATTTAAAATTTGTGTTTTTTACTGCAGTCGATTTTCCTAGTGTAAATGCCCCTAATATTAAAATCGTAAACGTTGGGAAAAAGAATTATTTAGAGCGAGTATTATGGGACTATATTGGGTTTAACAGATATATAAGAAAAAATGATATTTTACCTCAAATAATAATGTCATTTCAGAATTCTGGAGTTTCCTATGATAAAGACTGTCCACAACTGATTTACTTCCATAACCCATTTAGTTTAATGCCGCATAACTGGAATCCACTAAAAAGAAATGAAAGGGTTTTGTGGTTTTACACTAAAGTGTATCCTTTCTTTGTAAAATCTCTTATAAATAATAATACAAGGATTATTGTCCAGGCAGAATGGATAAAAAAAGCTTTTGCAAAAAGATTCAAACTGCCAGCTAACAAGATAACCGTTATTCTTCCAACTGTAAAGAAAGATCAGTTTAATTGTATAAGTAAGCACAATGAAAAAATGATATTATTTTTTCCAGCCACCGCTTTTGTATACAAAAATCATGCTCTACTGCTAGATATGTTGCAGTATTTGAAAGATAAAGATTTAGCTTTTTTTAAACAAATAACTCTAGTATTTACCCTCAATTATGAAAATATAGTGTATCTAGGTCTTGAAAAAAGGTATAAATTAGTTAAAGATAATGTTATTTTATCTGGCTACCTGATCCAAGAAGAAATGTCAAGGATTTATAATGAATCTCAAATCTTAGTTTTCCCAAGTAAAATAGAGACCTTTGGTTTGCCATTAATTGAAGCTGCCTATAAGAATAAATTCATTCTTTGTTCAGATGAAGCGTATGCACATGAAACATTGGAAGGATATAAAAACGTAGAATTTGTCGACAATAAAAATCATGTTCTTTGGGGAGAAAGATGTTATGCTCATCTCAAAAATATTGATTCTGGTTCGTCAAATGAATCTAACAATCTTGAAAGGCCAGACTCCTGGTTCAAAGTTATTGACTTAGTAAAAGAAATGGTTAATTAATATATTTATGTTTAAAAATAAAATACTACTCATCACTGGCGGAACAGGGTCTTTTGGTAATGCCGTGTTACATCGATTCCTAAATACCGACCATTTTAAAGAGATCCGAATCTTTTCTAGGGATGAAAAAAAGCAACATGATATGCGCGTGGCTCTGAACAACCCTAAACTGAAATTTTATATAGGTGATGTTAGAGATTATACAAGTATAAAGCAAGCAATGAACGGGGTAGATTATGTTTTTCATGCTGCTGCACTTAAGCAGGTACCTTCATGTGAATTTTTCCCATTAGAGGCCACAAAAACTAATGTATTTGGTACTCATAATGTTATTGAAGCAGCTGTTGCAAGTAAGGTTACAAAAGTGATTTGTTTGAGTACTGATAAGGCCGCCTATCCAATTAATGCAATGGGTATTTCGAAGGCGCTTATGGAAAAGGTTGCTATTGCAGCGTCAAGAAATATAACTAAAGATTCTACTACGATTTGTCTTACAAGATATGGAAATGTTATGGCCTCACGAGGTTCTGTTATTCCTCTATTTTTGCAACAGATTCAAAATAATGAAGAAATCACAATTACTGATCCCAATATGACTCGATTTTTAATGTCGTTAGAGGAGGCTGTAGATTTAGTCCTGTTTGCTTTTGAACATGGCAATCAGGGTGATCTTTTTGTTAATAAAGCACCTGCTGGAACAATTGGGGATTTGGCTATTGCACTCAAAGAATTATGCAAATCTCAAACCGAGATAAAGATTATCGGTACCAGGCACGGTGAAAAACTTTATGAGACTCTCTGTACTCGAGAAGAGATGCTGAAAGCGGAAGATATGGGAGAGTTTTATCGTATTCCTGCTGATAATAGGGATTTAAATTATAATCAATACTTTTCTGAAGGTGAAAGGGATATATCCAAAATAGAAGATTATCATTCACATAATACAAAACAAGAAGGCGTAGAAGGAATGAAACGATTGTTATCAATGCTGCCATTAATAAGAAAAGAAGTATTTGGCGAAACTAACATTGCCCAGTATCCTGGATAATATTATGAATAATTTTAGCATTGGCGAAATTGTATCGGGCGATAGTCATTCTGATCATAGAGGTGTTTTAACATTTTTTAATCAATTTGACTTGGGTCAAATCAAAAGGTTTTATACTATCAAGCATGATAATTTAGAAGTCATTCGTGCGTGGCAAGGCCATAAGTATGAGAAAAAGTGGTTTCATGTAGTAAATGGAAGTTTTAAATTGGTTTTGGTAAAACCAGATGATTGGTCTAAACCTTCTCCTGAGTTACCATATGAAAAATTTGAAATGCATGATATTGATAGTAAGATTCTTTATGTACCTGGGGGAGTAGCATCAGGATTTAAGGCTACTTCGCCCAATTCTAAAATGGTAGTCTTTTCTGATTTTTCTCTGGATCAATCAATTGCTGACGACTACAGATTTGATAAAAATTTATGGTACAAATGGTAAATAATGATATAAATTAAGACATGACAAAAAAACTAAAAGTAGCCACAATAGTCGGCACACGACCTGAAATAATTAGGTTAGCTGAATGTATAAAAAAATGTGATCAATTTTTTGACCATATTTTAATTCATACAGGTCAAAATTATGACTATGAATTAAATGAAATTTTCTTTGAAAATTTAGAGTTAAGAAAACCTGATTATTTTTTGAGTGTTGCGGGAAGTCATTTAGGGGAAACTATTGGTAATGTCATTGCTAAATCTTTTGAGGTACTTTCTGAGGAAATGCCAGACGCTTTACTCGTTTTAGGAGATACGAATAGCGTACTATGCACTATTGCAGCTAAAAGATTGAAAATTCCAATCTTTCATATGGAAGCTGGTAATCGTTGTTATGATCAGAATGTTCCGGAAGAAATTAACAGAAAAATATCTGACCATATAAGTGATATTAACTTAGCTTATACTGAACATAGCCGAAGGTATTTATTAAGCGAAGGTTTTAGAAAGGATCACGTATTTGTGACTGGATCTCCGTTAAAAGAGGTGTTGACAAAATACGCTAATCAAATTGCTAGCTCACAAGTATTAATCAATCTCAATTTAAAGTCACAGAATTTTATAGTGGTCAGTGCGCACCGTGAGGAAAACATTGATTTAAAGGACAATTTTAGTATTCTCTCTGAAGCGTTAAATGCTGTTGCTGAGAAGTTTCAATTACAAATTATATTCTCGACTCATCCGAGAACTCAAAAACGAATCAAAGAAAATAACATAACATTTCATCCTTTAATAAAGAACATTCAGCCTTTAGGATTTTTTGACTACGTAAAATTACAGCAGGAATCGTACATCGTATTATCTGATAGTGGGACTATCAGCGAAGAATCTGCAATGATGCAATTTCCAGCAATTAGTATCAGAACTAGTACAGAACGTCCTGAGGCCATTGATGCCGGATCAATTGTTCTTGGAGGGATAAGTTCTGTTCAAATGATTCAATCCATTGAATTGGTGAAAGGAACCCATTTTTCAAATGATGAAGTGCCATGGGAATATAACGTAACTAATACTTCAGATAGAGTTATTAGACTAATCCAAAGTTATACCTCAATAGTTAATAGAGTAACGTGGAATAAATGAAAAAAATATTAATAATAGGATCGAAAGGTATGGCAGGACATATGCTATACACTTATTTAAAGGAAGAGTCAGACTTTGAGGTTATAGATATTGCTAGAGGGGAAGATTTTTTTGTTCCAAACTATCAGATTGACGTTACTAATTTCAAATCTTTGAAAGATGTACTAGATAAAGCAAATCCGGATGTTGTGATAAACTGTATTGGTGTTCTTAATAACGATGCGGAAACTAATCCTGATAAAGCAATTTTACTAAACTGTTACCTGCCCCACTTTTTAGCTAAAGCTGGGGATGAGAATAAATTTAAACTTATCCATATTAGTACTGACTGCGTTTTCAATGGAAAAACTGGTGGATATTTGGAGAGCAGCTTCAAAGATGGTATAGGTTTTTACGCGCAAACTAAAGCACTTGGCGAAGTTTTATCACATAAGCATCTAACCTTTAGGACATCAATTATTGGTCCAGAGCTGAAAGAAAACGGAATTGGCTTATTTAACTGGTTTATGCATCAGAAGAATAAAATACAAGGGTTTACGCAAGCTTTTTGGACGGGTGTAACTACACTTGAATTGGCTAAAGCTGTTAAAGCTGCAATTCTTCAGGATCTTACAGGACTACATCACTTAGTAAATGAGGAAAAGATCAATAAATTTGACTTATTAAACCTATTAAAGTTGACGTTTAATAAAGATATTTTAATTGAATCAAATGATAACTATAAGGTTGACAAATCACTTATAAAAACAAATCACAATTTTAATTATACAGTTCCTTCCTATGAAAAAATGCTTGAAGATAGTAAGAATTGGATCATTCTTCATAGGCATTTATACAAGTATAAATTTTAAGTAAACAATGAAAATACTTGTTGTGACCCAATACTTTTGGCCGGAGACCTTCAGAATTAATGATCTTTGCATGGGACTTAAGCACAAAGGGCATGATGTACATGTGTTAACTGGTAAACCCAATTATCCGAAAGGGAAATTTTATGAAGGATATAATACATTCTCAAATGCCTCTGAAGAATGGAACGGGATAAAAATACATCGTTCAATTTTAATAGCTCGAGGCGACGGAGGAGGGATAAGGCTTCTATTAAATTACTTTTCCTTTGCTTTCTTTGCATCATTGCGAGTGCTTTTTATAAAAGGGAATTTTGATAAAATTTTCGTTTATGAACCCTCGCCCATCACTGTGGGCATACCAGCAATTTTTGCCAAAATGCGATTCAAAGCGCCCATTTATTTTTGGGTACAAGATTTATGGCCTGAAAGTCTTTTAGCTGGTGGTGGAATAGAGAACAGGTTTGTATTAGGTTTTTTTAATGGTTTAACGAAATTCATTTATAAACATTCAAAATTTATTCTTATTCAATCTAAGGCATTTAAATCGTATATACTTGAGCAAGGTGTAGAAGAACGAAAAATTTTATATTATCCTAATTCAACAGAAGGATTTTATAGAGTAATCGATGAAGATAAAAATTACGCCACAACCCTTCCAATAGGATTTAAGTTGATGTTTGCTGGAAATATAGGTGAGGCCCAAAGTATTGAAACCTTGTTGTTAGCTTCAAAGATTCTTAAGGAAAAAAATATTCAAGTTAAATGGATAATTTTGGGTGAGGGGAGAATGAAGAATACAATCTTAGATAAGGTCAAAGTTAATAAATTGGAAAAGGAATTTTTCTTTTTAGGATCTTATCCTGTAAAAGAAATGCCTCATTTTTTTAGCTGTGCAGATGCACTCATCGTCTCATTAAAGAAAGACAATATCTTTGCGTTGACAATCCCCTCAAAAATACAATCTTATTTGGCTTGTGGTAGGCCTATTATAGGTTCTTTAGATGGTGAAGGTGCCCGTATTATATCAGAATCTGAAGCAGGTTTTTCAGCTGATGCTGAGGATGAGCTAGGTTTGGCTAATGCAGTAGAAAGATTCTATAATCTTTCTGACTATGATAAGCATACGATGGGTAATAATGCTAGAATATATTACGAGAAGGAATTTGATCGAGATGTTTTAATAGATAAGCTAATTACAATTTTAGGGTATGAATAGAGTATTAATTACGGGATCTACAGGATTTGTTGGGCAAAATCTTTGTCCTTATTTAGAGAATAAAAGTATGGTACTAGATAAAATATCTAGGGATGATTTGTATAATATAACTCATGAGCGGCTAAATGAAAGAGATATAGTTATTCATTTAGCTGGCAAAGCTCATGATTTAAACAAAACTTCTGACGGTAACCAGTATAATCAAGTAAATTTTGAATTATCCAAATCTTTGTATGATAAATTTCTATTGTCTGATGCAAAAGTATTCATTTTCATAAGTTCAGTAAAAGCTACAGCCGACTCTACCGATGCTATTTTAAACGAGGACAATTTTTCAAACCCTATTACTGATTATGGGAAATCTAAATTACTAGCTGAGCAATACATTCAAAGTCAACCGTTACCAGTTGGGAAACTTTATATTATTTTAAGACCATGTATGATTCATGGGCCTGGAAATAAGGGAAACCTTAATCTTTTATATCAGGTAGTAAAAAAGAACATTCCGTATCCTCTAAGTGCATTCAATAATAGTAGATCTTTCTTAAGTATCGAAAATTTATGCTTTGTAATATACAATTTGATAATTCTGAAAGATTTGGAATCAGGTGTATATAATGTCGCTGATGATGAGCCCCTCTCTACGATTGAAGTAGTGGGACTACTTTCTAAATCGTTAGGGAAAAATGCTAGACTTTGGTTTATCCCTAAGCCCGTAATTAATTCCCTTGCCAAATTAGGTGATTGGTTAAAGCTTCCATTGGATACTGAAAGGTTGAATAAGCTTACTGAGAGCTATGTTGTAAGTAATGAAAAAATTAAAAGATGCATTAAAAAACCTCTACCACTTTCATCCAGAGAAGGATTAATTTTAACAGCAAATTCATTCCGTTCAATCTAATCTTATGCACCCTACTTTAATCATCGGAATATTCGTTATTTTGTTTCTTGTTGAATTACTTTATTTTAAAATAGCTGACCACTTTAATATTATTGATCAGCCCAATCATAGAAGTTCGCATAGTGTAGTGGTATTGCGCGGGGGGGGAATTATTTTTGTTATAGCTCTCCTAATTTATCCTTTATATTTTGGGCTTGAATATATTTACTTTCTTTCTGGATTAGCTGCTATCACTTTTATTAGCTTTATGGATGATGTAAAGCCAGTTAGTAATAAATTAAGATTAATATTTCATTTGGTAGGTGTTGCATGTATGTTTTATCAACTGACACTTTTTAATCTCCCTATTTATTGGATTCTTCTGGCGTTTATACTCGTGATAGGAAGTATTAATGCCATAAATTTCATGGATGGAATAAATGGTATTACTGGTGCTTATGCTTTAATCACTCTTGGCTCATTACTCTATATAAATACTGTTCAGATTGAATTTATAAATTCGAGCTTTCTAATCACTTCTATAATTTCAGTTATTGTTTTTAATATATTCAACTTTAGGGTTAAAGCAAGGTGTTTTGCCGGTGATGTGGGCAGTGTAGGCATTGCTTTTATTATTATGTTTCTTCTATTATCTCTAATAATCAAAACACAAAATTTAGTATATTTATTATTATTATTATTATATGGGTTAGATGCTGTTTCAACTATTTTCTTCAGATTGGTCAGACGGGAAAATATTTTTGATGCACATAGAAGCCATTTCTATCAGTATCTGGCCAATGAGAGAAAAGTCCCGCATCTTATTGTGTCTTCCATCTATGCTATGATACAGTTGCTCATCAATGTTGTTATTATAGGTTATTTACCTAAGTCAATGCCTGCTGTCTTACTAGCACTGGCATTATGCACAATAATCTTTATAATTATTCGCTTTTCTACAGAAGGTTCCAATAGGTTATTTGGAACCAAAATTGCTTAATGCACATGTATATGAAAAAAATCATACTCCAATTATTTCTTGGACTCTTTGTTCTTACAGCGATTGCACAAGAGCATACCCCGAATCAAATTTTACCTTATTCTTACCAGTATTATCAAAAATTTAATAATTCCGTATACGATGTGAATGCTAAATTCCATAGCTCAGTCAGGGGATTTTATCATGATGATACAACATTGGTAGGTCGTTATAATGAATTAATGAACATGGGTGTTGATTCGACTGTTCACCGGAGTTGGGTAAGAAGAAAAATCACTCAGGAACATTTGTTGAATTTTACTGGTGATGACTATAATGTATATGCAGATTTCCTACCAGATATGATGATTGGCCGTGATGTAAGAGACAAAAAAAATACTTGGTTAAATACACGTGGTTTTCAATTTGGTGGTAATGTAGGTTCTAAATTTTCTTTTTATACGAGTGCTTACGAGAATCAGGGCGTGTTTGCTAACTATTATAGCAATTTCGTAGAGCAAAATCAAGTCATTCCCGGACAAGCTGGAGGAGATAAGTTGAATAGTCGCACAAAAGATTATTCATACGCTACCGCGTTAATTTCTTATACGCCTAATAAGCATTTAAATCTTACTCTCGGACGTGATAAGAACTTCATTGGTGATGGTTATCGCTCCATACTTTTAAGTGATAATACAGCCCCATATTCGTTTTTGAGAGTTCGTGCTACTTTAGGTAATGTTCAATACCAAACGATTTATGCTTATATGCTGGATCCGGGAGCAGAGCGTTTAACTGAAGACAGGAGACTTGGAGACCGTGGGAAATGGATGGCGGCGCATTATATCGATTGGAATGTGACTAAAAGATTTTCTGCAGCTTTCTTCCAAGCAGTAACATGGGCTGACGCAGAACCGGAAGGTAAACGTGGTTTTGATTTTAATTATGCTCATCCATTTGTATTCCTGCGTTCAGTTGAGAGTGCAAATACTACGTCTCCAGATAAGATGCGTATAGGTTTTAATTTGAAATATGAAGTATTTGATCATACTACAGTTTATGGTCAGTTTATGTTTGATGAATTTACTGCGAAAGAGTTTTTTAAAGGGACTGGTTATTGGGCAAATAAAAATGCTATTCAGCTCGGAGTACGTGGCTCAGATTTATTGAAAGTGAAAGGTTTAAATTACCTGGCTGAATTTAATACAGCGAGGCCATATACTTACGCACATTTTGACAGGGTATCAAATTATGCTTCGATGAATCAGCCCTTGGCTAATCAGCTAGGAGCAAACTACAGAGAATTTGTTGGGCTTTTGAATTATACATACAAAAGATTCGATTTTAGTGGTGAGTTAATGTATGCGAAAAAAGGTCTGAATCCTGAAGGACAAAATTATGGAGGCGATATCTTTAAATCTTATAATGTTAGGGTTGCAGATTACGGAAATAAAATTGGTCAGGGTTTAGATACTGATTTGTATTATGGTGAAGCCAAAGTAGCTTACATCCTTAATCCAAAATACAATCTGCGTATAGAATTAGGTGGAATATTCAGAAAAGAATCAAACGTTTTATCTGCAACTAACACAGGATTATTTACTATTGGTCTAAGAAGTACATTTAGACAATTATATACCGACTTGTAAAGAGCAATAGACTCTTAATAAGATTGAGCATAGTGTGCTGAACAGTAAATGAGTATGTGTCCAATATTTGACTAAAAATGAACATATACATGTTATATGTTCATTTCTATTATTTGAGTAATTGGGGAAACGTAATTTAGTTCGCTATTCGAGTATTATATTCCCCGCAGTCATCGATTTTAGTAATAAGAAGATAGAATTTCTTATTCATTTTTCAGACTAAGATTTTTTTGCCCTGATTGCCTCATGTAGTTCAATAATCTTCCGTTGCTGCAAATTGTAAGCATCAGTTAAGTTGGCTAATTGTTTTTTTAAATCAGGAAATTCTTCATCTTGATCGTCTTTTTCGCCAATTTTCAATAAATCTATAATGGAAATGCTGAATATATTAGCAATTAACAGTAATTTG
>Ga0247809_1000281_pt1 | contig 25823 bp, 16 predicted proteins | sample UWRJL104311B1_FD_180951 | JGI IMG/M metagenome (GOLD analysis project Ga0247809, IMG submission 180951) | Plant litter microbial communities from Arlington Agricultural Research Station in Wisconsin, United States - UWRJ-L104-311B-1 | ecosystem: Environmental > Terrestrial > Plant litter >...
TATTTCACCTTTGGCGAGACTGGCATCCTTGGGCTGTACTGCTGTAGATGCAGCGGCGCCGGGTTCAGGCTGACGCTTTGGAATCTTACCTGATATACTTCCTTGTATTTTTGCCTTTCCTACAATTTCAAGTCCTTCGAATGTACTGTAAAATTTGGTATAAAAACCTTTTTCGTCAGAATCTACTACCGCCCTTGCAGATACTTTTGCGGACGCTTTCATACTTGCATCTACCCCTCCCTGCACCTTCACAAAAAGATAATCCTGCTCCACTTGTACATTGATCTGAATGAGCAAACTCAGCTCCAGGTCGCCGGTAAAGCTAATTCCAGGCTTATTATTGGCTTTCCTGTCTTTAGGACTCAACGAATTCTCGCCGGTAAGGGTATTTAAAAAGCCTTCCAGTTTTCCGCCTACACTGCCGGTAGCACGAAGTTCACAGGTAATGGCATTATCTTCACTAAGTGCACTAAGCGCTACATCAACTATAGCCACCACAGCCAGCGCAATAGGATGTGCACGTTGCACCAATGCCAGAAAGTCCAGAAATACGGATACCGAGATCAGCGGCTTAGCCTCAATACTCCCGGTAAGCAAAATACCTGTCTGATTTCTCACCGCATCAACCTGTTGGGAACTGGTATTCACCCTGCTCCAGCCCACTGCAACATTGATGCTGGGCCATTCAACTTCCATTCCTATGACATCTCTTTTTAGCTTAGGGAATTTCTTGTGGGTGCGACGCTGAAGATTGGCCACGTCTTTTGCTGCCTTCCGATATTCAGGACTATTTTTATCTTTATCCCATAGGGTCCTCAGCTTATCCTGATAATATCGTTCCTGCCTTTCTGCTTCAAGATCATTACGCTCATTTTTCAGCTTGTCAGCTTCAAATCGCCGTTTTAGCTCATCCATTTTACGGCGTTGTGAGGCTGTAGGCTGTGCAGCATTTGGATCCTGACCATTCCTGGAACCTGAGAGAATACTTTTGACAATATCTACTACAGCAATCAGCTTCTCAAATTTAGTTTCGATGCTTTCCCAGACTTTCTCAGTAAGATCTACCTTTTCGCCACCATCCCATTTGGCATGCAGCGCAAGGGTTAACTCCCTGTCGCCAATACTCTTAAACTTTTTCTTCTTATCTGCAGCCGACTGGTTGTAAGTTGCAGAAGTCACCAAAGTTCTTTTGACCTTGGTATTTTTGAATTCCAGTGCAAGTTCCCAAACTACATCCGGATAAGGATAAATCTTGATCTGCTGGTCATGGCGACAAGTGCTTGCGGCAATAATATAAGGTTTACCTGCCACACGGTTAGACATCCAGAAGTACCTCAAAATCCATGGCATTTCTATATTAGTGAGGAGGATAGGTGATCTGTCGTAGATAAATCTGGAATTGAAACTAATCTCAGCATCTGTATGGCTCAGCACTTCGAGCACAGTATCTGCTCCCCATACTTTTGTAACACTGCTACCTGCACCAAAAATACTGAAGCCTCCTTTAGTCGTGTTCTCCCAAGGGCTTTTTACTTCTTTTTCAGCTTTCTTTATATTTTTCGCATCTCCCCGCGCTTCAGGAAAGCTAAGCAGCTTCAGTACATTTCCCTTATGCTTCTGGCCTGCCGGTCTGGAGCAATCGCTCTCCAACGTAGAAAGGTCACTCAGCTGCAGGGTAATCTTTTTAAGTCCCTGGGTTTCGCCCGTCACCACTTCAAAATGTCGCAATGTACGCAAACTGGTCACATCCTGTTTGTAAAGGAAAATTGCTTTCTCCATATCTTTCCCGGTAGTTTCATCCTTTTCGGGAACACGGAGGATCACAGCTGTATATTTACAAGGTAAAAAGGCATTTACTTCAGTAGGCACATCATCTACCAGAACAGGAGTATTTCCCGTCATACTCAAGGCCGAATTTTTAACGGACTGCCCTTCTACTTCTATATAAACTTTCTTATTGATGGTTTCCACCGCATTGCCAGGGATTCTTACTTTCGCATAGATCTCCAATGATTTTCCAACTTTGCTTTTCCATACCGGATCTATGTAGACATCAAATACAGCTTTCTGCACAAAGTATTCGCTTTGTTTATTACCGGAAGCATTATTGGTCTGGTTGGTCATCGTGTCCTGCACCTTGTTCAGGCCACGCTCATCGTCCAGCAGTTTGTAAACTCTTACTTCTGCGGCAAAAAAGGTGGAAAGCATTTGCTCACCACGGTTATATACATTTAGTGCATCATCTTTGATCAGCCCATTGTCCGTCAGCCCCACATTAATATCATGGCCAAATAAACCCTGAGTATATACATGGAGCTGAACGCTATCATTAAATTTCTTTACAGTCCCGTTGATGATCTTGCCATCGTAGGTTTCGCTATACTCGCGCCAAACCATATCCAGAATTTTCGCCTCACCTTTTGCGGAGATATAATAACCATTCGGCATTTTGTTAGTCGGCTGATCTCCGGGCATAAATGGCTCCAGCCAGGCAAGACCACCACCTTCAAGCACTTTAGGAAAACGCAGGCTGAGTTTATTTCCCGTAAGACCAATGTTTTTACTCCTTCCTTCCAGATTCCTGTTGTTCATGGTTACCCACACCCAATCTGTATCTGCTACCGGCGCCTCCTTAGGCACTACTGGCTCAGCAGGTTTAACACCTTTTTTTTTAGGTCTGGCTTTTGCAGTTATAATGATTTCATTTGGGTCATATACATCTTCCTCAGTTACCTCGACCGTAAACATCCCTGCTTCCTGAAGAACAACCAGGTGGTTACTGGCATTTACAGCACCCTTGCCCGAATTAATGGTTACTTTTACCTCCTTAATTTTACGCATCTTAATATCTTTTATTCTGCTTCTTCAAGCATAAAATTTAAATACTCATCATCCATTCTGCTCACATTAATCAACGGATTTAGATTGGATGAAACATCAGGATCGGCTTTATCGGCACTTTTACTCGATACTGCTGCTGTTTGCCCGTGAAAGGTAAATTCAACACAAGTGTCGCCCGCCACGGAACAGATCGCCTTGCTATCTTCCAATAGCAGCTTCCCGCCATTATCAAGTACCACATTCTCATAAAATTTCGTCCATTTGGTAATAGCAGGTTTGCAGGGATTATTGTTCATCTTTTTACAGCTGCCAAAAGTTTTGGCATCAAAAGGCTGACCTATATCTTTGGTGTTGCCCAATAGCTTTTCACTACCCTGCTCATCATTAATAAAATGCTTTTTCTGCGAAATAACTTTAAATTTATCAGGCGTGGTGCCGTATTTACACATGCAGATCCCACCCTGGCATACCAGATGTTTCTCACTCATAATTATCAATTAAAAAAGGAGAAAAAACCACTGCGCTTTTTCTCGATTATCTGTTCCTCACTTTTATTTTCTACCGCCGGCACAAGCAACTCATTGCTCATGTCTTTCTCCCGCAAATGGTAAATCTGCAGATTGAGCTGCCTCAGCCTGTCACCAAAATCTACGTTCACATTGCCGGTAATGGAGTTAATTGTACCATCAATTTTATAGATGGAATACTTGAGGTGCAATGTGCCTGTTAGCGGGGTATGGATATTCATCAGTTCAGCTGATAGGGATACAGGTCGACCGGCGGCAATATCTTCTGCACCGCGACCGTCAACGCAGATTCCCTGTCTGATAAAACTGACTGTACCATTATCGGTAACACTGTCATCAAAAATCTGCCTCACTTTATATTGCAGCGGCTGCTGGTAAGGCATTACAGGAAACGGTATATCGAACTGGTCGACTCCAATTTTACGGTGTACAGCAAGTACATCTGCAAAGTAGAGGGACATAAACTGGTCCCTTACCAGTGATTGGAGGAAATGTCGACTATTGTTCAGCGCGCTGTCCATACTCCTGATTATCTGTTCTGCCTTATCGCCAGTATAGTACCTTAACAAATCCGGCTTAAGCGCAGACCACCTTTCCAGTATAACTTTAATATTATGAATACCTTTAAAAACGCCATTCATATCAGTCAGCACATTCAATGGATAAATTACCCTACCACAAGCGGCATTTAGCTGATCGATCATCAGATCTGGCATTCTATGGTCAATATAAATATCTTTTTTCTCCACCTCGAATAGCAGGTAGCCGTCATGTGGACTAGTTAAAGATTTAACCGTCAACTCATAATGAATCTCCAGTTTTTTATCCCCGTCTATCGTATTAAAAACTACACCATAGGTACGATTCAGATTTGCAGGATGGTAATTAAGTGCATTGCTCAGCACATGACCATGATGATGAAAAGGCAATTCCATTTGCTGTCAGGTTAAGATTAAAAAAGCTTATTTTTCTCTACACTCTTAGCCACCACAGACTTGCCGGAATACATTGTCAGGTTTTCTACTTTACTATTAATTGTGACCACATCTGCAGTTTTCTCTACCTTTTTGGCGGTACTAATAATATCCAGATCTGCACGCTCTTCAATATTCTGCGCCAGTAAAGTAGATTGTTTACCTACCGTGGTTTTATTGTTCTGAGAGATCTGGCTGTTCATATCTTTACCTACGTTTACATTCATATTCTCCTGTACCAGGATCTCCAGATTTTTAGCATTAAAAGTCATGGTCTCTATCGCTGTAACCGTAATATTATTGTTCTTGGTATCAATGTGGATGATATTATTATGATGGTCCGTAATCTTAATGCCCTGCGTAGCTTCTTCATCATCAAATTCAATAATATGACCGCTGCGCGTAGAAATTCTCTTGATATGGTTCTGTGCAAAACCTCCCGCAGCAGTGCTGCCCTGGAAAATACTGCCCATTACAAATGGCCTGTTAGGATCATTGTATCTGAAACCTACAATCACCTGATCGCCTGTTTCCGGGATAAAGACCTGTCCCCTGTTCTGTGTAAGCACATTGCTACCCCCTGCATCTGGTGTAAGTACACGGATCCAGTCGGTAGTACTGTTATTTTTTTGCCACAGCATCTGTACTTTAACACGGCCCTGATTTTTAGGATCCTTGTTATCAGTTACGGTGGCAATTTGTGACTCCGCCACCGGCGCCACAACATTGGATACAGGAATTACCTTTACGTCTGCAGGGATACCTTTAAAATTATTGGTATAACGACCCAGACCGTCTATATAATGCGTAATCTCTGTGATGAGATATTTATCTACAGATTCTTTTTTAAAACTATCCAGGCCATCTTTTAAAGAGACATGTATATCAGCAATACTGCCAATAGCCAGGGCAGCAAGGGTACTCTGTCCCGCTACATCCGTAAGGCTGGCAATTGCACCTGCCTGGTGGTTTTTTATAAAAGTAGAAAGCTGTGATTTATTTTCAGGCCTTGGTTTTACCGGCAGGTTTGGTTTGCTATTGAATAATTCCCTGGAGCGGCTGCTTGCTACAGCAGCATATCCGTTAGCAGGTTCATTATCGGTACTGGTATGTTCATCAATCAGCAGGTCCTCGTTAGACTTATAGCTGTAATAAGAGAATTGTGTAGGAAGTACACGCAATGAGGAGTTTAGCAACGATAAATTCTGTCCCAGCACAAGAGATACTTCAGTCTGACTTCCTGGTTTACCAAAGCACAGGGCGGTACCATCATAATAAAACCATTCTCCATATTCTGTGGCCAGGCGGTTCAGGAAAGCAAAATCACTTTCTTTAAATTGAGTCTGATAAGTGATGACTCCTTTAAAAATCGTATTAGCTTTTAATTCAGCGTAACCAGACAATGCCGGACTAGCCACCTTTGAAGCAATGTCCTGCAGGTTCATGTCGCTAAAGGAGTTAATGGCAGCACCACCTTCCAAAAGAACGGTACAGGAATAACCGCTCACCACAATGTTTGAGCGAAGACCGTGATTTTGTACTAATCCAACTTCGCAGACTATTCCTCTGAAGTTATTTTTACCATTATCAAAACTGGATATCAGCACAGCCCCCACCCATTTCTGAGCTTCGTTTAGCTTATGTGATCCTGACTGTTCAATTGCATCATAGTTAACAGTAAGTTCAAAACTATGATGTTCATTAAATTTCTGTGAAAGGGTGAAAGAGTTAAAGTGCAGCACCTGCTCGCCATCAATTTCGATCTGTATATTTGTTCTCAGCTCCATGAATTATAAATTGTAATGAAAAATTGTACCACTGTTATCTGTATGTGTTACAAATCGAAAACTTCCTTTGCACAGGAAAATACCTGCCGACGCGCAGGATTGAAATGAACAATTGCTTTCTGCTTTGGAAGCCATAAGTGTTGTTTATTATGTTGAGGAAAATACGAGTACCAACAACAATATTGCCAAATTTGTATCTGAAATAGAAAAATAGGAAGTAAACTCTTTAATGATCCAAAAAAAGCATATATAATTTTTGAAATTTATTATTCGTATTCGTTTTTCTATTATCCGTGGAGATTCTTTTCGGTATAGGAAGATCTAAAACATGCAAATGTCCTGCTTCATAGATAACTCATTGTCCAGTAATACTAACACGGGTTAACTTGGGTGATGACCGGCAACATACAAAAAGGATCCTCATTAAACTTTTTCCAGTCGGCCGCCATTGTATTTTTAAGTAATCTTAAGTCCTCCCCAAATGGCTGTGCTTCACCTATTGGTGATGCTGTACTGATTTTCTCTAACCTGATTAAGTACTTAAGCAAATTATAACATGTAGTAAACTGCCCGGTGGCAATAATCGCTTCCCTGAGCTGCTGGTCAGGATTATTGAGATCAAACCAAAGTGTTGTGGGTACCAGTCTTGCTTTTTCTGCTACCTTTTTCAGTGCAGACGATGGCTCAGGAATCTTATGATCCTCGGCATCATTAAGACTATCAAAGCCCATCACCTGCACCAGATCTTTATCTGCCGATGCCATCTGCTTCACCAAACTTAAATCATAAATGGCATTGCTGATAAAAAGACCAGAAAGGTCCGGATCACGGTACACCATATTATAGTACTGGCGCCTGATCTGCTTCAGGTAGATATCATTTGCCAGCAGCAATACTGACTTTAAACGGGCCATGATCATATATTTTAATACATTCATCTTCAGTCGAACAAAATTACCTCCATATTTCAGGAGTATAATCAGCCAGGTATCGTTATCTTCTTTCGCTTTTTTACCCAAAGCAGCAAAACTGATGGTGAGATAGAGCCATGCACCTAAAGACAGGGCCACCGGAATCACGGGCAGGTACATCCAACTTTTCCAGTAGGGCGTGAAATAGAGGACGACTAACAACAAGGAAAAGCATCCGGCAACAAATAGTGCACGTTTTATAAATAGCGGACTTACTCCAGCATTTGCTGAGCCCTCCAGATCATTTTCTTCAGGAAGATCAAAACCATCCATAAAGTAGCTGGTCACATCCGTAGCTATGATGAGATCAAATGTAGGCCGGTTATTTCTTTGTCTTCTCTTATTCGCAAGCAGTACACTTTCTATGGCCTGGTTATCGGCAATGCCTCCATCCATCAGGAAAAATCTTGTGGTTTTCTCTTGCTCTTCGTTCTGTTGCGGCGGACTAAAAGGATTACTTTTATACTGCATGGCATGCACCAGCATAGTAGTATTCAGCTCTTCATGGGTAAAATCTTCCGGAAAAAGAAAAGGCTCAAACCCGCCCGGGAAACAGGATGAGCAGGCCAGCAGATCGCCAAGTTTCATCAATCCTGCAACCTGCAGCTGGTCTCTCTTGAAATTAATATAGTTATTTCCCACTCTGCCTTTTGGAAATGAGGGATTACCATGCTGACTTTGAAACCGGAAGCTGATGCCATTGGTAAACTCTGTCGCATTCACCGTAATCTCATCTAAATGCGTGTATTTTATATTTTCCGACAATTCACCAAAGGTCTTTCCCCCGAACATATTCGGTTCGTCATACGCCATCGAAAAAGCATTAATTAAATTGATGCGTTTGTCTTTACGCTCTTGCCACAACCGATTATCATTCAGAATCTCAAACACCCGCCCCAGGAGCTTCTCCCCTTCCATCGCACAAAAGATCTTTTTATAAATGATATTAAAAGGTTCATCAGCACATAAGCCAGCAGTATACATTAAATTGGTAATGCTGCCGCCCGAAGTGGAACCAATAAACTTCACCTGCTCCAACAGTGGCTGATCAAGATAAGGAACATGATCAAGATAAGACAAGGTGCCTAAGGAGAACGCGGCTGCCCTGAAACCACCTCCGGAAAAAGCAAGTGCTATATTCTTCATATCTCTTTTAATTATTGTGTATAAAAATCAGCAATACCCGAGAACTAATTTAATTAAAATACTGTATATCAGCCTATAAAATAAAAAAATCTATTATTGTCTGTTTATTAATATGAACAGATCAGCGATTCAGGTTAACAACCGCCTAAACTAAAGTCCTATATAGAGCATTACGTTAAATCTGCTGATAGGGATATAAATAAAACAATTATAATAATACGTTGTTAGGCATCATGTCCCCGCGTCACGGGGCACTCAGATAAGCCTTAACTGATAAATTATGAAACCCACATTCCAGCTGCTGGTCATTGATGACGACGCCATTAACATATTCATTATTAAAAAACTGATTGAAAAAACGGGATATCCATTAGAGATTATCTCTATGTCTAACGGTGAATTAGCCATTGAACACCTCCAAAAACAAAACAGTCAAAATCTGGATTTGCCAGATTTGATCTTTCTGGATATCAACATGCCTATTATGACTGGCTGGGAATTTCTTGTGGAATATGAAAAGTTGAGCATAAATAAGATGATACCTGTTTATATGTTATCGTCCTCTATATTTCAGAATGATATAGATAAAGCTAAGACCTTTCCTAATGTGAAAGATTTCATGTCTAAACCAATGTCCAATAATCAGCTTATTAATATCTTCGATAGCATGGGTCTGACACTCCCAAAAGTAACAGAATAATTACAAACGTTAAATCCACACTTAAAACCTTAAAATTCAACTATACAGTACAAAACACATAGATAAATTTGTGTTTTCATCTTAATTGTACGAAAAAATTGAGTTACTGTTAAAGTATGAATTTTACCCTTTGCGGCCTATCCTCACTTAGCTAACCAAATGTAGATTCCATTGTTTATCTTTCATATAAGGTTATTATGGAAGAACAGGGCACATTAAAAGTAGTACAAGATTTCATGTCCTTGGATTTCAATGATCAGGACCTGAAAGACACCATATCCATTGCATCAAAAGTATTTAACGCTCCAATTTCTATGGTCACGCTAATAGATGAGGATACTGTTTATATACGCGTGAAACAAGGGACAAAACTTGAATCATATCCCCGCAAATTGTCATTTTGCACACAGGTGATTAAAAGCAACCGGCTATTTGTAGTTCAAGATGTTACGCCAAGCCAGGCTCAGTCAGAATCAATGGCATTTACTGATATACCATTGATCAGGTTTTATGCCGGTGCACCTCTGATTACCAGCCAGGGTCACCGGATAGGTACACTCTGCGTAGTAGATGACAAGCCCCGTACGGTTAGCGGTCAGCAGAAACTTATGCTGAAGATCCTTTCCAGACATATCATGAGTGTAATGGAGGCCAAGATTCGTCATAAAGAGCTTACTGCGAGTTATGAACTACTCAACTGCGAAAGGGAAAAAGGACGGAAAAATGAAATCAAGCTAAGGTCACTCTTCGAGAGCATGACCGATGTATATGTATACCTGGGACTTGATGGTAATATCATTGACTTTAACCGTTCGGCTTTCTCTCATATTGAAGAGCATACCGGTAAGAAAATGAATTATGGTTCATTCACGGCAGATTACTTAACTGAAGCAGATAATCTGGCATTCATGACTAATTTTAATTATGCATTAAAAGGAGAAAGAAGACAGTTAGAAATGCGCACTTACGGAGATCCCGAAAACAGGATCTGGTGGGATGCACTGTTTGAACCGGTATCTGGCACCAACAATGAGATCATGGGGGTATCTTTTACCGCACGCAACATCACGAAACGCAAAATTGATGAAGAAAAGATTGTAGCACAAAATCGCCTGCTAACACAAATTGCTGAAATTCATTCTCATGAATACCGGGGACCAGTATGTTCAATTTTAGGCATGATGTACCTGATAGAACAGGAAAAGTATGAGGTTGATAAGGAGTATTTAGAAATGCTGCATGTAGCAGTCAAAAATCTGGATGAGAAAACGAAAAGAGTTATTTTACTGATTAACGATCTCAAATCTCTGGATGCCGACAAATAAAAAAACCGGTAAGGAATTACCGGTTTTTTTATTTGTATTGAGCACAAGAATTATCAGAAGTGGTATTTCAAGCCTGCCTCAAATTCACCATTGCTATAATTCTGCATGGCAGCAGTATTGGTAGTGTAAAATACGATGATAGACAACTTCTTCTGGTAGGTGGTACCTATACCAGCAGTTACGCTCTTTGTTGTATGGTAAACACCGGTCAGGGTCAGCTTATCGGTAAAAAACATCGCATTCAGTCCCAGATCAATTATACCATTATAGTTTTTGATACTCCGGTAGGCCACCTTTGGCTCCAGGCTGTTCATCGCCGCATTATCGTTAGTCAGTTTATAACTTGCCGCAGCATAATACTGTGGCTGATCTACTGAAGGTCTGTCCGGATCCGGATCGGAATCAAAGAACCTCTTCATATTAGGCAATGCTGCTTGTACAGTGAGCCCGCTACTACGGAAAGCCAAACCAAAATCGCCATCAAAATAAGCTTTGCGGTCCCTGAAGTTACTCAACGCTACATCGCCCGGATTACCATTTACCATAGCCAGGTCCAGTGACTCATTGGTTAACCCCGCAGATAATCCGAAGTCAAGATAACTTGATTCACCATTTAATGGCAAGTGGTAAGCATAAGTAGCTTTAAAACTAGTCTGCTGTATCAGTCCGGCTTTTTCATTATAAACCATTAGTCCGACACCTACCTTAGTGCTTTCTGCGCCATATGTGGCAGTAACTGCCTGAATTTTCGGTGCACCTTCTGTATTGCTCCATTGCCCTTTATAACCCGCATTCAGTTCCCAGCCCGTTGAAACACCGGCTAGTGCCGGGTTCGCAAGGTACTGGTTTTGATAATACAGGCTTCCCATTGGGTTGAGCTGACTATAAGCGGAAATGCTTGTTGTCATGAGTATCAGCACTGATAGATATCCTTTTATTTTCATTTTCCTATTATTCTTAATGGAAGCCTTCATAATTTTGTTATTGCTGTTTCACAATGGTGATAAATCCTTTTCTGGTACCGATTCCAGGTCCGAAATCAATCAGGTAATAATACGTACCCTCACTCAGCTGGTACCCTCTGAACATGGCATCCCAACTGTTATCATACCCTTTTTTCTCATAAACCATTCTGCCCGAACGATCCACAATTTTCACGGTATTGTTTGGATACAAGTCAATGTTTTCAACTATCCAGCGGTCATTCACGCCATCACCATTAGGCGTCATTACATTAGAAATATTTAAAGCTTTATAATCGTTCAGCACTTCTATGGTGAAACTTTGTGTGCTGGTTCTTCCATACTGGTTGGCACCTGTTACGGTGTACGTAGTAGTCACTGATGGTCGCACTGTCAAAGCAGCAGTATTTATACCGTCTATGATTCCGCTTGAGTTTGTCCATTGATAAGTTACCGCACCACTTGCTGTCAGGATTGCAGTTTGTCCTTTACTCAGACTGCTTCCTCTGCTGCTCACAATCGTAATAATTGGTGGCGGAGAGTTCAGGATGGTAAGGTTCTGCGTTACCGGCGTTGCTGCTGAGTAGTTTGCATTCCCTATCTGACTGGCGGTGATAACCACTGTACCTGCTTTAACAATCTCTACCTGATTGCCGTTAACAATCCTGGCAACAGTCGCGTCACTGCTTGTATAAATAACAGTTAAGCCCGAACTTGCCGTAGCAGTTAATGTAAATGGAACATCAGTAGACAACTTATTGGCTAATGCAGTAAAAGTAATCGTTTGTGCAGCAGCGGTAATTGATAAGTTAGCACCAGTGTAATTCAATGTGTAATTGCTGCCTGCAGTAAGTGTATTTTGTCCTATCGGATAAGTACCTGCATTTTCCCCTGTGGTTCTGCTTAACACACCAGTGATTGGGTCAGTTCCTACCAGTGCACCTGAAGTAATGGTATAGGTTAATGCAGGATCTGCTGCGCCAAAAGTTTTAGTTTTCGCATCCGCAGTAACGCCTAATACTGATTTATTGATCACCACATCACCGTTATTGTAAGTAATCTGGTAGTTACCTGCATTGAAACCTCCGGCGCCCGTAGCTAATGATGGTGTTACTGCAGCGGCATAAGTACCAACAGCAGCGTTAGCTGTATTTCCCGCAGTATAATTAACTGTTACACCGGTGATCGTATTCCCGTTTTGCAGTGCACCACCGCTTAACGTAAAGTTGCTGTTAGCCGGCCCGCCTGTTAGCACTGTACCATAGGTTTTTGTAACCGTATTGGCAGTAATGGTGATTGGGGCTTTGCTTACGGTACCATTGAATGGAGTATAAACCATAGTGTAGTTTGCGGCAGCAAAACCGCCTGTACCGGTAGCTGCAGATGGTGTAACTACATAGGTGGCACCCGCTGCGGTTGCGGCAGATAAACCTGCTGCATCTGGTGTTAAAGTTACAGACGTAATCGCTTGTCCGGCAGTGAGTGTTCCCGTAGTGGTGAAATTGGTAATACTTGTACCTGCTGGTAAAGCAGTTCCGTAAACTTTAGCAGGACCAGTAGCGGTGATAGTAATGGTTGTCCTTGTAACGGTGCCGCTAAAGGGCATATAACTGATGTTATAGTTGGCTGCTAAGAAACCACCTGAGCCTGTGGCAGCGGATGGTGTAACCGTATAGGTCGCTCCGGCTGCTGTTGCAGCAGAAAGTCCTGCAGCGTCTGGTGTTAAAGTAACGCTCGTTACTGCTTGTCCCGTGGCTAGTGCACCAGTAGCTGTAAAGTCAGATGTACTTGTTCCTGCTGTCAAAGGAGTGCCATAAACTTTAGCAGGACCAGTGGCTGCAATAGTTAAGGCTGCTTGGCTTACCGTACCATTGAATGCGGTATAAGTAACATTGTAATTGCTCTCCAGGAAGCCACCATCGCCCGTGGCAAGAGATGGAGTAACAGTATAGGCCGCTCCTGCCGCTGTGGTAGCAGATAGACCTGCTGCATTTGGTGTTAAAGTTACGCTTGTAACCGATTGTCCGCTTAACAATGCACCAGTAGCGCTGAAGTTGTTTGTACTTGTTCCTGCTGTTAAAGCAGTACCATAAACTTTAGCAGGTCCGTTAGCGGCAATAGTTAATGCTGCTTTACCTACTGTGCTATTAAATGGTGTATACGTAATTGCATAATTGCTTTCCAGGAAGCCTCCTGTACCAGTAGCTGCCGAAGGTGTTACCACATAGGTAGCCCCTGCTGCTGTAGTAGCAGACAGTCCTGCTGCATCTGGTGTTAAGGTAACACTCGTTAGTGCCTGACCAGTTATTGGCGTTCCACCGCTAACTGTAAAGTTGCCTGTGCTGGTAGTTGTGGTTAATGCTGTACCATAAATTTTAGCCGGACCAGTAGCCGTAACGGTTAACGGCAATTGTGCTACAGTACCAGTGAACGGTGTATAGACAATCGAATAATTGCTGGCTAAGAAACCACCCGTCCCACTAGCAGCAGATGGCGTAACAGTATAAGCTGCTCCCGCTGCTGTACTAGCAGAAATACCTGCAGCATTTGGTGTTAAGGTAACGCTGGTTAATGCCTGCCCTGAAAATAATGTACCTGTAACCGTAAAGTTGGTCGCACTTGCAGTCGTTGTTAATGCCGTGCCATAAGTCTTGGCCGGGCCAGTAGCGGTAACGGTAAGTAACGCCGGACTCACTGTACCATTAAATGGTACATATGTAATGGCATAATTTCCTGCTAAGAAGCCTCCTGTACCTGTCGCCGCTGATGGCGTAACCACATAGGCAGCACCGGTTGCAGTAGTAGCAGATTGTCCGGCCGCATTCGGAGTTAAAGTTACCCCCGTAACAGCTTCACCGCTCAATAGGGCACCACTTGCTGTAAAATCAGTCGCACCAGTAACCACAGTCAAAGCTGCCCCGTAAGTTTTAACAGGTCCGGTAGCGGTAATTGTTAAGGCAGTCTGCCCTACTAAACCATTAAATGGTATATAAGTAATGTTGTAATTGGCTGCTAAGAAACCACCAGTACCTGTGGCTAATGATGGCGTAACCACATATGCCGCACCTGCTGGTGTAGTTGAAGAAAGCCCGGCAGCATCAGGTGTAATGGTGATACCCGTAACAGATTCACCTGTTCTCAGTGTACCACTAGTTGTAAAACCTGAGTTAACAGTTCCTGTTGTTAGCGCAGTACCGTAAGTTTTAAGAGGGCCAGTTGCGGCAACAGTTATTGCAGCTGCAGTCACCGTTCCATTGAATGCGGTATAGGTAATATTGTAGTTACTGGCTAAGAAACCACCACCTCCAGTTGCCACCGAAGGTATAACCGTATAGGTAGCACCCGCCGCTGTAGTAGCAGATAGCCCTGCTGCATCTGGTGTGAGTGTCACTCCCGTTACCGTCTGTCCGGTAGCGAGCGTACCTGTAGTAGTAAAGTTTGTTGCACTTGTACCTGCAGTTAAAGCAGTACCATAAATTTTCGAAGGCCCCGTAGCGGCAATACTCAGCGCAGCCTGTGCAACAGTACCATTAAATGGTGTATAAGTGATATTGTAATTGCTGGCTAAGAATCCGCCGGCGCCTGTTGCCAGCGATGGGGTAATTACATAGTTAGCACCTGCTGACGTAGTAGCAGATAGACCCGCAGCATTCGGCGTTAATGTCACGCCTGTCACCGTTTCGCCGCTTAACAATGCGCCTGTTGCAGTAAAGTTAGTTGTGCTGGTTCCTGCGGTTAGCGCTGTACCATAAGTTTTAGCCGGACCGGTAGCTGCAATAGTCAAAGTGGCCTGTGCTACCGTACCATTAAATGGAGTATATGTAATGTTATAATTGCTGGCTGAGAAACCACCTGCTCCTGTTGCCAGCGATGGGGTAATTACATAGTTAGCACCTGCTGACGTAGTAGCAGATAGACCCGCAGCATTCGGCGTTAATGTCACGCCTGTTACTGTTTCCCCACTCAATAATGAGCCATTTGCAGTAAAATTAGTTGTACTTGTACCAGCGGTTAAAGCCGTTCCATAAGTTTTAGCCGGACCTGTTGCTGCAATGGTTATAGCTGCCTGAGCAACCGTTCCATTGAATGCGGTATAAGTAATATTGTAGTTGCTGGCTAAGAAACCACCAGCTCCGGTTGCCAGTGAAGGTGTAACCAGATAAGTAGCACCCGCCGCTGTAGTAGCCGATAACCCTGCTCCATCTGGTGTCAGTGTCACTCCAGTTACCGTCTGTCCGGTAGCGAGTGCACCTGTAGCAGTAAAGTTAGTTGTACTTGTGCCCGCAGTTAAAGCAGTCCCATAAATTTTCGAAGGCCCCGTAGCTGCAATACTCAGCGCAGCCTGTGCAACAGTACCATTAAATGGCGTATAAGTGATATTGTAATTGCTGGTTAAGAATCCGCCGGCGCCTGTTGCCAGGGATGGAGTAACAGTATAAGCTCCACCTGCCGCAGTAGTAGCAGAAAGGCCGGCAGCATTTGGTGTCAGTGTAACACCTGTTACGGTTTCACCACTTAATAGCGCACCTGTAGCAGTAAAGTTAATTGTGCTGGTACCTGCAGTTAATGCCGTGCCATAAGTTTTAGCCGGACCTGTTGCTGCAATGGTTAATGCCGCCTGGGTAACAGTACCATTAAATGGTGTATAAGTAATATTGTAATTGCTGGCTAAGAATCCGCCGGCACCTGTTGCCAGGGAAGGTGTAACGACATAAGTCGCACCCGCTGCTGTTGTAGCAGAAAGGCCTGCAGCATTTGGGGTTAAAGTAACTCCTGTAACAGATTCACCACTCAATAGTGCACCTGTTGCAGTGAAGTTGTTTGTACTCGTGCCAGCGGTCAAAGCAGAACCATAAGCTTTCGCCGGGCCGGTAGCTGCAATAGTTAAAGCAGCCTGCGTAACGGTACTATTAAATGGCGCATACGTAATATTGTAATTGCTGGCTAAAAATCCGCCGGCGCCTGTTGCCAGAGATGGGGTAACGGTATAAGCTCCGCCTGCCGCAGTAGTAGCAGAAAGGCCAGCAGCATCAGGTGTTAAAGTAACACCGGTTACTGTTTGTCCGGTGGCAAGATTACCAGTCGCAGTGAAGTTAGTTGTACTTGTGCCCGCAGTTAGCACCGTACCGTAAGTTTTAGCAGGACCTGTAGCTGCAATGGTTAATGCTGCCTGTGCAACAGTACCATTAAATGGCGTATAAGTAATATTGTAATTGCTGGCTAAGAATCCGCCGGCGCCTGTTGCCAGAGATGGGGTAACCACGTAAGCTGCACCTGCAGCAGTTGTCGCAGAAAGACCCGCAGCGTTTGGTGTTAAAGTAATACCAGTTACAGTCTGGCCGGTAACAAGTGTACCGGTCGCAGTAAAATTGGTAGTACTGGTACCAGTGGTTAAAGCAGTACCATAAGCTTTTGGCGGACCAGTAGCTGTAATCGTTAAAGGAAGTTGGCTTACTGTATTTGTTGCTGCAGTAGCTACATTTTTAGTTGCTGCTCCGGAGCTTGTTAAAGCTACGTTTGCAGTGGTATAATTACCTGCAGCTGCGGTGGCAGCTAACCTAATGTAAACATTAGTTGCAGCAAAATTACCCGCTGCACCTACAGTAACTGTTGGCGTAAAAGTCGTATTGTTCAAACTCACCTCAAAACCGGATGGCGGTGTAACCAATACGCCTGCATTCATATCTGCTCCCGATACGGTAAAAGACTGAGATGCAGATGCCATTCCATATGGGGTTGTCATCGCCGTTAATGTTCCGGCAGCTGTGATTACTGGAAATATAGCCGCAGTCTTAAAAGTTCTCTCAACACCATAGGTCGTACCGATCTCACTGATTGCATATGAACGCACATAATAATCTGTAGAGGGGGTTAAACCAACTATATCTAATGTAAAAGCTCCGGTTGTTGTACCAGTCACAATAGTTTTGTTATCTATTGTATTTGCCGTTAATCCATAAACTATTCCCTTCTCTGTCACCGTTCCGGTTCCTGTACTGGTTAAGTTGCCTCCAAGTGTTGCTGACCTTCCTGTTATTGTTGCGGCAACTGCCGTTGTTACAGCTGGGCCAACACCTAATATCAATGTATTATCGCCATTACAACCAATGAGATCTTGCCAGGTTCCATTACCTACTACAGGCGGGGATAGTTGAGCACTCCCATTTCTCCACAGCGGAGCGTTTCCACAAACTGCGGTTTGATCACCTAAAATTTGCCATGCAGCGTTATCATCGCAATAGATAAGCTTGTAAGTATAGATATCATCTGCACCTACATTATAAGTTGGACGTCCATTTGCATCATACCCATTCTGTATGAAGCTGACGGTTTTTATGGGATCTCCACTCCAGGTACCACAATCGCGAAACGTTACCGTTTGGCCGAAAATAGTTAAAGTACTGAGTAAAAACAGGAAGAGAAGTAGAATTTTTTGTTTCATAATTTTTTTTTGAGAACATAGCAGAAAACGACACCAGGATCAGCAACAACCTTTAAAAGAATCTATTTTAATTTCTGGACGGAAAATTCCCTGCAAGACAGATTATATAATTTAATGTAAGGTACGGCTGCATAATATTTACCGGCTGGCTTGATGGCCCACTCCAACCTATACTTCCCGGAGCCAGTGCAATATTTGCGGCACCTGCAGGACTCAATATATATTTTTTTGCCGCCCGTCCTACATTACTACCCATAAAAGCATTTGATACACTCGCAGAATTGTTATTAGATGACGACCCTAGGAGTGAATGTGTGTGCGCAGGTAAATTATTTGCGATAAGCTCTACCGAACTATTACTACTGGTCTCCCCTATACTATGTTGACTGAGACCAGGTCCCTGACCAGCCCCCATTACCGTCTGCCCTTGCAGGTTTGGAAGCCCGAAAGTAGCAGTGCCGTTTCCACCATATTGCACTCCTAAAATACTAAAAAGGGCACTATTCTGACTAATCGCCAAAATTTGCCCATTACAAAATGCCCAATTTCTTGGCGCAAAGTTACCAGCAAAAATTCTTATTTCACCTAGATATGCATCCATGATTATCTTATTTAAGTCTGTTTTAAATTTTCATTTAATTACGTGATGGAAATATTCCTTCAGTGGCAATACAAATTGTAAATGCCAGATAAGGTTGTACTATACTTATAGGTGATGCACCATTGGGACCACCAGATATTGCAGCCAAGGCCATAGGCACGGGTGTATTGCCTACAGCGGCTCCGTACTGTAAAGCAGTAGTACTGGCTAGCATGGCTCCAGCGGCGGGTATTACATCCGCAGGATTTGTATTTGCAATAAGGTTATGGCTATGAATAGGTAAATTCCCCGAAGTGAGCGTCACTGAAGTTGTTCCGGCAACTTCCCCTAAAACATAAGTCTGGGAATTATTTCCCATATGGATAGGCACCCGGCCACGCAGGTCAGGCAATGAAAATGTGGTTTGCCCATTACCTCCGTACGTTGTACCAAGTATGCTAAATAGTGCTGGGTTTTGAGCAATTGATAAGATCTGGCCACTACAAATCATCCAACCTCTTGGCGAAAAGCTGTAGGGAAATATTCTTAATTCTCCTAAATATGGTTCCATATATTAATTTTTTAATCTCGTGAAGGAAATATTCCCTGTAATGCAATAATGAAAGATATAGCTGTAAAAGGCTGTACTACAGACATCCCTATATTAGTTGTTGTATTGGCAGCAATACTCCCGACATTCATCGGTACCTGTACAGGTGCAGGACTTACCGTAGCTGTAACATACTGTGAAAAGGGAGTCGTCGCAAGCATAACAGCAGATGATGGAGTCGCTGACGCTGCTGGAACATTCACGCCATTTAAAGTGTGGGTATGAGCTGGGATATTTGCAACTAGAAGTGTAGTAGATTCATTACCAGCTTTCTCACCTAACACAACATTTGCTAATCCAGGGCCTGTACCACAATGTACAGGTACGCGTCCTCTCATATCGGGCACTGCGAATGTGGTTGTGCCATTCCCTCCATAGGTGGTTCCTATCACAGCAAAAAGAGCATTGTTCTGAGCTATAGGTAACAACGAGCCATCGCAAATAGCCCATTGATAAGGAGCAAAATTGCCGGCAAACATTCTGATTTCACCAATGTAACCTTCCATTTTTTAAATTTTAGTTTATAATATTTATTAATTGATACATTTCCGTACTCTCGAGGCGGTCCCCCTTCACTACACCTAAAGCTGCTAGTTTAAAGCCCGTCATAAAACCCTCGTTAACTTTTATAATATTAATTCTGAGTATTTTCCTATCTGTACATTGTACATACAGGCCACTACCATCAGCATGAATCACGGTTCCACCGGGTACAGCAACCTCTCCCTCCCCGTCAACCGGAGATACTTCAAGAATACGCACCATCTGCTGTCTGAAAACTGATATCGCACCACCAACTGAAGGATTACAAGCGTTGACCAAATTCTCAATCTGCGAAGCCGTATCGGTGTCCCATCTGATAGCAAAATCATCTGGTACAGGTTTTGTGAAGTAGCTTTCCGCTATAGAGTTATGAGAAGTGCTGTCTATTGGAAAATCTGCGGTCTCACCCGCACTTAATAATTTTTCAATAAGTTGTTGCACCAGCTGAAAGGTTGGTACTGCATATCGCCCGTTACAAATACCGGCAGTCTCCCCAGGGATAAAAGGAATAGCCTGTTGCAGTACTATTTTACCAGAATCAAAATCCTCGTTCACCTCATGAATGGTTATTCCACCGATCGTTTCTCCATTTTTCATTTGCCAGAAAATAGGATCTGTCCCCTTGTATGCAGGTAAAAGACTAAAATGGATATTGTAAAAGCCTAGGTGCGGTATAGTAAAAAATTCTCTTGGGATACGGTAAGAAAAGCCCAACATTAATATAAGATCTGGCTGAATATCGAGTAGCCGGTCTTTAGCAGTGGTAAGTAATTGCGAACGATTGATCTTAAGATAGTCAGTCCCTCTACTGATGCAGAAGTCTTCAATCGGCAGGTTATTACCACTTAATTTTTCAGTGGAAACAACTAAAGACAGCCATCCTTGAGAATGGAAATATTCAATTATCGGTAAAACCGCTGCATGAGTGGTAAACACTATAATTTTCATCTGGAGAGAGCGTTAATAATAGTACTAATGTCACGAATATGTATTTAATTTATGACATTAATATCCTATTCATTCCGTTCATTATTACAAAGAGTAAAATTTACCTTTAAAGTATACGTCCTAACAAATATATACACAGACATTAATCTATATAATAATACACTGTCCTCATCACAACTTTTATAACCTTTTAGTAGCTGAAGATTTTATTCTTTGAGTGTGTTTGCACGGGATACAGAAGAAGAAAACCTTATAATAATGGAGTAAATATTAAGAATAAAGAATATCTCTAAAAGAGCTATATTCGAAGAATTATACTAAAAGATATGCAACGCTTTCTATTTGCCTTCCTCATACTTCTTAATTTCTCCGGTTTATGCTTAGCTCAAAAAGAAACGGCAAATGTGCTTGGCAAATTGTCGGTAAATGGGATTAATTTTACTGCTGACAGACCATCTATACTCAAAGCTTTCGGAAAACCGATGAAGCAATTTAAACCCCATTATGAATGCGGATTTTTATCATCAGACGAACAGGGAGAAACCTTTTATACACTCGATTATAAACTGATGAAATGGACCGGCAATAAGAAAAGTGGTTATGTAATAGAAGATTTGCTGATCACTCCGGGAATGAAATATATCGTTCGTTATAAAGACAGAAAACTGTCCAGTGAGACGACACAGGACGAGTTTATGCGCTTAACAGGCTTAACAGATTTTAGGAAGAATACTGGAAAAGAAAATCCGGAAGATTTGATCAAAGCGAAAGGAAATCCTAAACTGCAAACCACAAGTATAGATCTACAGGAAAATTCTGATGACAAGTATATTTTCTACTTTTTGAAAGGCAAACTCTGTAAAATTGAATACTGGTCTCCATGTTAATATGGGGAAGCTTTGGAGCATCTTTTTCATTCAAATAATGGATAACTAATACTCCGCAACATATCTTTTAAGGGTCTCCAGGTTAAGTATAGCATCGCCCATTGTATTATTAAAGTATACAAATACAGTTTTCCCTAACGAAAGCCATTCTTTTATATATTCTGAATATTCATAGAGCACATCGTCACCATAACTCCCCCTATAACTTCCATCAGGCCCATGAAAGCGCAGATAGATGAAATCCAGTTCCGAATCAGATAATGGTGTATGAGCGGGTGGTTTATCGTGGATCACCAGTCCCATCTGATAATTGTTTAGCAGATCATAAACGTCCTGATGATACAAGGAAGGATGACGGAATTCAATTGCTGTTTTCCAGGAAAAACCTGCATCATTTTCCCTGACTTGCCGCAACAGTTGTTCCAGCTGTCTAAAGTTGCCCATCTTTACACTGGGTGGAAACTGAACAAGCAAACAACCTTTTTTGTCGCCGGCCTGTGCAATGGTTTCCATAAAGAGCCGAACGGCATCAGGACTGAAGACCAGTCCTTTCTGGTGAGTAATCTCCTTCCATAGTTTGAAGGTAAATTTAAACCCTTCTGGTACTTCCTGCGCCCATTTACGAACAGTGGTAGCCATCGGAATTTTGTAAAAAGAACTGTTCACCTCTATGCTGTTCATGAGTGAACCATAATAACATAAACGGCTTTTGTCTTTGAAGGCTTCAGGATAATGCAGTTTATTAGGAACAGGCAGCAGTAAGCCGCTTGTTCCCGAAAAATAATTATCAATTGCTGTTACACTCATGGGACTATAACTATCAAAAGATAAATTTGTTTAGCGGTATGCACTTTACTTGATCCTGTCTTTCAAATCTTCAGATCCTGTTTTGCGTTCAACATTAGCATTGTTGCTACTGCCAAACTTATAACTGAAAGATAACTGCACATAACGGCTATCAGCATTCCTGCGACTATAGGTAATAATATTTCCGTAACTCGTAGTTTGACGAATCTGATAACCTCTGAAAATATCATTGGCCATTAGTTTTAGATTTCCCTTTTTCTTCAGGATCTCTTTTTGAACACCGGCAGAGATCATACTGTAAGCTTTGGTGGTAACAGTCCCGTCAATCTCTTTGGAGGAATAAAAAGCTGTTAACTCCCCTTTCCAGCCCTCGCCCATTGAAAAATTGTTCTGTGAATTAAAGCTGAGGGTATTTGCTTTGTTTACCGCATTCCCAGCATTATTGCTGATAATATACTTATTATGATACAGGTTAAGGAACTGGCTGCCAGACCACCATTTAAAGAAATTGGTCGCTGCTGTAAAACTAATGCCGACATTACTAAAAGTACCTAAATTGTCTGGACGCTGGAAAACAACATTTCCCATCTGCCCGATCTTTGACCCTATTACATTTCCGGTATGGTTGTAGCTCAGGGTAGTGAAGTAGCGCGACTGATAAGAATAACTCAGTTCAAAAGCATTCACAATTGCTGGTTTCAGATAAGGATTACCTTCATAATAGGTAAAAGGATCATCATAAACACGGAAAGGATTCAGGTCCCAGTAACCAGGTCTTTTGATCCTGCGACTGTAACCAGTCTTCAATTGGTGTTTTTCATTGATATCACGGGTAAAATAAAGACTGGGAAAAAGACCGCTATAATTCCGTTTAAATACCGAATCTGTTGTCACTTGTCTACCATTGGTTCCGGTATATTCTGCTCTCAATCCTGCCTGCAAGCTATATTGATCAAATGAAGTGTTAAAATTAACATATACTGCCTGAATTTTCTCCTTATAAATAAAATGGTTACTGGCAGACACATCCGCCACATACTGACCGGTCTGCAGCGTATCGTATTGCAGGTTATTTTCTGTGCGAACATCACTGCCTTTCCATCCAGCTTCGAGTTTGGATTTTTTACTCAGTGGCAGGGAATAGTCCACCTTCCCGGCATAAATATCATTGTAAGAAGGGATATTACCGCGGCGACCGGACGATGCGCTCAGGTTATTTCCAGTGGCATTTAAATACCTCGTATCCAATCGCTGCTCCATTCGGGAGAAGTGTGATACATAATCCAGATCTGCTTTAAGCTCATGCCCCTCTTTTTTAAAGCGGTGCACATAGTTCATATTGTATAAAAGATCTTCCCAGTTTTCCTTATTTTCAGTGAGTGTAGGCGCATCAAGGAGCAACGTACCGTCATTGCGGATCACTCGACTAACCCCGGGCTGTACCGTCGGATATTTACCGATCGCACCATTGAGGAGAAAGCCGATCGTATTGTGTTCGTTAAGATTGATGTCTGCTCCTGCACGAAAATTATGAGAGCGTAATTTTGCTTCTTCACTGATCTCCTGAAAAATACGCTGTAGATATGGTCCTCTGATGGCTGTATTAGCCGATCCTGTATTCCCAGCATAAAACTGCCTTTCAGTGGCACTACTAGTTTTAATATTCTGATTATTGGCATTATAGCTACCATATAGATTTACCCGCCCACCTCTATAATTCAGACTAATGCCTTCGCCATAACGTAAACCTCTTCCACTACCTATCGTACCGGTCACCGCTCCATTAAATCCTGATAAGGTGTTTTTTTTCAGGATAATGTTCACAATCCCGCCACTCCCGGCAGCATCGTACTGCGCAGGTGGATTAGCCATGATTTCTATACGTGAAATGGCAGAAGAGCTGGTCCCGCGTAACAGGTTCGCGAGCTGGTCGCCGGACAAATAGGTGGGTTTTCCATTAATCATGACGGCAGTGCCTGATCTGCCTTTAAGTGCAACTTCACCGCTTTCACTCAGGGTTACGCCAGGTGCTTTAGCGAGTATTTCCATCGCAGTATTCCCTTCTGCAAGCACACTTTTTTCGATGTTCATAATCGTTCGGTCTAGCGTCTGTTCAATAACGTGACGCTGTACGCTGATGGTCACCATGTTTAACGCACGACTATCTGCTTTTAAGCGGATTTCACCTAAATGATAGGGTTGCTGACTCTGGTTAAGTGCAATTACTGCTGTATAATAATCCTCGTAGCCAATATAACTGATCTTCACCAGATAATTTCCGGTACGTACATTTGGCATAGAAAAGTTACCGGCAGTATCGGTTATCGCAGTATGTGCTTTAACAGAATCAGCGTGACGAAGGATGATAACCGAAGCAAAGGGGATCGTTTGTGATTTTTCATCTACAACCTTACCGGATACAGTTTTCTGGGCAGCGGCAGATAAGGAAAGGAACAGCAGGATCAGGCTAAGATGTGTTTTTATCATTTTAAATGGTATTGAGTCTAGGTTTTGGGCTTTTCTTCTTTCTTTTTTTGCCCCACCAGATATAAAAACCTGTCAACGGCAGTGTTGCACAGACCAGGCTGCAGATGAAATAGATAATTTTAGTAGTAAGTCCCCCAAAAGCACCTACGTGCAGGGTATAGTTGAGCTTACGAACCTGCTCCGGAAAAGGCAGGTCACCTATCCGTTTCGCACTTTGTTTAGCTAATTGCAGGGTGGCCGGTTCGAAATACAGATCCCTCCAGGTTCCGGCGAACATGTCTGTACAGGCATAAATCAATTCATCAGGCTTTTCTGCTGGGTGAATAATGATATCGTTTTTATTGTGAAGTGCAATTTCACTACGCACCTTATGCCAAATTTTATCGGCATTAACCAATGCGGGTTCCGTTCCAGGTGCTACAACTTCCTTTGCTGGTCGCCTGCGCCCTGTTCCCCCTTCCCCGCCTGTCAGCCAATACACACTTTTCGAGAACCATAAAAAACTCATGCACAGCCCGGTCATAGCCATCAGCAGCGCAATCAGCAGCGTATAAAATCCAAGCACATTATGCAGGTCATAGTTAACTCGCTTAAATTTCGCTTTCCATTTGATCGTAAAGCTTTTATCACGGTTACTCTTGTTCCATTTTTTTGGCCACCAAAGAATCATTCCACTGATCAGCAGGAAGAAAAAGATGAAGGTAGCCCAACCTACAATTGGCTTACCTATTTCACGTCCCAGCATCAAATTTCTATGGAGCGCATCCACTACGTGAAAAAATTCATCATGGTCTTGATGGGGTACCAGTACACCAGTATAAGGATTTACATAAATCGTTGCATCATCTTCGAGTGTAACCGTCACTGTCTTGTTCAGGCCGTGGTACCAAAAAGAATGTACCTCTTTACCGGGCATAGCGGTCGCAATCGCTTTGGCTATGGCAGAAGGAGGCAGCATTTTGATTTCATGCTGTGGAACAACATTCAGCCTGGCATCCAGTATTCCTTTAATCTCTGTTTCAAAAACAAGGATACAGCCTGTAAGGCTAATCACAAGAACAATAATACCAGAGGCAATCCCTAACCAAAGGTGTAGCCATGCGTTGATTTTGCTAAATGTAGTTTTAATTGTCATAAGGGTATGTCCAGACAGATACGAACGCTGCGTGGCTCTGTATACTAATTATCATGACAGACAATTTTCCCCTATGCTATTTAGAATATTTTTAAATAAATTAAAGATTAAAGTTTTGCCTCATATTCATCGCTAAGGCAGGTGGAATGTT
>Ga0247809_1000282_pt1 | contig 25745 bp, 21 predicted proteins | sample UWRJL104311B1_FD_180951 | JGI IMG/M metagenome (GOLD analysis project Ga0247809, IMG submission 180951) | Plant litter microbial communities from Arlington Agricultural Research Station in Wisconsin, United States - UWRJ-L104-311B-1 | ecosystem: Environmental > Terrestrial > Plant litter >...
TCTTCTGCTTCCTGCAACCGGTAGGCATGTTCGTAAGATGCTTTGATCCCTAAATCTGGCAGGATTTTATATCTCGACGCGAGACCATAACCATAATTGCTGAAGGTAGTATCCAGCAGGGTATTGATATTATTCACGTATTTTGTCCTGTTTAAACCAAGATGATAGTATTTGCCAAACAGGGTATTCACCAGCTTTTGATCTAAAAGATCTTGCTGATAAGCAAGGCCAACAATCTGCTTATTCATACGGCCAGGCATCTCATCGTGGTCAACTAGCAGTTCATTATAACTTTCATTCTTCAGATGATCGTTGGTATAGTTCAGATTCAGTGAGTGCTGTTTATTGATGGCATAGCTTAAGTTTGCCAGTGCATAAGTCCTTGGTCTGATGATATTGGCTACAGTTTTAATTGAACCAAGTTCAGTATATCCTTTAGTGGTCCAGCTGCCATCCCAGTAATACTGGCGGTATAAGGTATCTGCTGTTGTATAGGTGTCTTTAGATCTTGCTGCAAAGAGACTAAGGCTCAGGCCTTCTGTAAAGAGGTTGTCTTTTTTATAGCGGATTGATCCGTTAAGGGCCTTACTATTTCTGGTAATACCACCGTATACAACGTTCTGGTCAAAACCGGTCTGCAGGTCCTGGCGACCTTCATTATAACCAAATCCCACAAAAAGTACGTCTGCCCATTTTTTATTGGTTACCCCTACTTCAACCTGTCCCATTGCAGATCTGTAGTGATCATGAAAACGTTTCGCATCTGTAGTAACAAAACTGGCACCGTTCAGGTCAGTGATCTGATCGCCCTCGCGGGTTCCCCCTTCCAGAATCTCTACCCCTTTCATTTTGTAATTATTGTCAGACGAGTTCAGGAAACCACTTCCTTTTACGATAATGCCTGTTTTTTTGTCGACAAACTGCCCTGTAAGTGCAGATCTGTTTGTGTTAAATGAACCATAACTGTGACTTGCATCAAGGTAATTACTGATTTTTTGGTTCGTCACCACATTTACAGCACCGCCCATGGCATCCGCCCCCAGTTGTACAGGAACTACTCCCTTATACACTTCCAGTCGCTCGGCCAGGTTTACAGGAATATTATTCAATGACATGGCAGAACCCATTACTTCCAGTGGAATGCCATCTATGAAGAACTTTACCTGTTTCCCAGATAATCCATTGATCGAGAATTTGAAGTCAGACCCCAGTCCCCCCTGCTCCCGGATCCTGATCCCTGTACTCCTGTTCAGGATCTGATTCAGGTCGGCCGTAGTATTAGAGAATTTTTTGGTGTCGATTGAATTCACAGCAAATCCGGATTCCTTTACTTGCTGGACTTTCGTTTTGCCGTTAATCGCCACATTATTCAGCTGCTGTTCGTCCTTCTGCAGAGAAAAGTTAACAGTTAACTGCTGATTAGCCTTCACCGTAATCTGTTTGGTCTGTTTAAGATATCCCAGATAGGAAATAACCACAGTATAGGTTCCGGGAGCAACGTTTTTAATTTCATAATACCCTCTTTCATTAGAGGTAGCACCATTTTTGGTACCTTTCAATTGGATAGATGCACCAGTTATGACTTCTTTATCCTCCTTTATGAGTCCGGATATACCAGATAATGTTTGAGCATAAGAATGAAAAGAAAGTGTGCTGAATAGAAAAGCAAGTAGAATTTTACGATATGACATTTTTTTTAATATGATGGATTTAGCTAGTAGTAGCGTAACTGAAATATTACCGAAGGTCCATATCAAAAAAAATTAATAATACTGCTGCTTTTTTAATTCATTTCAGCAATAAAAACCTTTCAAACAGATAATTGTTATACTGGCAATCTAACCAAATGGAACCACCGTGATCTTTTAAATCAACAAAGAATGAGTAGTATCATGGTAGCTTCATCGTCAATAAACAAAATTATAAACCAATGAAAAAATTAATTTATGTACTTGCCATCTCTGCAACAGCTTTTGCTTTCCAGGGATGCAACAACACTAAAGACGCTAAAGAAACTGCGGACAGTCTAAACACAACCAAAGACACTACCTCCAATGTAGCGGCTACAGGCGGAATTGCCGTTGCTCCTTCTGATGCAGAATTTGCAACAAAAGCTGCGGTGGGCGGCATGGCAGAAGTTGCTTTAGGAAAACTGGCGCTGGAGAAATCATCTAGTCCTAAGATCAAGGCATTTGCAGAAATGATGGTGAATGACCATGGAAAAGCAAATGAAGAGTTGATGACACTGGCAAAGGTGAAAAACATCACACTTCCGGCGACTGTGGATGAAGAGCATCAGAAAAAAATGGACGAGCTTAAAACGAAAACAGGAACTGATTTCGACAAGGCTTATGTGGATGCGATGGTAGATGGCCATGAGAAAACACTTAAACTGATGCAGGACGAAGGTAAAGACGGCAAAGACACAGACCTGAAAGCTTTCGCCAATAAAACTGCACCCGTAGTACAGACACACCTGACCATGATCAAAAAAATTCAGGAAAGCAGGAATTAAAATTTCTTCTTAATTCATATCGCAAATCCTGGCCTTACGGCCGGGATTTGTTGTTTAAGGGCATATTTTACTTCATGTTCGATCCGTTCTTTTGTCAGTCACGTCATCTATAACATATTAATAAAATTTATTTCAGTTTACAATGGCGGTAAACCCTATTTTGGTTGTCTTATAGTTAAAGAGGAATTAATCGGGCATTTAAATAGAGAATAAATGATGGATGAAACAAAGCGGCCGGGCGATCCGGCAGACTTTGATGAAATATATCTGCTGCACTATCCTGCTTTGAGCAGATATGCCAATACCATTGTTAAAGATGATGTTATTGCTGAAGATATGGTACACAACGTCTTTCTGAAGCTGTTAGAAAATGTGGACAGCCTGATCAGATCGACAAACCTGAAAGCGTATTTATATCGCTCAATCTACAATGAATGTATGAATTATCTCAAACATCAGCAAGTTGAAACTATGTATCAAAAAGAGAAAGTTATTCATAGTGATGCGCAGCTGGAAGGACCAGCATTTAATTTAGTGCATAAGGAACTTAAACAGGCAATTTCTGAAGCTTTGAAACTTTTACCCGAACAATGCAGAACAGTTTTTCAACTGAGCCGATACGAAGAATTGAAATACAAAGAAATTGCCATTACGCTAAATATCTCTGTAAATACGGTAGAAAAACATATGGTAAAAGCTTTAAAAAGGCTGAGAATACAATTGGAGGATTATCTGCCTCTGTTATTTTTATTGTTCTTAACTAAATGAAGATGGATATAGATTTATTAATTCATTACGTCACAAACGAAACTTCTGCTGAAGAAAAAATCCGTGTTGAAGACTGGTGTAAGCAGAACAGCAGCAATCAGACCGAATTGGATAACCTTCAGCTGATCTGGAACCTGAGTTATACAGCACCTTCTCCTGCCTCAACTGAAGGGGAAAAATCATTATTGAGGTTTAAGGAAAAGGCTGATGCTTACAAAAAGCAGGTTATTGTTCCAATCAGGAAATCCTATTCAATCAACGACTGGATCAAAGTAGCGGCAGTGTTTGTTGGTATTCCACTAATGATCTGGTTTTTCACGGTGCAAATTCACACAAAAGGAAATGATGAACTGACAGCCAGCACTAGGGGTAAAACAGACACTACTTTGCTCGCCGATGGGTCCATGGTCATCCTCAATAAAAATTCGACCTTAAAATACCCCAGATCTTTCTCTGGCAGCACAAGAACAGTGCACTTAGATAAAGGTGAAGCTTTCTTTAAGGTTAGCCATGACAGTAAAAGTCCGTTTTTTGTTTTTGCCAATGGTATCAGGGTTAAAGTGGTAGGTACTGCATTTAATGTGAAAGTGAGAAATGGGCAAACAGAGATTATTGTAGAGTCTGGTAAAGTTAGTGTCAACAGAAATCAGGAGCAGATACTTTTAACGCCATCAGAAAGTGTACTGATCGGGACTGGCGACCAACACCTGCAGAAGCAAAAACAAACCGATTTGTTATACAATTATTACCGCAGCAAGCAATTTATTGCGAACGGAACTCCGTTATGGAAGCTTGCAGCGGTACTTGAAGAAGCGTATGATGTAAACATATCTTTTCAAACGACTGATATTAAAGATTTACCAATGAGTACCACCTTCAGGGATGAATCACTGGATGATATTTTAAATGTAATCGCCAGAACGTTTAACCTGAAAGTCAGTAAAAACGGAAATAGAATATTATTTAAAGTGGCTGACTAAGCGGATATGATCAATAAACATTTTGTCGGACTAAAAATAGTTTTGATAGGTATTTCTCTTATAAATCTAACCTCGGCTCCTGTTCAAGCGCAGCATATCCTGGAAAAACGGATCAGTTTGGATATCAGACAAAAACCATTAGGGATTGTCTTTAAACAAATGGAAAAAGTCGGAGGTTTTGTATTTTCCTACAACAGCAACCTGATTCCAACAGATACTCTGACTAGTATTAAAGTTGACGGAATAGCTATAGCGGATGCTCTGGAAATGCTTTTTAATCATCGCTATGAGTTTAGTGAAAACAAAAATTTTCTGGTCATTACCTCCCCGCTCAGGTCTTTAAAAATCATTACTACAGATATTACTTCCGACAAGCAGAATTATTCGATTAGCGGGCTCATCGTTGATGAGGTAACAGGGATTAGACTCATGAATGTCAGCGTCTATGAAAAGCGCCTGCTGGTAGCAACCTTAACTGATGAGCATGGTTATTTCAAATTGAAATTCAAGACCGGCGATCCAAAGGCACTCACCATTACGGCAAGTAAATTACAATTTAAAGATGCCAATGTAAATTTCCTTCAGTCCGTATCTATTACAGACAGAATTCAATCGGCAGATTATAACACGGCGGCCCAAAATAGCAGCGGCATCGAAAAAGAAGGTCTTAGCAGGTTTATGATTGGAGCGAGACAAAAAATCCAGAGTCTGAATATCCCCGACTTCTTTGCTAAGCGGCCATTTCAGATTTCCCTAACACCGGGTCTAAGCACACATGGGTTGATGAGCTCACAGGTAGTAAATAAATTCTCTGTCAATCTGGTAGGTGGATACACGGCAGGTGTAAAAGGCTTTGAATTAGGGGGTGTTTTCAATATCAACAGGCTCGATTCTAAATATTTTCAATTCGCAGGCATTTTTAACCTGGTTGGAGGCACAGTTAAAGGCGTACAAATTGCCGGAGTCAGTAACAAATCATTGGATAGTGTAAAGGGTGCCCAAATTGCTGGTTATATCAATAAAGCAGAAGGATTGGTGTCGGGTGTGCAGATTGCAGCTTTGAATAACGAAACACGCAAGTTAAAAGGATTGCAGATTGGATTAGTTAATGTGGCCGATACTTCCTACGGAGCAAGTATAGGCTTAGTGAATATCATCCAGAACGGATTTTACAAAGTGAGTCTCTCTGCAAATGACCTGCTGAATACCAATCTTTCTTTTAGCTCAGGAACACATCAATTTTATACAACAATACATGTAGGCAGAAATGTGGGTGCCGCCCAGCGAAGGACAGGATTAGGTTTCAGTATCGGTCATGATTTCATGTTCAGCGAAAAGTTCTATTTATCGGCCATTGCAGACTATCACTTGTATGGTGTTAATACACTGAAAGAAAACTGGAAACAAGGAAAATTGCTACTTAATGCCCAGCTGAACAAACACATCAGTGTATTTGCTGGTCCAACTTTCAGGCGTTATGCTGCAGAATTATATTACAATCCCAATACCGTAGATGAATATGGAAACGTCAATTACAGCACTACCGGAATCAGATATGAGAATAAATTCGGCTGGGAGGCCGGACTTGCATTTAATTCTGTATTCAAACCAGTCTCACGGGTAACACATGTTTCTGAGAAATGGTACCTGAATATCAATGTTATTGGCGGATTTGATGTCAAAGCAGAAAAACCTGTCTATGGCGGAGAATTAACTGTACTCCGGGAATTTAACGACCGCTTTTCGGCTACATTGGCGGCAGCCTATATGTTACAACCATCACGACATATCAATACTAAACCACAATTCGACCCTACAAAATTTTATCAGGGCTACTACAATGTGAACACATTGCATGGAATGCCTGTGAAAGCAGGAATCAGAACCTTTGTGGGAAAAAGAGTATTCTTTGCAGGTGAAATGGGTGTATTGTTCGGCTTAAACAATCCTGAATCTTTTGTAGAAATCAATCGTGACCAATCGGAAACAAGTATTAGATACAATAAAGCACCCCGTTCAATGATTGTTTCTGCATCTGCAGGTTATGCGATAAATAAGTACCTGGAATCGAGCATAAAATATGATGCTTATTTTAGTACAGACATGCAGCTGGTTACGCTACGTCTTGGCTATAAGATCAAATTGAGTAAATAAAAAAATGAGTATAGACAAGAAAAGAGTACTTTTTTACTTGCTGGATGGAGCAAGGCCAGATATTTTAAGTGAGCTGATTGCTCAGGGCAAACTGCCGCATTTACAGCAACTGGTAGAAGAAGGCACATTTCGATTTGCCACTACCTGTTTCCCTTCTACCACCGGACCGGCATACCTGCCATTTCTTACCGGACAGTTTCCGGGAACAATGAATATACCGGGAATCAGATGGTTCGATAAACAGGAATTTAAACGAACAAGATGGAACAAAATGGCCATGCGATCTTACTGCGGACCAGAAGCAGGCTGGTTCAATACGGATATGCCAGCAGACAAGGCGACGTTGTTTGATCTGCTGGGTGAATCTTATAACTTATACAATATGATCACCAGGAATATTCCCGATGCCTACGATCTAGGGAAAAAGGGTAAAAACTGGTTGTATACCCGGGCACACTTCCTAAAAAGACATCACCCTGTTGATATACAAGGGCATGAACGGATTATGGGATTACTGAAAAGCGGAAAGGATTTCGATTTTCTTTTTGCCGTATTCCCTAGTGTAGACTGGGATTCCCATTATCATCATATCAGGGATCACCGCACAATAGCCGCTTACCAGATTGCGGATAACAGCATTGGTGAAGTAAGGGCTTACCTGGAAAAAAAAGGCTGGTGGAAAAACACGCTGTTTATGCTGACTTCAGATCATGGTTTAACACCAAGCCATACCCATTTTGATTTGGGCGACTGGATGACTGAGCAGGGATTGAAATCTGTCGGCTACCCGGTCATCTGGCGGCAAAATCCGAAATCAGCGGTGATGATCTCGGGCAATTCTTTTGGGAGTATCCATTTACTGAACCATGAGGGCGACCATGTTTTACAGGAAAAAGAACTGGTTGATCATTTCAGTAAAGAAAGAATGGATGAATTACTGAAAGAAAAGGCAGTCGACTTTATCACTTACCGCGGCAACAATGAAGGAGAATATTATGTGCAAAACCACCATGGAAAAGCATTGATTATTCAGCATCAAGCAAATTATTCTTATCGTCCCATAGATGCTGATCCGTTATGTTTAAAACACATTACTGTCAAAGGTCACAGAGCAGCGCTGGAAAGCACTTTTAACAGCCTTTATCCGGATGCGCTGGTTCAGATTACACAACTCTTTAAAAGTCGCCGTGCGGGAGATATCGTAGTAAGTGCCCGCAACGGATACGATCTGCGTGATTTTTGGGAATACCCCGAACATAAAGGTTCACATGGGTCATTAACTAAAGAACATATCCATGTTCCGCTGATTTATAATCAGAAAGGCTGGGCCGAACATGCTGCCCGTACGGCAGATATTTTTCCGACCATACTGAAATGGATGGATAAGCCCATTCCGGTAAATGAAGGAAACGCTTTAAACTAAAAAAACAGACCACAATAATTTAACGGAACAATTCAGCATACAATGACAGACCCTAAAAAAGTTCTTGCATACGAAGAGGCGGTACCTGTAAAGGAAAAAACTTTAGATAGTGTATTTAACAAAGGAATTATCTTTAAAGGCAGTTTATGGTTATGCCTGATCACAATTGCTTCTGTTGCAGTAGTATTTTTTTACAACCATACAGGTGATACGCTGCAAGCGCTGTCTACCATTAAACCTGGCTATATATTCTTGTGCTTCGGAATGGTTTTTATCGATTTGATGCTGGGGAGCTGGCGAAATCACATTTTCATCAGGAAGCTGAATCCTGACTTACCACACTGGATCAGTTTTCAGGCCAATGTGGCCAACATGTTTATGGGTGCAGTTACTCCTTTTCACAGTGGTGCAGGCCCTGCTCAACTTTACGTTTACAACCGACACGGTGTAAAATTGCTGGACGGCTTCATTGTCAGCCTGATTAATATGGGTTCTACCCTCCTCTTCATGCCCATCGCTGGAATTTTCGCTATATTAGTGATGAACGATCAGTTAGAAAGCGGCCTGGTTTTAACCTTGCTCAAATATGGATTTGCGGTCTTCTTTATCTTTTTGATGGTCTTCCTGCTGGCTTTCTGGAAGCCGCAATTTGCCGGAAATATGATTCTTAAAATAGCTGCTTTTTACGGCAGGATCCGTCCATCTAAAAAAGAGAAATATGGTCACTGGGCCGACCGTTCTTATACGAACATCCTTCATTATCAGCAGATCTGCAAAAAGTTGCTTGCAGATCATCCTTTCCTTTTTCCCTTCAGTTTGTTGATCACCACATTTTTATACCTCAACAAATACTGCATGCAGTATGTAATCCTGTTGGGTTTAGGCATCCAAACAGAATTAATTCAGGTCATCAGTATTCAGATCCTGATCCAGTTTATGATCTACTTTGCACCTAGTCCCGGTGGCAGTGGATTCGCTGAGGCCGGCATCTCTGTACTTTTTGCCCGCATTGTTCCTGCTTCATTCCTTTCCGTATTTACCTTACTCCAGCGTTCCTTCCTCCTGTTTTTCCCGGCATTAATTGGGGCTTTTGTAGTGATACGGCTATTGAAAAAACATACCAGCAAGTAATTTATTGTCTTCTGAACCCCTCAAAATTGTCACGTTTACACCGCTTACAGATCATGGTAAACAAGGATATTTATAATTAAAATTATCCTTGTTTTATCCTGAAATATGAATAAAAAAAAAGTAGTGGACATTGACGAATATATTGCAGGCTTTCCGGAGTCTACCCAGCTCATTTTACAGGAACTGAGAAATATCATCAGCGCTATTGTTCCTGAAGCCAGGGAAAAAATAAGTTACCAGATGCCTACATTTGAATTGTCTGGCAATCTGGTCTATTTTGCCGGATATAAAAATCATATCGGATTTTATCCCGGATCATCAGGTGTTCACAATTTCATCAATGATTTGTCGGATTATGAGCATTCAAAAGGCACAATCAGGTTTCCCCTTGACCAGCCTTTACCTGTAGAACTGATCAGGCGTATCGTAGCGTTCCGGGTCAAAGAAAATCAGGAAAAGAGTAGATTAAAGCGTAAATCCTGAACTTACTATCGACGAACGGGCAATTTTGATCTACCAACGCTAATAAACAGATTATCTGCAAGATAAGAGGCGTTCATCTACAATAATCCATACTTCGTATAAAACATTTTAGCAAGCTCACAGAAATGATTCTATTTGTTTCATCAAAACGAATCAATATGAAAAGGTTATCTAACATCTCTCCCTTTATTCTATTACTGATCCCAGTTTTCTTAATGGCATTGTTCACTATTATCCCTGTTAACCAGAATAATAATGATGATCAGAATGAAGCCGCTGTAAAAACTACAGGCACCACTTCGGTAACCAATGTCTTCAGTTACCTGACTAAATAAGGTGAGCAATCTGGCAATTGAAACCTGCGGACTAAATTACCATTTTGGTAATCAAAAAGTGGTGGACGATCTTTCCCTGAAAGTGCCCACAGGTAGTATTTATGGTTTCCTCGGACCAAATGGTGCAGGAAAAACTACAACCATAAAAATCCTGCTCAACCTGTTAAAATCACCACACGATACCGTATTTATCTTCGGGAAGGAAATTAACGCCAACCGTATTGCCAGTTTAAAAAAAATAGGTGCATTAGTGGAACAGCCTGCTATATATGCACATCTCACGGGGAAAGAAAACCTGGTTAACCGCTGCATTCTTTTAGGCGTAGCACGCGAAAAAGTAAAGGAAATGCTCAGCCTGGTTGGCTTGACTGATGCAGCGAATAAAAAAGCAGGCAAATATTCGCTGGGCATGAAACAGCGACTTGGAATTGCACTTGCCCTGTTATCTGATGCAGAATTGTTATTGCTTGATGAACCTACTAACGGACTTGACCCGAACGGGATTATTGAGATCCGTAACTTAATGTCAGAACTCACCGTTAAACACAATAAAACTATCCTCGTTTCCAGCCACCTGCTCAATGAAATAGAAAAGGTAGCTACACATGTGGGTATCCTGAATAAAGGAAAATTACTTTTTCAGGGTACAATAAATGAATTGCAGACTTTTAATACGCCGGTGGTAGAAATACAGACGGATAATAGGGAAGCTGCTGCTGCTTTTCTCAGCAGTTTAGGTTATGTAATCAGTAACATTAATGAGGACACTATTCAGCTTCCCTTCCAGTCGACTGCCGAAACGGGGAAAATTAATACCCTCCTGGTTCAGCAGGGTTTTATTGTTTACAGTATCCACTTTGTAAAGAAAGATCTTGAACGTTTATTCCTGGATATTACGAAAACCAATTAATATGCATGCGCTACTCATCTCCCTGCAATCAGAATTCTATAAATCCAGAAAAACATTAGCTTTCTGGGCTTCCATATTGTTACCACTAACCATTTGTTCATTAGTAACCGCAGCATTTTATTTTAAATCAGAAAAGATCCTTGCACAGCTGTATTCACCACCAGTTTTATGGATGAATTACATTGGAAGTATTATGGGGATAATGGGTTCCCTTATCCTGCCATTTTATGTGATCTTTATGGCCTTTTCTGTTAACAATATTGAACATAAAAATGATACCTGGAAATCGCTTTTCGCACAGCCGCTAAACAAGTTTTCTATCTATGCAGCTAAATACATATACGCGGTACTGCTGATCTTTATCTGTTTGTTTTTATTTTTTGCACTTAGCCTTGCTTTTGGTCACCTATTGCATGTACTGAACAATGATTATAAATTCAATGACTATTCGCCACTTGACTTTCTGTCTACGATCTATACCCGGTTATTTCTATCGTCTCTGGGCATGCTGTCGGTGCAGTTTATAATCAGTCTCATCTGGAGCGATTTTCTTAAGCCAATGGGTATCGGTTTTATCGGCCTGATCGCAGGAATAATAGCCGTGACTAAAGGATGGGAGTATGCCTATTTAGTACCTTACGGTCATGCTACCATGGTCATCTCAACGAGAAAAGAGGGGGCTGCAGGGGAGATTTTTACGCAGGAAATCTATGCCAGCCTGATTTATGCAGCAGTTCTTTTCCTGGTTGGCTATTTTATAGTGATTAAAAAAAGTGTCAAATAGCAGTCTAAAATCCCGCTCTCTGCAGGTTTTCTGCATATGGGCTACGACTAATCATTATTTCATTAAAGGAAGTGTTAAGGAACGAGGGGATCTCTTTTAAAGATCCGGTATGCAGTTCCCCAGCTACTGTATAGGGAAGGTAATCTTCATCCACCTGGTCAGCGCAGGTAAGTATCAGTTGTTTAAAAATGCCATTATTTTGAGACATCTCCGATTTTATGGCGTAATTCAGCTGATCCAAATCTAGTGGCCCTGTTCTGAAATTTCCCTGAAAATCATTCAATACATTTGTCTCCATCTCATTATTTTTCAGCAGCAATTGATCTGCATGTGCCACAAAAGGCCCCTGACCATGGCGGGTATGGTAAACCCGGCTAACAGCATAAAGCGTTGCGGAAGAGATAGTGTTTTTGTTTCTGCGGATCAGATCCAATGCATTTTTAGACGTGGTATGGCTACGGGTTACATGAGGGAAATAGCCAAAATCCATATCCAGCAAAACACCTTGTGCACCCTCAAATACATATTGATCCCATTGTGGATCTTCAAAAATTACCTGTTCTGAGGTGATAAAAATGTTCTCATTGAGGAGCAGTTGCAGTTCAGCCAAATAATCCATAAACCGCCGATCTTCGGCATCATGATGAAGTTCAGTAAAATCAATAGTCAATTCGGTTTTAGCCTTAAGGGCATAATATAGTCTGATTTGTTTCAATTTGTCTAAACAGCGTTCCGGATAAATCAGATCGCCTGCAACAAAGCTTACCTGTGCCTCATGCCGCTGCAGGGTATTTCCAAATCCCATTCCACAGCTTCCATGCCTTGCAGAACCGCGTTGCTGCTCCAAAAGGCGGTTGTACAATACATCGTAGTGGGTAGTGACTGCACAAAGCTGATCGAGGTATAATCGCGGAGAAATCCCTGAGCTGTTCAATGCACGGTATTCGTTTAAAAGTGCTGAGGGCGACATAGTGCAGCCTGCTGACCAGTAAGTCGCTGCCCCACGAAGAGTACCTGCGCCGAAACTGGAAAACACATGGCGGAGACCGGTTGCAGTACATACCGTATGTCCCGCCTGCTGACCACCATTGAAACGAATCACAAGCGGTGAAAGGGACTGGCTACAGAGATAATCTGTGGTCAGTCCCTTCCCCTCATCGCCAAAACCCAGACCGATAACTATGCTGGCTTTACTGCTCATAATTTGAAAATTCTGGAAATCAATCCCTTTTTTTGATCTGTCGTTACTATTGCTGTATGACCTATATTCATCAGCGCATTGCCCACCGTGCCGGCCGTTTTATTATCGAACGAACTTAAAATATCCTGCAGTTCTACACCATGGATTACCGCGACCGTGGCTGCAATGGTCTCTGCAATGGCATCATAGTCATCTAAGATGATCAGACGTTCTCCAAGCATCGTTCTCCAGTAACCCAAAACCACAGGATCATTTTTATAGGAAGCTTCATTAATATGGATATGAAATACATGATAACTGCGCTGTACTTCTTCCAGAAGTTGTTGATCAGTAAGATCAACCGCCTCTGGATAACCCATTATTTTTATCAGGCGCTTTTTTTCCAGTTTATCCCAGTTAGATTCGTCACCGATGGTAAAGAGGAAACCTTTTTGTCCCCGTTTTTCAAAACAATCAGAACTGGTATGTCTGGCTGCAAAAAGCCATGCCAGTAGGTATGACTCGCGGTTTTGTCCCCCGCCCCCGCCTTCCAGAAAAATTTCTGTCAGCCACTTATCCAGTTCTTCAGTACCACTCTCAAACTGCCCGATCTGAAGCGGATACTGATCAGAGAGATGGTCGCCGATTCCGCCAAATAAAATCTGCGGATGGAGCACACCATGGCTAATCAGCGTGTTCATCAATGAACCTAGTTTTTCACGTACCAGAATTTCCGGGATCCTTCCCATACTTCCTGTAACATCTAAAAATACGGCAATGGATAAAGAATCGGGATGGATATCAGAATCCCTGCTTTCCCTGAACTGAACCCCGGCAGGCAGCATGGCGTCAGCTGCCCTTCCGCTTTTGTTATTGGTAAAAATATCATCCACACTTGAATTGGTGCGGCTGTCTTTCAGATTGCTGTAAGCATCATCAGACCATCTTGTGTATCCCATAATTAAATATTTAACTGGTGAAACGTTGGTTTTCCGAATAAACGGAACAATAATTTTCTGAATTCCTGGTAGCCCTGATAACTGGAATAATGCGGTGAGATTAAAAAGTCGGCCAGTTCCGGATTTACCGATTTCTTTAATACAATGCCGTTACCTGAACGATCTCCCATCGCATAAATAGCATTTCGCTGAGCCAGGCTGGTATCAATGTACTGAATAGCCTTTTTTTGTTTGAACACTATTGCAGGATACCAGCTCAGGTAGCGTCCGGACAAACTTTCTGGCTTGGTATCCAGGCGGGTAAAGTGATAAAAAGAGACACAGACGATACCATGTGTTTCAGGAACGATAAATACCGACTCCGGATTGATTCCCATATGGCCGTATCCCTTTTGATGGAACCAGGAAATGAGTTCAAAAATACGGCTCAGTATCCAGTCGGTATGTTCATGTGTAAGCGTCAGATGGCTTAAAGGCAACATCCTAAACTCACTTTTAACATGTAGCTCTCCATCCTTGAAAAACAGGCTTTGCGGCAGGTACTTTTTAAAATGGACAGCACTTTCATCATTCATCGACATGAGTAGCTGATAGTTATGAAAGGAACGTTTTAGTAACTCCTCGTCTCCTTTGAATGCCACTTCATTTTCTGCAACAAATACAAATGATCCTGCATCGTCTTCGCCCTGCTGATACTTATCCATTTCTTTACGGTAGACGTTCATTTTGGCGATGGCATCACCTGCCATCGGCAATGCACAGACATCAGGATGCAGCATTTTCACTATCTCTACATATTCCTTTTTGAAATTACGGATGCTTAACATCTCCTCCGCCTGGCGTGAGGAGATGATCTTGTTCAGCAGCAGCTGCGCTTCCATGAGCTACAAGGCTGTAACTGCTATTTCTTCCTGTTCTTTTACCAGCGTCCTGATTGCTGCCAGATTGGTTTCCCTCATTAGCTTTCCGTCGCGGTACACTACTTTCAGCAAAGAGTTGGCTTCTTCTTCTACATTACACTGATCTTTAGTCAGGTATTCATTACCCTCTTTTAACAAACTCAACAGACCTTTATGTGATTTCTTCTTACGGTCAGTAATAGGGTCTTTCTCAATTTCTCTAGGTTCCCCGTTTACTTCCACATAAGTAGCTTTGATGGCAAAACCAAGGGTATCGCGACTATGGTTACGTAGTATTCCTCCCACCCCGATAACCAGATTACTTGCTGCATAACCCATTTCTTTCAGACGTTCCAGCGTACGGATGTATCTTTCGATATACATTCCATCACCATAAATCAGTCCTACTTTAGGGTTAAGTATTTTATACCCTTTACTGTTCAGACTTGAGCCAAATTTCTCATCCAGCAAACGGATAGCCCCTTTCCACTCATTACTCCCCTCTGCTGCTTCCGGGTTTCCGCAGATGATATATTCCGGATTACCACTATCCGGTCTGAAAACAACTTTACCATCTCTGGCAAGAATAACTTCCTTTAACGTTTCAGCAAAATCGGTCAATACAGTATATACATCAAAAGTATCAGATACGATAGACACAATTCCTGTCGGATATAATTCCAGCATATGGCGGAATGCACCAATCTCATCTTCCCTGCCGAAAGAGCACATTACACTGTGTTCACTTGCCGGAACAGAAAGTAGAATAGGCGCACCATTTACATCTGCATTATAAAACTCTACTGCACAAGGTAGTGCAGGTACATTATCACTGCCCAGAAAAGATAATAAATGCGCTACACCACTGATGGCTGCACCTTCTTCAGAAGCATCCCCACGGTAGCCAAAGTCATGCACCTGGAAATCTTTTGCAGGATCCATTGTGTCATCATCCGTCTGGTTGAAGTATTTGGTTACAATTTTACGGTATTGGTGACTGCAGGTAGCCACGGTAATCGTATACCACAGTTTTAACAGCAGACTTTCCATAAATCCCACTACCCAGTAAAAATCAGGATGTGTATTGGTGATGGTCATTAGTACATTTCTTACCGGCATAATTGTACCTTCTTCCACTGCTTTGATTTCTATCGGCAGATAACCCAGCTGGCAGAGTGCCCGCATTTTAGTTTCTACTTCTTCAGAATTACTGCCCAGAATCATTTTGCGGTAAGTCAGAAATTCTTCGCCCATTTCTGGTGTAATCGGTGCCGAAAGATATCTTTTGATATAATATTGCAGGCCGAAAAACACAGTTTCATCAAAGTTTTTATCACTGCGCGCAGTCAGGTAAGAATAAACTTTATTACATCCTGGAGCATATTGCTCCATATGTCCCATTTTGTAGACGTCAGTTTGTAAAAGGATATTGTTCATGGTTTTAGATTTTAAAGATGAATGAGATTATAATTGAATCAGATCGGACAGCGAAATTCTGCTGATGAGTGCTGACTGTGTGTCTTTTATCGAGTCGGTCGTGTAGATATGATCAATCCAGTCGACTAGTTCCGTTTCTCCGTGAGACATGATGCCGTGTGAAACAATGAGGCTTACTTTACCAGCATTGCGCTTTTTCAGTTCTTTAGCCACGCCTACAAAAGTTGCTCCCCCATCACAGATATCATCGATGATGAAACAGTCTTTGCCCTGCAGATCATCCTGGTCTACGGTGATCTGTTTAATCCTGCCGTTGCTGACGTCCCTTACTTTATTACACAAAACAATATCATCAGTATAAGTCAGCGCCTCCGCCAGTTTATATATTTTTTTCAGCGCACCTGCATCGGGAGAAACCAACAGATAATCTGTACGGTCCTTCAACACTTCCTTTACCAGGCTGTAATTGCTGATGAGTTCGCAGTTTTCCAAAAGGGCCAGTGATACTTCCGAGTGTACATCATATACATATACCTTTTCAAAACCGCAGCTGTTGATCAAGTTGCACATTACCTTGATGGACAAAGGTTCGCCGGCAACCATCACTCTGTCCTGACGTGCATAAGGCAGATAAGGAATAAAAACGCTGATGTTTTTGGTTCCACTACGACGCAGGGCATCGACAGATAATAATAACTTCATGATATCATTTGAATCATTTAGTCTTGTAGAAATCAGTACATCATCTGCACTACCTTGTAGTTTAATGTGTACTTCGCCCCCACTAAATAAAAAGCTATTGCTTTCTATCTCTTCTATTGAAGATTGAAATGGGTTGAATCCGGTTGATAAATTTAAAACTCTCATATCTATTTGCGTTACTATGACACAAATTAAAGTCTTTATTCTTTCTTATCCAAATTAATTTGTGTTTATTTTACACAAATTAATTCGCAGGACACCTATCATTCTCTATTACAGGAGTTTATTAAGATCGAAACCATTGACTTTAAGCTGTTTATATTTTTCACTATCGAAGGAATACAATTTCCCCGGGCGGCCAGCAGTTAAAACCGGTGCCTTTTCCTCTAGTTCAATAATTAGGCCTAAAGACATAATTTTTCGTTTAAAGTTTCGGCGGTCAATTTCACGCCCCAATAATTTCATATATAATTGCTCCAGATCAGAGAAAAGAAACTTACGGTCCAGCAGTTCAAAACCTATCGGTTCATAAACAATTTTAGCTCTTAAACGGGCAATTGCTTTTTCGACAATCTCTTTATGATCAAAGGCGAGCGATGGCAACTCATAGATATTGAACCATTCCGCTGCTGCAGCATCCGTGGAAGCGAGCAGGCTATAGTCGGAAGATTTAACCATTCCAAAATAAGATACAGAAATCACCCTCGTTCTGGGATCTCTAGAGGGCTTCCCGAAAGTAAACAACTGCTCCAGATAGTTTATAGAGACGCCGGCTTCTTCCTTGAGTTCACGTTCTACCGCTTCCTCCAGCGTTTCATCATTCAAAACAAATCCACCAGGTAATGCCCACTCGTTGATGAAGGGATCGATCTTTCGTTTAATCAACAGGACTGATATCCCATTCTCCTGGGTATATCCAAAAACAATAGCGTCAACCGTTACTTTGATATCCTGTTGAGGGGTAGAATTTTTTTTTGTCATGTTGGAAAGATAGCTGATCACAAAGTAACGCTATTTTAATACATCTTGCAGCTTTTTAAACCAATTCCATAGATGGTTCTGCTGATAAACGAATTATAAAAACACCTTTCCGGCATTTGCTGAATTAATTTAGCAATTTAACATAAGGCGTTTGATGTGCTAAAATATTCTATTATTTTTACGGTCAAATATTCCTATGCGCTCTTTTTCAGCATTACTTTTTTTCCTTTTATACCTATCAACCAGTCTTAGTGTTTACAGTCAGACGATCACTCCTGATTATCATAATATTGGCAAAAGCATCACCTATTTTGTAGATAAAGCCGCGCGTCTTTCTTTAAATCAGGTAAAGGAATTGGAAAGCAAAGGAAAATTCCTGCCCGGAAAAAAGGAAATACTCAATTTTGGGAATAGCAGCGCTGCCATATGGATCAAAGTTGATCCGCAATATACCGGAAGGGATCAGATTTACCTGATTGTAGATGCACCAAACATAGAACATGTGGAGTGCCATCTCACTGGAGAGGATGGGAACTATAAAATAGTAAAATCCGGTAGCCTGTGTTATACCATGCCAGGTGTTGCTGTAGAGAACAACTTTGTTTTCAAGCTTCCCTTTAATGGAAATAAATTGGTTAAACCTACCTATCTGAGGTTACGGACAAACAATATTATGCTGGTTCCTTTAAAACTAGCTACAGCAGACAACTTATTAAAGGGAAAAGCGCTGAAAGACAGGATAGAATATATTTATGTTGGCGTCTTAATTGCCTTATTGTTATTTAATTTATTTCTCTATTTTAGTCTGAAAGACAAAACATACTTGTATTATACTTTATATGTTTTGACACTTTCACTTTACCTGATGGTATATATCAGGGGTTATGGATTTCTGTTCGGAGAAGATCTGAGAATAGTATTTAGTCGTTTTCCTCATGTATTTTTAAGTCTTTCCGTAATTACTTCACTGATCTTTTGCAGAAAATTCCTGAATTTGGAACGTACAGTGCCGGGCATGCTCAAGTTTTATTACTTTCTGGGTCTGTGTGGAATTGTTTTATTTTTCACCAGTATATCCGGGCACAAAAGTCTTTCGGCCTCCATCGCACAACTGCTTACAGTTACGGTATCGGTAGTGCTTTGGATTTCTGGTATCCTCGCCTACAGAAGGGGACACAAACCGGCTAAATATTATATTATAGCCTGGTTTTTTATCTGGGTAACGGTAGGCATTGTTACTTTTAGTCTTGCAGGGGCACTGGAAGTGAAGGACTTCACGATGGAGCTGGTTCCCATAGGATCAACTTTAGAATTACTGCTGCTTTCTTTTGCACTGGGCGACCGTTACAAGATTATTATCGAGACAGAACAGCGTGTGCGTGATGAAAACCTGATGCTGGTTCAGGATCAGAATCAGCGATTGGAAGAGCTGGTACAAAGACGAACCAAACTGCTGACCAGCACTATTGCCGAGCTCGAATCATCTGATGCGGTTAAAAACAAGCTTTTCTCTATTATTGCACATGACCTTAGAAGTCCGCTCAACAGCCTGATCAGCATTCTGTCTTTAAATGATATGAACGCATTGACCATGGAAGATATCCAGCATATGCTGAAGGAGAATAAAAAGAACATAGAAACGATATATAATACCTTAAATAACCTTTTACACTGGGCAAAAAGTCAGATGAGCGGGATTACAAAAGACCCGTCAGCTTTTGACCTAAAACTGCTAATTGAGGAATTGGTACTTGTCTATGCTCCACTGATGGAGAAAAAACATATCAATTTAGCCATCAGTATGGAGGGCAGTTATCCTGTTTTTGCAGATGAACATCAAATCCGTCTGATCTTGCGTAACCTGATCGATAATGCCATCAAGTTTACGCCGCAATATCAACAAGTGGAATTAAAGTTGAAGCACACAGTTGATGCCGCAGAAATCTGTATTTCCAATACTGTGGCTGATACAGAAAAAATTAATACCGATGAGATGATGAAAATCAATTCCATTCAGGCAACCTATGGAACGGCGAATGAGAAAGGGGTTGGCTTAGGGCTACATTTGTGCAGAGAATATATCAGAAGCAATGGTGGAGGAGATCTATATATCAGCCTTAAGGAACAGATAATTTCCTTCTCTTTTACGGTTCCTGAGCAGAAAAGGACCGGCGTAAATATTACATGACCGTAATACCGGCTGTCCACCCTACCCTGTTTTTATTGATGTTTAGCCGCTGCATAGCATTACTGGTCATCGCATCTTCCTGATAGAATTTAAATGAGGGGCCAAAAAATAAACCAGTTTTATGCGTCAGAGACACATTGAGTAATGTACTGATCTTATATAAGTTACCATCATTTTTCCATTTCGTGGTATATAACTGCTGCGTAGATGCTTCGGCAGACAATGTAAGCCGTTTATTGATGTTAAAATCATGTCCTAAAGCAAAACCAAGGCTGTAAAAATTAAGTTCATCCAGATAACTGAATCCTGCTAAAAGTCGCGTATACAACTGCTTATTTCCTGTTTTATAAGAGAGGGACATATTCACCGTTTCATCACTATACAGCGCGATCTGATGATAGCCGTTCCTTGAGATACTCAATACATTAAATGCAAATCCCTCAAGCGTATCTGCGACATTCAGTACAGCTATATGGACTCCTCTCATCACACTGGCCTTATTATAAATCCCCGCAACCTGCAGTCCTTTGCTTGTACCTTTAACCACGTTGATCAATCCCGCAACCTGCATCCCTTTAGTATCTTTGTATACCAGATTAGTCAATCCACCTATCTGAATGCCAGCAACATTACCTCCGTTTACATTGAACAACCCTGCCACCTGAATAAATCTGACGTCAAGTTTATTGATATTGAAGAGACCAGCCACTTCAATGCCATTTACACCGGCGGTATAGCCACCCAGCATATTTAAAGACACCTTATTGATCACCTGACTACTCATCATGCCATGTGAACTCAAGCCAGGTGTTAAAGAAGTCTGAACGGGTACGGTGGAAATGAAGTTTCCGATATTCAGACTTTGGATTTTTTGCCTTGAAGAAATAAACCAGCGACCTAATAAACTGCGCTCCACTTTTTTATAACTTGTATCAGCACTGTAATAATAGTTTTTAGCAGTGGGATATACAGTTACATCATTCAGCAGATTTACTTCAATGTCTTTATATAACTCTTTGCTCACTGTCAAGGTAACAGGACCTTTATATTTTATTCTTAACCTGAAATAACCATTCTGATCAGTTAGTGTAGAAACCAGAACGTGTTTTTCAAATACAGATGCTCCTGCAAGTCGCCCGCCAGTGTTTTCGTCGACAACATGGCCGGTAATTACATAGGTCTGGTCCGGTTCCGTACTGTTATCCGGAAAAACAGCCAGTCTGTAAGGTGCTCTTTTCAGAATGATATATCCCGGAGTTTCTTTATAATCTACTTTCCCTTTAAAAATATCATCCAGTACTTCCCTGATACTTTTATTACAGGACAGATTTATTACACTATCAACCGGAACCCAGTTATTACTATAAGAAAAGTAGAAATTATTATCCCTGCCAATAGTCGTTAGTACTTCGGAAATCTTCTTGTTTTTAACATTTAAAGCTATATTTCTACCGAGGTTATTTTGTCCCGCAACAAAACCGCATGTAAAAAATATACATACGGTTGTCAGCAGTAAAGCTTTGTATTTCATTTGCTGTAAATACAAGATTAATTAATTATAATTTTATTCTGCTGCCTGTGCACCCTTAAGTTGAAGGTCTGGCAAATGATGTTGAGGTTATTTTCCAACTGACCATAATGTAAGGTTGTACTGAGCTGTAAGGCAGCCTTCTTTTTATCCGGGACAACTATATCAACTTTATAGATTTCATTCAATACTTCAGCAACGCGCCATAAGGGGGTATTATTGGTTATAATCTCATTCGTGCGGTAATAGTTGTAAAAGAGATCAGTACTAAAGCCTTTTTTATACACGCCCGACCGGGAGTCGATACTTACCTTTTCCTTAGGTGTCAGTTTGATCACTACCTTTTTTCTCAAGACCTGTACAATGCCGGTTTCTACAATTACCTCGGTTAAACTAGCTGCATTCCTGATGTTAAATGAAGTACCTACGACACGGACTTTAATGTCTTTTACCTTAATGATAAATGGTTTGCTTTTATCATGAGCAATCGTAAAAAATGCTTCGCCCTGTCCCAGGGTCACCATCCTTTGATTGCCATTAAAGGTTTTGGGATAATACAATAGAGAATTTTTGTTCAAAGTGATTACAGAGCCGTCAGATAAGGTCTCTGTTCTGCTTTGATCAGTGGTTTGCATACTTAACATGATCTCTTCTCCTGATTTCAGGTAGTTAAAAAGAATTATGGAAATACTACATAAGACAAGCAGAACCGCAGCAATCTTCATCCAGTAGAAACTTCTACCAGATAGTTGCGCGATCTCCGGACGGTTTTCACCTCGTCTTTCTGTCAGTTCTTTAAATTCGGTCCAAGATTTATTTTCATCTAAGCGGCTTTGTACCTTAACAGAAAGACTTGTTTCCCATATCATTTTGAACTGGGCAAAATATTTACTATTCCATTCACTTGCAGCGATCCACTCTTCTATAATTTTAGTTTCCGCAGGCGATGCTTCGCCTAAAATATATTTGATTAATAACTCGTCCATATTATTCATGATTAAAAGTTATTTGTTTTACTGATGAGCCATATGATTAAAGGCAGGAAATCCACCAGTTTAACCCTTAATATTTTCAGCGCTTTTCCCATTTGAGCCTCTACTGTTTTAATAGAGATCTGAAGCCTGTCCGCGATCTCCTGATATTTTAATTCTTCAAATCTGCTGAGCTGAAATATAGTGCGGCATTTTTCCGGCAGTTCATTCAGTGCAACAGCTAATTTTTCTCTCAGATCCATTAATTCCATGTTTCCATTTTCCTCTCCGTTATTTCCCCTGGTGTATACCACATGTTGCTGGTGCTTAATTTTCACCTTTTCATGTCTGAGGTAGTTAAGGCATTCGTGATAAACAGCACCATAGAGGTAGGCCTGCAGAGAGCCACTGAAGGATAGCCGCTCTTTTTTATCCCAGAGTTTCAAAAATACGTTTTGTACCATTCCCTCTGCCCTGTCTTCATCTTTCATGATGGCAATAGCATAAACATGCAGTGGCCTCAAAAAATGTTTATACACACTTTCAAACGTAGATTCATCGCCTGCAAGCAGTAAGGGTATCAGTTGTTCGTTATTCAGATCCAAAGCTTTTATAATTTATGCTATATGATATAGAGCAAGCCTGATTGTTGTTGCGAATATAGGCATCTCCTTTAAAATTAAACCTTTGTTTAGCGTAATGAAAAAATAACACCAACAGTATAACCGAAATATAAACCGTGAAAATTACGCCCATTGTTTTTATTCCAGGAAGCGATATATTTTTTTCTCAGCAGCCTGTCTTCCATCACATCTGTATTGATATAGTTATAAGACGGTGACACAAATACACTGATTTTTTTAGCGAGTGCTATAGCAGGCATCAACCTGAAAGTTGATTTGTATGAGGCACTCCCTTCAAAATTTAACAGGCTGCCTTGCGTAAGTTCCGTATCCAGATGGAAAAGGCCGGATGTGTAAAGATGTAATCCTAAACCAGCCTCTATGGCATAAACGTTCCCTTTATTCTTGAAATTATAACCCGCACCAATGATACCATAAACAGATTGCCCACCTGACCTGAAAGTTAGCAGAGTAGTATTATTTTCGTCTATCTGAGCACCAAGACTCATCTTACCGTTTTTGGAAATATTGATAATCCCAATCTGGTAATCTGCCGTATCTGCAATATTAATAAAACCAGCAATCTGCACACCTTTAACATTTTTTGCTTTGTTCATAAAACCACTAATCTGCAAACCTTTCACATGCCGGGCAATGTTCATGAAACCTGCACCTTGCAAACTGGACACATCTCCCCCTATATTAATCATCCCCGTCACCTGTACATTACTGGCCATTTTAGCAAAATTACCAAAACCTGCTATAGCCGTATTTTTTCCACTTTTCGAAGTATTCATAAAACCAGCGATCAAAAGTCCGTTCGCATTTTTCCCGATATGGTTAGAAAAACCAGCTATCTGTAGTCCTTTAGCGTCATGGTGAATGATATTGGAAATGCCCGCAAAAGAAAAACGGTACTCTCCTGCAGATACTCCAGCCAGCAAATTAAGCGAGAACTGATTGGTATCCAGTGGCGCTCCTGTCCAGTTACTGCTTAAGGGATAAACCAATCCAACATTTACTTTACCATACCTCTGTTGTTGTTGTTGTTGTTGTTGTTGTGCAAAGAGCGTATGACTGCATAGGCATAGTATTAATGTAAAAGCAACCGTTGTTCTGGTTATCACGGATTTTAGTATTTGATTTGATCTCATTTCTTTATTTTAATGATTTACAGGTATAACACCTTCCCGGGCATCTACCCTTATGCCCGGCGAATAAAAAAAATTATAATTCTATTCTGTAGTTAATTGTCGGGAATATGCCTATCCATTTATTGGCTTCAATCGTTCTTTTGCTGGGATTATAATACATACCCATATTATTTTCCCTACTCAGCAGATTCTGGATATCCAGCAGGATATAATGGCTTGTTTTTTTTCTATTGATACGGTAGCTGGCCGAAAAATCTGCCCGGATATAAGCATCTGCGGTGAGCGTATTGATTTTAGACTGATCAATCACCTGCTCATCTAAACGAAGAGACTCTTCCAGCAGGATCGGTGAATACCGTCTACCGCCTGCGTAGATGATTTTTCCATTTAAGGCAAACAAATTTTTATGCTGTTTACCTGTAGCCCATTCTTTACCTATTACCAGGTTTCCGACATAACGGGTATTAAATGTGGTGTTAAATTCCTGTCCGCTTAATGCCTTAAATTTCGAATCAAATAAGGAAGAGGAGACCATAAAGTAATAACCCCGGTGCATAGACTTCTCAATTGAGAGTTCCAGGCCATAATTTTTACCTGTTCCCTTATTCGTTAGTGCGGTATAATCTGAAGATAAAATGGCCGAATTATCTGATACATTGAGTAAGGAAAAATGATTAGCGGGGTCAACTGAGACTGGAACATTAGATAAATGCTGATAATAGATCTCACTTTTAAACTTTAGATGGTCTGAAAGCTGATTTTCATAGCCCATTACTAACTGAGCAGATTTTGTGGGTTCCAGTTGCCTGGCGGATGACAAATCTGAGCCTTCATTTTTAGCAAAATAATAAGAAAGCGGTTCCAGCCTGCTGTAGGTACCGCCTGCAAGAGATAATTTCTGACTATCATTAACCTGTAAATTCAGTCCTATCCTCGGTTCAAAGGACCAGCTATCACTCAGGTTAAAATAATTAGCGTGAACACCGGTATTTAAGGAAAGTCCACCTCCAAACTGATGTTTGTTTTCTATATAGGCATCAAAGGTACTGGCATCACCTTTTTCATTGATTACTTCTGCCAGGGCATCCCGCTCTCTTTTATATTGCTGCTCATATAAGTTGTAGCTTAACATACTTGTATTTACGCCTGCACGGATAGTATTTGCTTCACCTGCGCGGTAATTAATTGTCCCGGCATAACGAATAGCTGAATTATTATAGTGATTCTGCTGAATCTTGCTGGCCTGATAAGTCTGAGTGAGTGTATCAACCTTCAGTTTACTGCGGTCGCCCGAATATGAAATAATATTATTCATATATAACCTGCTGTTAAAACTGTACACATGTTTTAAACCCATACTTGCAGCAGCATAAGTCACATCAGTATTATAAGCGCCGGTGCGTTCTTCCCACTTCGAAAAATCATGTTCGGCATCATTCTTTAATCCACCTGCTCCGCCGATCCCGAATAAGGAGAAGGTGCCCATTTTTTTAGTGGGGATGACGAAATTAAACGATAAATCCTGATATCTCGGCACCCCATCATCTGATACTTTCACCACTTTTTGCAGGAGATCCAGTGCAGAGTAACGGTAACTGATCAGATAAGCAGCATCACTTCCCTTTTTAAACGGCCCCTCC
>Ga0247809_1000284_pt1 | contig 25604 bp, 18 predicted proteins | sample UWRJL104311B1_FD_180951 | JGI IMG/M metagenome (GOLD analysis project Ga0247809, IMG submission 180951) | Plant litter microbial communities from Arlington Agricultural Research Station in Wisconsin, United States - UWRJ-L104-311B-1 | ecosystem: Environmental > Terrestrial > Plant litter >...
TGCCACCCACACTCCCCGCACCCCCGCAAAACCGCTCCCAGCGTCTGCACTTCCTATACTTCACTCCACCGCACGCCCGACCGCACGACCATTGCCCCCCCGCCCCCAATCGACGATACCCCGTAATATGAAGCGTCTAGTAGCCGCCGCAGCCACCGCCCTCCTCCTCTGGACGACGCCCCTCCAGGCCCAGTCGATCCTCCGCGACGCCGAGACCGAAACCATGTTCGCGGAGATGTCCAACCCGCTGATCAAGGCGGCCGGGCTCTCGACGCGCGATGTGAAGGTCGTGCTCATCAACGACGACTCGATCAACGCGTTCGTCGCCGGCGGCCAGACCGTGTACGTCCATTCAGGGCTCATCCAGGCCGCCGACAACGCCAACGAAGTCCAGGGCGTCATCGCGCACGAGCTAGGCCACATCGCCGACGGCCACGTCGTCCTCGCCGACCGCGGCACCAAGCCCGCAATGGGCATGTACCTCCTGTCTATGGTCCTCGGCCTCGCCGCGATGGCGGCCGGCAGCGGCGAAGCAGGCGCCGGCATCATGGCGGCGGGCCAGCAGGCAGCGATGGGCAGCTACCTCTCGTTCAGCCGCGTCCAGGAATCGACCGCCGACGCGACCGGCGCGAAGTTCCTCCGCGAGGCGAACGTCTCGGGCCGCGGGATGCTCAGCTTCTTCAAGAAATTGCAGCAGCAGGAATACCGCTTCGGCACCGCCAACATCGATCCGTTCATGCAGTCGCATCCGCTCTCCGGCGAACGCGTCGCGACGCTCACCGCCGACCTCCAAGCTTCCCCCGCCTGGGCCAACAAACCCGACGCCGCGCTGGAGGAACGCTTCCGCCGCGTGAAGGCCAAGCTCGCCGGCTACGTAATGCCTGCCGACCAGACGCTCCAAGCCTACCCGCCCTCAAACCAGTCGATCTACGCCCACTACGCCCGCGCCTACGCATATCACAAAGCCGGCTACCCCGACAAAGCCGATGCCGAAGCCAATGCACTGGTGAAGGCCGAACCCACCGACCCGTATTTCCTCGAGATCAAGGGCCAGATCCTGCTCGAAGCCGGCAAGCCGACCGAGTCGCTCGTCCCCTTGCGCGAAGCCACGGAGGGCTCCCGCAACAACCCGCTGATCGCCACAACCTTCGGCCACGCGCTGATCGCGACCGAGAACAAGGCGAACTACCCCGAGGCGACCAAGGTCCTGCGCACCGCAGTCGGCCGCGACGACCAGAACCCGTTCGCCTGGATGCAGCTCGGCACCGTCTACGAACTGACGGGCGATACCGCGCGCGCCGCGCTCGCCACCGCCGAGCGCGCCAGCATGGGCGGCGACATGCGGACCGCCTCGGCGAGCGCGCAATATGCCCTCGCGAACATCCCGGCGAACACCACCGACTGGATCCGCGCGCAGGATATCGCGATGGCCGCGCAGAACGAGATGGACGACAATCCCAAGCAGTATAAGCGCCGCAAATGAGCAAACTTACATTCCCGGCGATAGCTATTGCTGGCGCCGTCATCGGAGGCCTCGCAGTCTGGGGCTATGACCGCCAAGGCGGCGGCGTCGAGCGTGCGCAGGTCGAATCGATCGTCCACGACTATGTCCTGGCGCACCCCGAGATCCTCCCCGAGGCAATGGAGAAACTGCGCGACCGCGAGTCGGGCAAGACCGTCACCGCGAACCGCGACGCGATCGTCACGCCGTTCGGCAGCGCCTGGGCCGGCAACCCCAAGGGCGACGTCACGCTCGTCGAGTATTTCGATTACAATTGCGGATACTGCCGAGCGAGCCTGCCGATGATCGCCAAGCTGATCGCCGCCGACCCCAAGGTCCGTGTGGTCTTCCGCGAACTCCCGATCCTCAGCGCCGAAAGCCGCGTCGCTGCCCGCGCGAGCCTCGCCGCGGCGCAACAGGGCAAGTTCGCCACCTTCCACGACGCGCTCTACGCCGGCGGCCCGGTCAGCGACGCCTCGATCGCCGCCGCGGCGGGCAAGGCCGGGGTCGACACCACGCAGGCCAGCTTCACCAAGACCGCCGAAGCCGAGATCGCCAAAAACATGGAAACAGCCGCCAAGCTCGGCATGACTGGCACCCCCAGCTGGGTAGTCGGCGACCGAGTCCTGTCCGGCGCGTTGCCGCTCGAAGACCTCCAGAAAGCCGTAGCAGCCGCCCGCGCCGGTTGACGCTCCTCTCCTTGTTTCCCCGCGAAGGCGGGGACCCAGTCTGGGCTCCCGCCTTCGCGGGAGAACAAGAAGGCGCGGGAAGGCCTATCATTCACGTCCCACCACCCCCATCTTCCCCTCACAAAAAGGGGTGCCAATGACCGAACCGATCCTGTCCATCGCGGGCGTCACCAAGACCTACAAGAGCGGCACCACCGCCCTCCACCCCGTCGACCTCAACATCCAGAAAGGCGAAATTTTCGCCCTCCTCGGCCCCAACGGCGCGGGCAAGACGACGCTCATCAGCATCATCTGCGGGATCGTCACGCCGTCCGCCGGCACGATCAAGGTCGCCGGCTACGACGCGATCCGCGACTATAAGCAGGCCCGCAGCCGCATCGGCCTCGTCCCGCAGGAACTCAACGTCGACATGTTCGAGACGGTGCTCGCCACTGTCACCTTCAGCCGCCGCCTGTTCGGCCGCTCGGGGCACAGCGCATACATCGAACAGGTGCTCCGAGACCTCTCGCTCTGGGACAAGCGCGACGCGAAGATCCGCGAACTCTCCGGCGGGATGAAGCGCCGCGTGCTGATCGCGAAGGCGCTCGCCCACGAACCCGAAATCCTGTTCCTCGACGAGCCCACCGCGGGCGTCGACGTCGCATTGCGTCGCGACATGTGGAAGCTCGTCCACCGCCTCCGCGAAGGCGGCACGACGATCATCCTGACGACGCATTACATCGAGGAAGCCGAGGAAATGGCCGACCGCGTCGGCGTCATAAACAAGGGCAAGCTGCTCCTCGTAGACGACAAGGCGTCGCTGATGAAGAAGCTCGGCAAGCGCGAACTCGACATCGCGCTCCAGGACCCGATGACGACGATCCCCGCAGACCTTGCCGACTGGGATGTGTCACTGGAAGACGACGGCAAACGCCTCCGCTACGTGTTCGACGCACAGGCCGACCACACCGGCATCCCGTCGCTGCTGCGCAAACTCAGCGAACTCGGTATCGGCTTCAAGGACCTCGAAACCAGCAAATCGAGCCTCGAAGACATCTTCGTCGATCTCGTCGGAGAACGCGCATGAATACCCACGGCATTTGGGCGATCTACCGCTTCGAAATGGCGCGCGCGCTGCGCACCCTGTGGCAGAGCCTCGTCACGCCCGTTCTCACCACCTCGCTGTATTTCATCGTTTTCGGCGGCGCGATCGGCAGCCGCATGCAGCAGGTCGGCGGCGTCGGTTACGGCAGCTTCATCGTCCCCGGCCTGATCATGCTGTCGCTGCTCACGCAGAGCATCTCGAACGCGTCGATCGGCATCTACTTCCCGAAGTTCACCGGCACGATCTACGAACTGCTGTCGGCGCCCGTCTCGGCGATGGAGATGGTGATCGGCTATGTCGGCGCGGCGACCACCAAGTCGGTGATCCTCGGGCTGATCATCCTCGCCACCGCGTCGTTCTTCGTGCCGCTGCGGATCGAGCACCCGTTCGCGATGATCGCGTTCCTGATCCTCACCGCGGTCGCGTTCAGCCTGTTCGGGTTTATCATCGGCGTCTGGGCCAACGGCTTCGAGCAGTTGAACTTCGTCCCTGCGCTGCTGATCACGCCGCTGACCTTCCTCGGCGGCGCGTTCTACTCGATCGACATGCTGCCCCAGCCCTGGCGGACGTTCAGCCTGTTCAACCCGGTCGTCTATTTGGTGAGCGGCTTCCGCTGGAGCTTCTTCGGGGTCGGCGACGTCGCGGTCGGGGTCAGCCTCGCGGTGACCGCCGGCTTCCTCGCGGTATGCCTGATCGCAATCGCATGGATCTTCAAGACCGGCTGGCGGATGAAGAACTAACTGGAGAGAGAGCACCACCCCGGCGGAGGCCGGGGCCCAGTTGGGGGACGGTAATAACGAAGGACCGCGCTCCGTTACCTCGACCTTTCCAACTGGGCCCCGGCCTCCGCCGGGGTGGGCAGCTGTCCACAGACCCTACCGCATGACCGGCAACGTGATCCGCGACCCTGCGCAGACCTTCTGCGTCGCCTTCACAAAATCCCCCGCCTTCGCCCGCCCGATGTTCGCCACGAACGACTGCGGGTTGCGGTCGATCATCGGGAACCAGCTCGACTGGATTTGCACCATGATCCGGTGCCCCGCCTTGAACACATGGTCATGGTCACGCAACGGCACGTCCCACGCGACGACCTTCCCCGGTACCAGCGGCTGCGGCGCCGTATCGCTCGCCAGGAACCGCCCGCGCCGCACATCCATCGCGATCGGCAACTGATAGCCGTTCAAGGTCTTCGCGTAGTCGCCAGGCCCGGCCTGAGACTTGTCGAACGCCTCTGTATCGTCGGGCAGCACGTCGATCAGCTTCACCACGAAATCGCTGTCCGTCCCGCTGGTCGACGCCTGCAACGTCGCCGACAGCGCCCCCGTCACGGTCAGGTCGGCAGTCAGAGGCTCCGACACATACCCCAGCACGTCGGGCCGGTGATCGACGAAACGCTGGTCGTCAGCCTCCCACCACGCCCAGTCCGGGCTGGCATACGTCGCCGACATCGGTCGCCGACGGAACGGCACCGGATTCGCCGGATCGGAGACGTAGTCGCGACACGCCTCGCCAACGGCCGGCGCGGTGAACGACAGGCTGCCGTCCGCATGCAGGTACAAGTCGGTCGCTTTCGCACCGGTCGGAGGCCACGCGGCGTAGGTCTTCCACGCGTTCGAGCCCGACTGAAACATCTTAGCCGCAAAGTCCGGCCGCGGGCCCTTGCCGTGCAGCCAATAGGCGAAGAACGGTGCCTGGATTTGCTCCTGGAACTGCGTGCCACTCGCCGCCCCAAGCGGGATCGGCCCAAGATGATCGGCCACCCCCTGCCACCCGCCATGCCGCCACGGCCCCGCCACCATCTGCGCCAAGTGATTCGGATCGTTGCGCTTCTGCTTGGCGTAGATCTGCCACGAGCCCCACGGATCCTCCTGATCCCAGAATCCGGCGACGTTCAGCGTCGGCACGGTCGTCTTGCCGAGCGCATCGGTCCAGCGTTGCGCAGTATAGAACGCATCATGATTGGGGTGATCGAGCAGCGACGTGAACATCGGCACGCGCCCCTTGAACACGGTCCGGTCGATCGCCTCCGCCGAGCCCGCCTTCAGGAAATAGTCGTACGTATCGCTCGGATACGCAAAGTCGGAATTCTTCGTCTTGTCGAGTTGCAGCGACGACACCCAGTCGGTCGCATAGCTCAGCCGCAGCGCGCCGTTGCGGTGGAGATCGTCCGACTGCCAGTAATCGATCCACGCCGCCTGCGGGGATACCGCCTTCAACGCCGGATGCGGGTTCGCCAGCGCGACGGCGGCAGCGAAACCGGGGTAGGACACGCCCCACATGCCGACCTTGCCAGTGTTGGCGGGGACGTTCTTCACCAGCCAGCCGACGGTGTCGTACGCGTCCGTAGCCTCGTCGACCGCTTTCGGATCGCCCGGGTGGACCGCGGTCGAGAGCGTGAAGACGCCGTCGGACTTGAACCGCCCCCGCATCGACTGGAACACGAACACATAGCCGTCCTTCATCAACGGCGCGAAGCGATCGGCGGTGGGAAACGGCGCATCGGGCACGCCGTAGGGCGTTCGCTGGAGCAGGATCGGCAGCGGCCCGGTCATCCCGCGCGGCCGCATGATCACCGTCTGCAACTTCGCCCCGTCACGCATCGGCACCATCACCTCTTCGAACGTGAAGGGCGACCGGGTCACGGTTTGCGGCGCTGTCTGCGCGAGCGTGGCGGCCGGGGCGGCTGCGGTGACTGCAAGCGCGAGCAAGAAAGCGTTACGCGACATGGAATTCCCTTCGTGGACCGTGCCGCGATTGGACGAACCCACACGCGTGAAGTCAAGCCGCGCGCCACGCTCCGGTCAACATCGGGCGCAATACCAGCGAGTTGAGATCGATCAGCGCGTGCAGGACCATCGCCAGCCACAGCTCCCCGGTCATCAGGTACACCGCCGCCATCAGCGCGCCGACGAGCGTGGTCGCGATCACGCCCGCCCGCCCCTGATACACGTGCATCGCGCCGAACGCCGCGACCGCGGCGCCGAATGCGACGAACGCGCTGCCCGATACGAGCGCGACCAGAAGCGGCAGGAACAGGCGGAAGGCGAGCTCCTCGGACACGCCCGCCGCGATCGACATGGCGGCGGCATGCGCGATCTCCGGCCGGTTGCGCGGGAGCAGCGAGCCGACGTTGCCGATCGTCTTGAGGACGCGCCAGTTACGCCGCGTCGCGAGCACCGCGCCGATGACCAGGCCACCGAGCGCGCTGCCGCCGATCATGCCGAGCAGTTCCGCGCGGCTGTCGGCTTGGAAGCTGGGAAGGAGCGTGCGGAGGGTGTCGAACTCGGGCGGCACTGTGAGGAGCGCGTCGAGGCGGCCGAGCAGCGCGAGTCCGATCACCGCCGGCAGGACGAAGGCGATCGCGGCTTTGGCGATCCAAAGGCGGTAGGTCTTCTGGCGCGACGCGGTGTCGGGGAGGCGCTTGATACGGCGGTAGCTGAGGAGGTCGCCCTTGAGGAACCAGACGAGACTCATGATCGTGACGAGGAGAAAGGCGTTGGGAAGGATCATGCCGACACTTCGCCCTTCCCGCGTTCCACCGCTCGTCCTGCTTGTTCTCCCGCGAAGGCTGGAGCCCAGTCTGGGTCCCCGCCTTCGCGGGTACACAAGGTGGTTGGGTCACCACCCTAACCCATCGCTCCACCCCGGCGAAGGCCGGGGCCCAATTGGAACGTCCAGAGTAACTAAGCGCATCGCTCCGTTAGCGACGTTCCCCAATTGGGCCCCGGCCTTCGCCGGGGTGGAGCTTACTTTCCAACTGCGATGGTCGCCCAATCAATCAGTCCGATGCTCACCCTTGACCCAACGTACGGTCCCCGAAGACGCGCGCATCACAACACTCTCCGTCGTCATCTTGCCCTTCTTCCGCTTCACGCCGGCCAGCAGCGACCCATCGGTAACCCCGGTCGCCGCAAAGATGCAGTCGCCCTTCGCCAGTTCCGACAGGTCATACTGCTTGTCGAGATCGGTAATCCCCCACTTCGCCGCACGCCCACGCTCGTCGTCGTTGCGGAACAACAACCGCCCCTTGAACTGCCCACCGACGCAGCGCAGTGCCGCGCAGGCGAGCACGCCCTCGGGCGCGCCGCCGGAGCCCATGTACACGTCGACGGTCGTCTCGGGATCCGACGTCGCGATCACGCCGGCAACGTCGCCGTCACCGATCAGCATGATCCCGCAACCGACCTGGCGCAGTTCGGCGATCAGCGCCTCGTGACGCGGACGATCGAGCACGCACACGATCAGGTCGCGCGCGGGCACGCCCTTGGCAGCGGCGACCGCGTTGATGTTCTCGGTCGGTGTCTTGTCGAGATCGATGATGCCCTCGGGATAGCCCGGCCCGACCGCGATCTTGTCCATGTAGACGTCGGGCGCGTTAAGCAGCCCGCCCTCCTCGGCGATCGCCAGCACGGCGAGGCTGTTCGGCCCCGCGGTCGCGCAGATCGTCGTGCCTTCCAGCGGATCGAGCGCGATGTCGATCTTCGGGCCCTTGCCGATCGCCGAGCCGACCTTCTCGCCGATGAACAGCATCGGGGCCTCGTCGCGCTCGCCCTCGCCGATCACGACGGTGCCGTCCATGTACAACGAGTTGAGCGCCTCGCGCATCGCCTCGACCGCCGCTGCATCCGCTGCCTTCTCGTCGCCGCGCCCGACGAGCGTGGAGGCGGCGATCGCCGCTGCTTCGGTCACGCGGACCATTTCGAGGACGAGTACGCGGTCGAGAACCTGGCTGGCAGCAGCGGTCAAAGTCTATCTCCTCGGTATGTTTCGACCCGGATAGGCAGCGCCCGCCGGGTTGTCGACCCGATCAGTCCCTCAGCAGGTCGTTGATCGAGGTTTTGGAACGAGTTTGCGCATCGACACGCTTGACGATCACCGCGCAATACAAAGCCGGCTTGCCGTCCCCGCCACCGATCGAGCCCGGCACGACGACGGAATAGGGCGGCACTTCGCCCTTGAACACTTCGCCGGTCGCGCGGTCGATGATCTTGGTCGAGGCGCCAAGATACACGCCCATCGACAGCACCGCACCCTCGCCGATGCGGACGCCCTCGGCCACTTCCGCACGCGCGCCGATGAAGGCACCATCGCCGATGATGACCGGATCGGCCTGCAACGGCTCGAGCACGCCGCCGATGCCGGCACCGCCCGAAAGGTGCACGTTCTTGCCGATCTGCGCGCACGACCCGACCGTCGCCCAGGCGTCGACCATCGTGCCTTCACCGACATACGCGCCGATATTGACGAAACTCGGCATCAGGATCGCACCCTTGGCGATGAAGCTCCCGCGGCGAGCGACCGCACCGGGCACGACGCGGATGCCAGCCGTACGGAACTCGGTCTCGCCCCAGCTCGAGAACTTCGACGGCACCTTGTCGAACCCCGGGGACCCCGCCGAACCGCCGTCGATCACGACGTTGTCGTTGAGCCGGAACGAGAGCAGCACGGCCTTCTTCAGCCACTGGTTGACCTGCCAGCCATCAGCGGTCGGCTCGGCAACGCGCGCGGTCCCTGCGTCCAGCATCGCCAGCGCGGACTCGACGGCGTCGCGAACCTCGCCCTTGGTATCCAGGCCAAGGTTCGCGCGATCGTCCCAGGCGGCGTCGATGATGGTCTGCAAGGTCATGATGTCTCCAGGATGGTTTCGAGCCATGGCGCAAGCACCGGCACGGTAAAATCGATGTGATCGCGGGCGACGTCGGGCGACTGTTCGGAGCCGTTGTCGATCCAGACGGTGGTCATCCCGATCGCCTTGGCCGGCGTCAGGTTGCGCGCCATGTCGTCGGCGAACAGAGACGCGCGCGGATCGATGTCGAACGCAGCGCAGAACCCGGCATAGGCCGATGCATGCGGCTTCGGCATCAGGTTCATCGCGTGGATGTCGTGGACCGCCTCGAAGCTCTCGCCGAGCCCGAGCCGGTCGAGGATCCTCAGCGCATAGGGCTTGTCGCCATTGGTGAAGACGAGTTTCCGCCCCGGCAGCTTGGCGATCGCGGCGACCAGCGGCGCGTCGTGCTCCAGCACGTCCATCTCGATGTCGTGGACATGCGCCAGGAACGCGTGCGGATCGACATGATGCTCGGCCATCAGCCCCGACAGCGTCGTGCCGTGATTGTGGAAATACCCCTTCTGCACCCGCCGCGCCTCGTCATGCTCCAACCCGAGCAGGTCCTGGATGAACCCGGTCATCCGCGCGTCGACCTGCGCGAACAGGTCCGCGCTCGCCGGGTACAGCGTGTTGTCGAGATCGAAGATCCAGTTGCGGACATGGTCGAGGCGGGGGTCAAGGCGGGCAAGCATCGGCCGGAACCTCTACGGACCGCGGCGCGCGGCGACAAGCGGGGTGCGACACTGCAGACCTTAAGCGCCCATGTTTACGATCGCGTAAGGCTTTGCATTCCAGTATGTTACGGAAAATCACAAAAGGGCGGGATGAATGCGCGGCACGAAGGCAGGGCTGCTGAGAACGGCGGCAGTGGCAAGCGGCCTGCTGCTCGCCGCTTGCGGAGGCGGCGGCGGTGGTGGCGTCAACAGCACGCCCGCCCCTCCCACGGTTTCCACCCCGACGCCGGCACCGCTTCCGACACCAGCGCCCACTCCTGCTCCGACTCCCGCGCCGACCCCGACCCCGACACCGTCCAGCAACGACACCAGCGAATATCGTGCGACCGTCGGCGCGGTCTCGATGAACGCGCTGGCCGCGTACAACGTCGGCGCGACCGGCAAGGGGATCGGCGTCGGCGTGATCGACAGCGGTATCGACCTGCAAAGCCAGGAGTTCGGCAGCCGCGTTTCGTCCGCCTCGCAGGACGTCGCCGGCAACAGCACGATCGACGACGAAGGCGGTCACGGCACCGCGGTCGCCTTCACCCTGGCAGGCCGGAGGAATGGCGCGGGCTCGCACGGCGTGGCGTTCGATGCGACCCTGATCGTCCTGCGCGCCGACCGCCCCGGCACCTGCGCCACCGCGAGCAAGGACGACGAGGATTCGGGCTGCAAGTTCGGCACCGACGCGATCACCCGCGGGCTCGATGCGGCACGCACGGCAGGCGCGAAGGTCGTCAACATCTCGCTCGGCGGCTCCGAGATGCCACAGAGCCTGAAGGATGCGATCGGCCGCGCGACTGCCGCCGGACTGGTCGTTGTGATCGCGGCGGGCAATGACGGCTCGGTCAATCCCGATCCGTTCACCAACGTCGCCGGCGAAGTGCAGGCCCGCAACCAGGTGATCATCGCCGGCTCGGTCGGCGCAAGCGACGGGATTTCCACCTTCAGCGACCGCGCAGGCACCGGCGCAGCGCACTTCCTCACCGCGGTCGGCGAAAGCGTCCGTGCGCCCGACGCGACCGATACCGCCTATCTCTGGTCGGGCACGTCGTTCGCCGCGCCGCAGATTTCCGGCGCGGTGGCGTTGCTCGCCCAGGCCTTCCCCAACCTGACCGGCGCGCAGATCGTCGACATCCTCTTTCGCAGCGCACGCGATGTCGGCGCCCCCGGAGTCGACGCGGTGTACGGCAACGGCGTGCTCGACCTGACGCGCGCGTTCCAGCCGCTCGGCACAACCTCGATCGCGGGATCGAAAGCGGTCGTCTCGACGAGCGGCAATGCCACCCTGTCCGCGCCGATGGGCGACGCGACCCAAGGCGAACTCGGCGCGGTGATCCTCGACGGCTACAGCCGCGCCTTCGCGATCGACCTCGCCAAGACGATCGCCCGCCGCAGCCCGGAACGCTCGCTCGGTGGCGCGCTCCAGTCGCGATTCCGCACCGTCGCGCTGGCGCAGGGCGGCATGACCGTATCGATGACGCTAGCGCCGCGCGCGAACGGCGACGTCGCGCTCGATCGCACGTCCCTCTCGAGCGCTGACGCGACCAGCGCGCGTGCGATCGCGGGGATGGTGACGCAGAAACTCGGCAGCACGCTGTCGTTCGGCTTCGGGTTCGCACAAGGATCGGGCGCGCTCAGTGCACAGCTCTCGGGCCAGGCCGAACCCGCCTTCCTGATCGCCAACACCGGCGGCCTGGGCTTCGACAGCAACATCCGTGCCTCCAGCGCAATGCGGCAGAGTGTCGGCGGGTTCGGCTTCACCGCAGGCATCGAGAATGGCGACGTCCTTACGCAACGCGACAGCGACCTCCGCCTGCGCGACCGCTGGCAGCGCTCGGGCTACAACCGGGTCTCGCTTGCAGTCGATCGACGCTTCGGCGCGCTCTCGACGATGGTCGCCGCGACGCGGATGGACGAGCGCGACACCGTCCTCGGCGCGCGCTTCGACGCGGCACTCGGCGCGACACGCGCCGCAACGTGGTTCGTGGATACCAAAGCGCGGTTCGATGCCGGCGCCGGGTGGAGTATCGGCGGATCGATACGCCAGGGCTGGACCCGCGCCGCCGTCCGCGGCGGTCTCAGCGGCGACGGCCTGGTCCGGACCAACGCGTTCGCGGCCGACATCGGCAAGGACGGCGTGTTCGGCCACGACACGCTCGGCCTCCGCGTCGCGCAACCGTTGCGGGTGGCGCGCGGCGGCATCGACCTCGGCCTCCCGACCTATTACGATTACACGTCCGGTTCCGTTACCAACTGGACCACCCAACGCCTCAACCTCGCCCCGCAAGGTCGCGAGTTGGACGTTGAACTGCGCTACGGCCTCCCCGCGTTCGGCGGTGGCCTGGACACCAACCTGTTCTTCCGCCGCGACCCCGGCAACTTCGCCGCGCTGCCCAACGATTACGGCATGGCGATGCGGTACAGCCTGGGCTTCTGACTTCTTCCCCCCTCCCTGAAAGGGAGGGGCCGGGGGTGGGTCGGCCCGCTCGAGCCACAGCCCGGCGATCACGCGGAACCCAACCCACCCCCAACCCCTCCCTTCCAGGGAGGGGAGCCGAAGCCAAACAAACCATTCGACCCAAACACTGGATAAGCTACCGGTCGGTACCTATCTCTGCCGCATGACACGCTATTCCCTGCTCGATCTGGTCCCCGTCATCGAAGGCGGCACCGTCTCCCAATCGCTCGCCAACGCGGCCGACCTCGCGCGGCACGCCGAGAGCGTCGGGTTCCAGCGCTACTGGGTCGCCGAGCACCACGGCATGACCGGCATCGCGTCGGCCGCAACCGCCGTCGTGATCGCGCACATCGCCGCCGCCACGAAGACCATCCGCGTAGGCTCGGGCGGCATCATGCTCCCCAACCACGCGCCGCTGACGATCGCCGAGCAGTTCGGCACGCTCGACGCGCTGTTCCCCGGCCGCATCGATCTCGGCCTCGGCCGTGCACCCGGTTCCGACCAGCGCGTCGCGCGCGCGATGCGCCGCACGCTGGAGACCGACGCCAACGCCTTCCCGCAGGACGTGATGGAGCTCCAGAGCTACTTCGCCAACGACGGCCAGACCGGCATCGTCGCGACCCCGGGCGCAGGCGCAGATGTCGAGATGTGGATCCTCGGCTCCAGCACCTTCGGCGCGCAACTGGCGGCAGCACTCGGCCTGCCCTACGCGTTCGCCTCGCACTTCGCGCCCGACGCGCTCGATGCCGCGCTTGCGATCTACCGTCGCGATTTCCGTCCGTCGGCGCGCCTGTCGAAGCCACACGTCATGGCCGGCTTCAACGTGTTCGCGGCCGAGACCGACGCGGAAGCCGAACTGCTCGCCACCTCGCAGCAGCAGTCGTTCGTCGCGCTCCGCACCGGCAACCCCGGCAAGATGAAGCCGCCCCTCGCCGGCTACCGCGAGTCGCTGGGCGCGCAGGGCAACCAGATCCTCGACCACGTGCTGCAATGCTCGGCGGTCGGCAGCCCGGCCAAGGTCGCCCGCGGCATCGCGGCGTTCGTCGAGCGGACCGGCGTCGACGAGGTCATGGTCACCAGCGCGATCTACGACCACGAAGCCCGCAAGCGGAGCCTCTCGATCACCGCCGACGTGATGCAGGACTTGAAGATCGCGGCGTAACACTGGGCCAGTGGTCACGGACTGAACGCGGATCGACGCCGCGTTCAGTCCGCTTAGCCGCCGGCTTCCACATACTCGAAATAGCTGAAATCGGCGGGTTCGCCGGCTCCCGACATATCCTGGCACGCCATCCCGACAAAGGCGCCGGTGAAGTTGGGCAGGCCCGGCAGGGTCGCCTCGTCGGACAGGATGCTCGCGTCGAACCGGTCCGCGAGCCATGTCCACGCGCTCGATCCCGCATACCGGTATCCGAAGCGAAGGCTTTCGTGATCCACCTCGACACGCAGTCCGATCGGTCCCGCGTCGATTGCGATCGGCTGGGTGATCATGCTGCTGCCGAGCGGGGTCGGGATCGCCGACAGCACCTGCAGCACGCGCCGGCCGTCGTCGTCGGCGGTGACGTGCAGATAATGAAACTTCGTCGAATTATAGTAGCAGACCAGCCCCGCCGCCTGCTGGAAGTGACGCGGTTCGAACGTCACGAGCGTCTCGGCGGAGTAAGCGAACGCCTGCTGCCGGCGCGCAACCAGCGACTGCGTGAAATGGCTGCCGATCGTCTCGCGGCCGTAGAGGCGCAGATAACCGGGGCGGGCGGTCAGGCTGAACAACCGGTCGGCATCCGGGGTACGCAGCCACTGGAAAGCCTCGGGCAGCGTATCGGTATCGAACACGCTGCGCTCGTGCCGCGGTTCGGGAACGGCCGACGCCGTGCCGTGCTCCACGATCAGCGCGGGACTCGCATCGCCGTCGAGCGTCCGCAGCCAGCCATCCTCGCCCCAGCGCATCGGCTGGATCGCGGTCTCGCGCCCCAGCACGCACCGATCGCTGACGGGCAGCGGTCGTCCGCACAGATACACCATCCAGGTTTCGCCGGTCGGCGTTTCGACCAGATCGCCGTGCCCTGTCCGCTGCAACGGCGCGCCCTGCTTGCCCGCTGCGGTCAGTACCGGGCCATCCGGATGCAGCTCGTACGGACCGAACAGCGACCGTGACCGCGCCATCACGACAGCGTGGTTGCGCTCGGTGCCGCCCTCGGCGACCAGCAGATGATACCATCCGTCGCGCTTGTAGAGGTGCGGGCCCTCGGTGAATCCAAGCGAAGTCCCCTCGAAGATCATGCGACGATCGCCGAGCATGTCGCCCGTTGCGAGATCGATCTCCTGCGCCACGATCCCGGCAAACCGACGCCCGCCCGGCCGATGGTCCCACAGCATGTTGAGCAGCCAGCTCCGCCCGTCATCGTCGTGGAACAGCGCCGGATCGAAGCCGCTGCTGTTGAGGTGGACGGGATCGGACCACGGTCCGTCGATATGCTCCGCCGTCACCCAGTAATTATGGAAATCGCGCAGCGACGCGCCCCGCGCACCGTCGATCGTGGTCTGGCCGTAGCGCTTCACGTCGGTGTAGATCAGATGGAACCGGCCGTTCGCATGGCTCAGGTCCGGCGCCCATACTCCGCACGAGTCCGGGTTCCCGCGCATGTCCAGCTGGCTCGCGCGGTTGAGCGGCCGCGTTACCAGCCGCCAGTTCGCGAGGTCGCGCGAATGATGGATCTGGACGCCCGGATACCATTCGAAGGTCGAGGTCGCGACGTAATAATCGTCGCCGACGCGGACGATCGACGGGTCCGGATTGAAGCCGGGAAGGATCGGATTTCGAATTGTCATGCGGGCTTTCGTATCAGGACCCAGAGGAGTGCGGCGCCGACCAGGTCGAGCAGTCCGAGCAGGATGAAGAACGGCTGGTAGCCGACCTCCGCGACCATCGAGCCGAGCACCAGCGTGAAGATCAGCACGCCGAGATTGGCGGCGGTGCCCGACATTCCCGTCGCGGTCGCGACCTGGTCCTGCGGGAACAGGTCCGACGACAGCGTGATGACCGTCACCGACAGCGTCTGGTGCGCGAAACCGCCGAGGCACAGCAGCGCGATCGCCGCGACCGGGCTGGTCACCGTGCCGACGAACATCATCCCCGTCATCAGCACCGCACCCACCGTGAAGGCGCCGCGCCGCGCATCGATCAGGTCGACACCGCGCCGTTGCAGCCACGCCACCACGATCGGCCCGAACAGGCATCCGAGGTCCGCCGCCAGGAACGGCAGCCATGCGAACATCGCGATCTGGCCGAGATCGAAATGGCGCACCTGCACCAGGTATAGCGGCATCCAGAACGACAGCATGCCCCACACGGGATCGGCGAGGAACCGCGCCGCCGCGATCGCCCACAGGTTACGACGCCGCAGCAGTTCGCCGAGCGGCGGACGCTTGCGATGCGTGGCGAGCGATGCCTCCTGTCCTTCGACGATCAGCGTGCGTTCCGCCGGCGACAGCCGTCGATGTTTTGCGGGCGGCGCATACCAGAACAGCCACGCGATCACCCACACCAGCCCGAGCGCGCCGGCGATGAAGAAGGCCGCGCGCCAGCTATGGTTGAGCACCGCCCAGGCCACCAGCGGCGGCGCGAACACCGCGCCGAACGAGGCCCCGATCTGATAGATGCCGCCCGCGACACCGCGCTCTCGTGCCGGAAACCATTCGGCGACCAGCTTCATACCCGCGGGCTGCGCCGATCCCTCGACCAGCCCCAGCGCGCCGCGCAGGCCGGCGAATCCCATCCAGCCGGTCGCCAGTCCGTGCGCCATCGTGATCAGCGACCAGACCGTGACGAACAGCGTGAAGCCGATCTTCAGCCCGACCACGTCGAGCACATAGCCGGCGAGCGGCTGGAACATGATGCCGATCTGGAATGCGCCGGTGATCCAGGAATATTCGGCGGCGCTAATATGCTGCTCGGCCATGATCGCCGGCGCCGCGACGCCGAGCACGCTGCGTGCGAGATAGTTGATAACCATCGCCACCACGAACAGGCCGATGATGGTCCAGCGGATATTCCTGAAGCGCCGCACCCTCACCTCCTCGGTAACGTTATCATCGCGTGGTAGCCGCCGACGCTCGTCTTAGGCAAGCATTGCTGCTGCAAAAACGCGTCGAAATGCCGTCGAGAGCAACTCGAACCCGTGCGGCGGCGTCGCAGTCGGGCTCAGCGCGCCGCGATCGGCATTTCGTAGATCGCCGCGGAGATCGGCGGCACCGTTACGGCACCGGTCCCCGCCACCTTGCTCTCTATAATCGTCACGCCGCTCGGGGACGCAATGGTGTTCGCCGCCTCCACCGTCTTGCCCGTCATGACCCAGCGCCTGCCGCCGCCGCGCAGCCTCATGCCGGAAAGCGCAAGGTTCAGTCGATGCGGTTGGAACGTCGCATTCACCACCGCCAGGCGCAGTTTGGTGCCGTCCGGCGACAGCCCCGCGATCACGTCGAGCGGATAGGTCGGGCTGCCCGCGCGCACCTTGGGATGCGCATGGCCGACCGGGTATTTCGGCTCTGGTTGCGGTACATCGCCATCGACCTTCAGCGGAACCGTCCCGGCGCCGAAATGCTCGCCGTACAGCTTGAAAACCGTGCCAGTGGCGTTGAGGGTCGCGGCGGATGGCGAGATGTCCATCGTCGAGACGCCGGTCGTGAACGCCGACATCGTCAGGAAATCGGTGTGGCGGAGCATCTCCTGAAATACCATCGCATAGGCCAGCGAGGATTTCAGCGTCGGCGGTCCGGCCAGGTACGCATATTCGTCGATCGACAGGAACGTCTTGGCAGCGCGGATCTTCGGGAACTTCGTCTCGTAGATCGCCCATTCCTCCGCCTCCATGCGGACGTGGTTCGAGGGCGAACGGACGAACTCGATAAGCTCGTCGGCGGCCGGCGCATCGGGTCGCTTCTCCGCGCGATCATACCAATGCTCGGTGATGCCGTCGAAATTGCCCCATGCCTTGGCGAAGAAGCCGCCGGTCCAGTCCTCCTCGGTACCGAACTTCGCCTGGATGCTTTCGATCGAAGAGTTCTGTTGCACGCCCTTCGGATGCAACTGGTCGGGCATCGCGCCCGATGCGATCAGCGTTATCGACGGATCCTTCGCCCGCATCGCCTTCGCGAATTCGTTGTGCTTGATCATGAAGTAATCGAGCGAGGTCTTGCCGATCTGCCACCAGCCGAACGGTTCGTTGCCGATGTTCCACCATTTGACGCGGTATGGCTCGGGATGACCGTTCGCCGCACGCTTCGCGCCCCATCCGGAGGTCGCCGCGCCGTTCAGATATTCGACCTCCTCCGCCGCTGAGTTCGCATCGCCCAGCCCGGCATTGACCGTGACATAGGGTTCGACGCCCAGGATTCGCGTCAGGTCCATCCATTCGTCCATGCCTAGATCGTTCGGCTGCATCGCGCTCCAGGCGTGATCGAACATCGGCGGGCGTGCATCGCGGGGCCCGATCGCCTCGTGCCAATCCCAGTCGGACAGGAAGTTTCCGCCGGGCAGGCGCCAGAAGCCCGAGTTCAGCGACTTCGCGATCGCGGTCGTATCCGCGCGCCAGCCATTGACGTTGTCCGCCGGCATCAGCGACACCACGCCGACCCGAAAAACGCCGGGGCCGGTGCCAGTGCCTGTGATCTCCAGCCGCGCATCGGACGCCGCCACGGTCGGCGTGAACGCGAAGCTGGCCTCGCTCCAGTCCGCGCCGGGCGTCGGCAGCGGCACGACCTGCCGGTCCTGCGGCCGATCGCCCCAGACCAACGCCACCGACACCGCCACGCCTGGCTCGCCACTCAGTTTGAGCTTGCCGACATACCGCCGGCCGCGGACGACCTCGATACCACTTTGGCCGATGCCCGTGACATGGTCGGGGGACACCGCGATCCGCGCGCTCTGCGTGCCGACGTACGGATGCTGCGTGTCCATCGTCACGACCGCGTCGCCGCCGATCGGGCGCCATTTGCGGTAGACGACACCGGGCCGCCCTTCGGCGTTGACGGGTGGCGGCGCGTCGCTGGCGGCGGGGCCGATCGGGTAATAGAATTTGCGGTCGTCGAGCATCTCCGCCCACAGCGTCCGCGCGACCAGTCCGCCGATCGGTTCGATGAACATGCCGTATTCATAGGGTGTGACGGCCGCAGATCGCGCCGTTGCGTCGATCCGGACGGCAACAGGCTGAGCCTGTTGCGCCTCGGCCGAGAAGAAAACCGTGGCTTGACCCGCAAACAGGACGAACGCTGCGACGACCGGTTTCATCGACCTCTCCCCTTTTGTGCGTGCTCGCCATTCCGGCGATGATCGCGACGCGCCGGTTCGATTCCGACGTCGCAGCGCATTTCCAAATAGATTACGCAGACTAATGATAACGTCAACATGGACGTTCGGCGTGTCGGCATACTCTGGTCGAGATCCGACCAACTTGCATCGCGGGGCCAAAGGTCTAGGTCGCTTCGACGTGTATGGTTCGTATTGAGGGGCTCGACGTGACGGTCGTCGGGCGGGGTTGAAGGGATCGGTGTGAAGGAACGCGCTCGGCGCTCGCGCAGCCCGACGATCATCGATGTCGCCGCGCAGGCTGGGGTATCCCCGATGACCGTGTCGCGCGTCATCAACGGCCGCGCCAGCGTCGATCCGACCACGCGCGCGAGCGTCCAGGATGCGATCGACGCACTGGGCTACACGCCGAACCTCGCCGCGCGCAGCTTGGTCACGTCCACCGAACTCAAGATCGGCGTGATCTACGCCAACCCGAGCGCCGCGTTCATGAGCGATTTCCTAACCGGCGTGTTCGAGGAGGCCTCGATCCGCGGCGCGCGCCTGATCCTGCTGAAGGGCGAGGACGGGCGTCCGCCGAGCCCCGCCGCGCTGGAGAACCTGGTCGCAACGGGCATCTCCGGCATGATCTGCGCGCCGCCGTTAAGCGAATCCGCGGCGGTCCTCGACGTGTTGCGCAAGGCGCGCGTGCCGGTGGCGGCGGTCGGCGCACACGATGTCGACAACGTGATCTGCGTCCGTATCGACGATCGTCTCGCGGCGTACGAGATGACGCGCGAACTGATCGCGATGGGTCATCGCCGGCTCGGGTTCGTCGTCGGCAACCCCGATCAGGTCGCCAGTCTGAAGCGGCTCGACGGCTTCTATGCCGCGGTGCGCGAACATCCGGGCGTTCGCGCGACGATCGCGCAGGGCGATTTCAGCTTTGCCTCGGGACTCGCCGCCGGCGACCAGCTGCTCCAGGCCGATCCGCCCCCCACTGCGATCTTCGCAAGCAACGACGACATGGCCGCCGCCGTCGTGTCGGTCGCGCATCGGCGACAGCTGGACGTGCCGCGCGAGCTGACGGTCGTCGGGTTCGACGATACCACCGCAGCGGTGATGCTCTGGCCGCCGCTGACCACGGTACATCAGCCGGTCCGCCGACTCGCCGCGGAAGCGCTCGGCCTTCTGGTCGCGGAGATCGCCTCGCCGCCGAGAACCCCCGCCAAGCGCGCCGACCGGGTGCTGGACCACGAAATCGTCAAGCGACAGTCGACGTCGCCGCCGCAGGACGACGCCACGCCTTAACGCCATCCGTCGTTTCTACGGACGTCGACGACCTTCACTCCACGCCACCGATAGTATGAGTATTGACTCCTCCACGATGTCGCCGCATTGTTGTGTGGTAACGTTATCAAACAGCAACATCGAGTTGCGGGATGATGTTGCGGGAACGCCGGTAAATCGGCGCGCCGTAAAAGGGGGTAGGATGCAATGGTTTCCAGAATCACGACTCTGTCGGCTCACGTCCGCGCCAGCGTTTGGGCGCAAGAGACATCGCGTTTAGCGGCGGCGGCACGTTCGATTTCTACCGTTTCCAGTCCGACTACACGGCAACGGCGCACCCTCATCGCCGGATCGAGCAGCATCGCCGCGCTTATCCTCTCGCTATACGCAGCACCGTCTTTCGCGCAGGCCGCCCCAGCGCAAACCACCGACACCGTCGCCTCCGCAGAGCCGGTCGCCGAGACGCCCAAGGCCGCCGAACCCGAGGCTGTCAGAACCGCCGACATCATCGTCACCGGCTCCCGGATCCAGTCCAGCGGCTTCACCGCCCCGACGCCGACCACGGTCATCAGCGAAGCCGATATCCAGAACAACGCGCAGCCCAACGTCTTCACGACGATCGCGCAGCTGCCGTCGTTGCAGGGATCGAGTGGCTCGACGACCAACACGTTCAGCACGTCGAGCGGCCAGCAGGGCCTGAGCTCGTTCTCGCTCCGCGGCCTGGGCACGATCCGCACGCTCACCCTGGTCGACGGCCAGCGCGTCGTCGGCGCCTATTATACCGGCGTGACCGATGTCAGCCTGCTCCCACAATTGCTGATCAAGCGAGTCGACATCGTCAACGGCGGCGCGTCCGCATCCTATGGATCGGACGCGGTCGGCGGCGTCGTCAACTTCATCACAGACACCCATTTCCAGGGCTTCAAGGGCAATATCCAGGGCGGCATCACCAACTACGGCGACGACGGCCAGGGGCTCATCCAGCTTGCCGCGGGACGGAGCTACCTGAACGACCGGCTCCACCTCGTCGTCAGCGGCGAATATGCCAAGGAAGCAGGCGTCGGGCCCGGTGATTTCGGCACCGACCTCGCCGGGGGTCGCGACTGGTTCACGCAGACGACGATGATCAACCGCAACGCCGTCAACGACGGATCGCCGCAATACGTCCTGCGCGATTTCGCCCAGCCGTATAACTTCACCAAATACGGCCTCATCACCGCCGGTCCGCTGCAGGGCACCGCGTTCGACCAGAGCGGGCGCCCCTTCCAGTTCCAATATGGCTCGAACGGCGTGCCCGCACGTGACGATTCCGGCGCGGTCCGAGGCTGCCTGCCCGGCTTCTGCGTCGGCGGCGACCTGTCGGGGAACATCGATACCGGCCGCACCTTGCAGTCGGCGATCCAGCGCGTCGATAGCTATGGGCGTATCGGCTATGATTTCGCGACCGACAACGAGGTCTATGTCAGCGTCAACGTCGGCCAGGTGAAGACCCACAACCAGCCGACCAACGGGGCCAACCGACCCGGCCTGAGGCTCCAGTGCGCCAACCCGTTCGTCCCGGCGTCGATCCAGGCGGCGTGCGCGACGGCGGGGATCACGGACTTCCAGTTCGGCGCCAGCGTCGCGATCCTGCCGAACACCATCGTCCATACCGATCGCCGCCAATACCGTGTCGTCGGCGGCCTGAAGGGCAAGTTCGAACTCGGTGGCTCGCCCTGGACCTATGATGCCTATTACGAGCGCGGCATCACCGATACCGCGATCGACGTCGACGACATCGTCCTCACGCCGCATTTCAACCAGGCGATCCAGGCGATCACGCTCAACGGCGCCATCGTCTGCGCCAACCCGGTCGCGCGCGCCAATGGCTGTATCCCGCTCAACATCATCGGCGGCGCGACACCATCCGAGTCGGCGCGCCGGTATGTCCAGCCCGAGAACGGCCCGATCCAGCGCCTCCACCTGACGCAGGACGTCGCGAGCCTCGCCTTCTCCGGCACCCCCGTCGAGCTCTGGGCGGGCCCTCTGTCGGTCGCGTTCGGCGGCGAATATCGCAAGGAATTCTACAAGGTCCGCGCCGATGCGTACGGCGCCGGCGTCTCCGCGATCAGTCCCTATACCAGCGAATACCCTGCCGACCCGACCCTGCTAACCGCGGGCAACAACTGGTATGCCGGCAACTACAAGAACGGCACCGGCGCCTACGACGTCAAGGAAGCGTTTCTCGAGCTCGACGTCCCACTCTTCAAGTCGGACATGATGGGCAGGGCCAACATCAACGGCGCGGCCCGCATCACCGACTACAGCACCTCGGGCCGGGTATGGACGTGGAAGATCGGCGGGACATGGGACACGCCGCTCAACGGACTTCGCCTGCGCGGCGTCACCTCGCGCGACGTTCGCGCACCCAATCTGTCCGAGCTGTTCGCCGCACCGGTGACGACGACGCTGCCCAACTTCCTCGACCCCGCGCGCAACGTCAACGTCGTGGCCATCCAGAACGCGATCGGCAACCCGGCACTTACCCCCGAGATCGCGCGCAATACCGAGGTCGGCGCGGTCTATGCCAACCCGTCCTGGCTGCCGGGGTTCAGTGCCTCGGTCGATTACTATAATATCAAGGTCACCGACGTGATCTCCAGCCTCGGCGCGGCGCAGATCGTCGACCTGTGCTTCCGCAACATCCTGCCCGAAACGTGCAGCGCGTATAATCTCAACAACACCGCCGGTCCCAATTTCATCAACACACAGGCGTTCAACCTTGCCTCAATCAAGACTGACGGCTTCGATATCGAGGCAAGCTATCGGTGGCGGCGTCCGCTTGGCATCGACGGAACGTTCACGCTCCGTGGCCTGGCGACGCACATCCGGAAGTTCGTCACGGATACCGGCCTGCCGGGGACGATTCCGACCGACGGCGCCGGCGTGAACCTCGGCGCCACCCCACGCTGGAAGCTGCTCGCGGTACAGGCGTTCAGCAACGACCGCTTCAGCCTGACGGTGCAGGAACGCTGGTTCAGCGACGGCAATTACGGCAACCAGTACGTCGTCTGCGCGCCCGGAACCTGCCCCAAATCGACCACCACCGCGCCGACGATCGACCGCAACTTCATGCCCGGCGCCTTCTATCTCGACGTCGGCGGAACGTATACCATCACCAAACAGGTGTCCGGCTATTTCAAGGTCGACAACGTCTTCGATCACGACCCGGCCGCCTCGCCGCAAAGCGCCAACCCGGCCTTGTACGACATCGTCGGGCGCATCTACCGTGTCGGCGTCCGCTTCTCGTTCTGACGCCCCACCTCTACCAATACGGAGATCCAGCATGCGCGCTCTCGCCCTTCTGATTGCCGGCATCATGCTGAGTTCCTCCGTCAACGCGCAGACCGCCGGGGCCGCGGCGGCGCAACCGACGCCACTGGAACGCGGGTCGGGCACGTACCCCGCGATCTTCGAGGAACGACCGGACCTGCCCGACCATGTCGTCTACCGCCCGGCGAATCTTGGTGCGCTGGGTCGGGCCAAGCTCGGGATCTACGTCTTCGGCAATGGCGGCTGCAGCGCGGACGGGACGAGTTCGCGCAACCACCTGCTGGAGATCGCCTCGCACGGTTATCTCGTCATCGCGTCGGGCACGATCCCCAGGCAGAAGTCCGACGCCGCGACGAGCCCCGCCCCCGCCCCCGCCCCCGGCACGAAGCTGACCTCGGCAACGCCGACGCGCGCGCTGACCGACGCGATCGACTGGGCACAGCGCGAGAATGCCCGCGCCGGCAGTCCGTTCAAGGGCAGGATCGCCACCACCGAGATCGCGGCGTCCGGCTGGAGTTGCGGCGGCTTGCAGGCACTATCCGCGGCGCAGGACCCGCGCGTGACGACCGCGGTGATCATGAACAGCGGCTTCTTTCCCGAGGGCGCCAACCCGATTGGCGGCGTGGTGTCCGACAAGGCGTTGCTGAAGACGCTGCACGGCTCGATCCTCTACGTCCTGGGCGGCCCGACCGACATCGCGGTCGCGAACGGCACCGACGATTTCCAGCGGATCGACCATATCCCCGCGGCGCTGGTCAACATACCGGTGGGTCATGGCGGCACCTACATGCAGCCGCATGGCGGTATCGCAGCGCAGGTCGTGACCGCGTGGCTGGACTGGCGGCTGAAGAACGACCGGACTGCCGCCGCGCGCTTCGTCGGCAAGGACTGCGGGTTCTGTCAGGACAAGCGGATCACGATAGAGCGCAAGCACCTCGACTAGACGGGCCGGCCGCACCGTGATGAACGGAGAGAGAAAACCACCTTTCCCGCACGGCGAGGTCGGTAACCGATACGAAGATGATCGCCGGGAGGACGCCGCGCCGTCCCGTCAAAACCAGCCGGTCCGACACCAGGGCGCGCGCTTGCCCCCGCCATAACGGCGCGCGAGCCCGGTCCGTACCAGCGCCTCGCCGAGCGATTTCCCGTCACGCTCGACGATGCGCAGTTTGCGGCCATAGCGATCGACGTCGCGCTTGATCGGGACCAGCGTGAAGGGGCCGGCGTTGAGCATCGCCTGCATCTTGAGCGTGGCGGCCTTGCCGGCGCGAGCTTCGGACGCGCAACGGGGCGGATGAGTTTCGGGCGTGTCGATGTCGGCGATGCGGATCTTGGTGCCCGCCATCCAGAAGGTGTCGCCGTCGACCATGCAGTCGATCCGCTTGGCATGGCCGCATATCGTGAAGCGCGCGGATACCGCTTTGCCGCCCGACAGAGCGGAGGCGGCGGCAGCGGCGGTCGACGCCGCACTCGCGATGCCTGCCGCGGTGGCCAGTGCCCCGGTGGTGGTGGAAGCGGCGGCGGCGGCAGCGTTTGCGGAGGACGACGTGTCCGCCGCGGCAGCGTCCGCGGCCTTGCTCCAGCCGCCGGGCACGCGCAGATGGCCGGCGGGCCAGGCGATGCCGAACCCGCTGGGCCATTCGACCTTCAAGCCCGGCGGCACCAGAGCCGGCCAGTCGATCTGGCGGATCACCGGCACCATCAGCCCGAGCAGCACGCCGTAGAATACCAGGCGGAGTTGCAGCAGGACTCCAGGCGCCGGGCGTCGACCGGATCCACCGCGGCGCGTGGCGCCGGCGCGATCGCCACTCAGCAACCGCATGAAATCAAACACATACTCCATCGTCCCTCGCGCGTACGCGCGCGCGCGGCGATGTCACCTCGCGGCGGTGAAGGTTGCGACGGGCGGAGTCGGAAATAAGGCGAACGCATCGTGAACATCGACCGGATGCACATCTCCGGTACGATAGCCGGTGCGCGTCGCTCCATCAGCATCGTGCCGGAGCAACTGTATGGTGGCGTCCAGCATCCCAGGAACGCGCCGCGGGCACGAGCGATGCTGCTGTCCTACATCGCCGAGCCGTGATCAGATGCGGCGTGAGCATGGCATCCATCCGCATCCGGACGACCGATTACGACGCTGTCGCCCGATGTGCACAACCGCGCCAGCGTGTGAACTTTGTGCACTTCCGCGCAATCCGGGCATCGGCAACACCGCGATGTCAGGCGCTCGAACCACTGGATCTCGCACCGAAAGCCCGACGACCCCAGACGCACGAAGGGCGGGAAATGGCCCGAGCCACTCCCCGCCCCCGTTACGCGTCCAGCTTTTCCCTCTTGCGAGGCAAAGGCTTAGAAGTGCGTGATGATACCGAGCATCGGACGGAAGCTCTGCGCGTCGCCGAAGGTGTTGACCTCTGCGCGGATGCGGAAGCCTGCGTTGCCGGTGATGCCCTTCAGGCCGATGTTCTGCGGACCGACTTCTGCGCCGATACCGTAGGTGATCGCGCTGTAGTCACGACCGGTGTCTGCGACGACGTTCGAGCGACCCGAGAAATGGTCGAAGTTGACCCACTGGTAGCCGACCTTGCCGTAGATCAGGCCGCTGTCGCCAGCGCGGAAGCCGAAGCGGCCTGCTGCGCCGTATTCCCAATCGATGT
>Ga0247809_1000285_pt1 | contig 25590 bp, 26 predicted proteins | sample UWRJL104311B1_FD_180951 | JGI IMG/M metagenome (GOLD analysis project Ga0247809, IMG submission 180951) | Plant litter microbial communities from Arlington Agricultural Research Station in Wisconsin, United States - UWRJ-L104-311B-1 | ecosystem: Environmental > Terrestrial > Plant litter >...
AGATCGGATCAGCTGCAGACCTGCACCGAGACCCGGTCGCCATAATAGGGATCGACCCGCCACTCGTTCCAGCACCGCGGACGGTAATCCTCGCGGTAGTAGGTGCGGACCGGCGGGCTGTAATAGGCCACCGGTGGCTGCGCGTAATAGCCGCCGTTGTAATAACCGCGGTCATAGTACCGATTGCGGTTATTGCTGCTGGCGATCGCCGCGCCGACACCCAGGCCGAGGATGCCGCCGAGCACCGCTGCGCCGGCTGCATTGCCGCCGCCACGATGGCCGTGCCAGCCACCGCCGTAGCCGCGCCCATAGCCGCCGCGCCCCCAACGCTGCGCGTCGGCTGGTGCTGCTGCCGTCAGAGCCGTTGCGGCGAGTGCTACGCCGAGGCCTGCTTTCTTGAAAAATCCGTTCATCTCTTCCGAACTCCGTTACTAGTTACGCCCGGTCCGCTTGGGACAAACGCATAAGTGTCCGACCGTGTTTCAGGATTTAGGCGATTCGGCCTGAACTGGTTCGGAACGGCTTGTTAACCCACGGTATAGCTGGCGGAGGTGGTCCCGTGCGGGGACACGGGCGGCGCGGCACTGCTGGGCAATGTTTACGAATATCCGATAGGGTGCGGCGATGCGCAGGATGATGACGACGCGAGCGATCGCCTTTGCCGTGCTCGGCGGGAGTGCGGTGCTGATCGGTGGGCTGGCCTTGTCCGGGTCTCCGGTAAAGGTGCGGGCGGTCGAGGCGCCTGCCCGCGTGGCTCGGATCGCCGCGCCGGTTGCGAAAGCGGCGCCGAAGCCCGTTGCCGTCGCTGCGGAGGACCCGGCCGATGCGTATGTCGTGAAGCGGGTGCTGAACGTGCCGGAGCCTTTGCGGCATGGGGCGTATTATTGGGATACGGCGGGCGTGCCGGAGGGGCCGATCGTGATCACGGTCGACCTGGTGGCGCAGACCTTGTCGATCTTTCGCAGCGGGTACGAGATCGGGACGGCCGCCGTGATCTACGGCGCCGACGAGAAGCCTACCCCGCTTGGCGTGTTCAAGATCACGCAGAAGGACGCGCATCATGTTTCGAACCTGTACGGGGCCCCGATGCCGTACATGATGCGGCTGACCAATGATGGGGTTTCGATCCATGGTAGCGCGTTGATGGATGGGAAGTACGCTACGCATGGGTGCGTCGGGGTGCCGACTGCTTTTGCTAAGCTGATTTTCGAGCAGGTTAAGCTGGGGGATCGGGTGATCGTTACGAGTGGGGAGATGTTGGCGCGGGGTGGGCGGATTACTGCTGCTTGAGGGTGGGGCCATTTCCTTACGGTAGCGCACCGTGCCCTCACCTTCGCCGCCTTCGGCGTCTCTTCCTCTCCCGATGGGAGAGGAATTTGGGAACGCCCTAAGTCCTAGCAGCGGGCACCTCCCCGGCGAAGGCCGGGGTCCAGTTGGGGGACGTCGCTAACGCAGGGGAGCGCCCAGTTACTGCGACCTTTCCATCTGGGCCCCGGCCTTCGCCGGGGAGGTGCACCGTTTTGATTTCTGACCGCTCGCGTTGCCGTCGGCGTAGATGCAGCCCTCGGTCTTTTGCGCACAAACAAAAAAGCCGGAGGTTTCCCCCCGGCCCTTCTGCATTTCCTAGCCAGCGCGCCGCGGCAAAGCCGCGTCGTCGGACCTCGCTTGAGCGAGGCCGGCCGAGCGCCTTAGGCTCAGCCGGCTTCGCCTTTGCTGGCCTCAGGCGCTCTGCTTAGCCCGGCTAGCCCGCTTGCGCTCGTTCGCGTCCAGGAAGCGCTTGCGCAGGCGGATCGACTTCGGCGTGACTTCGACCATCTCGTCGTCGTCGATGTACGCGATCGCCTGCTCCAGCGTCGCGCGCTTCGGCGGGGACAGGCGGACCTGGTCATCCTTGCCGCCGCTCGCGCGGAAGTTGGTCAGTGCCTTCGTCTTCATCGGGTTGACCTCGAGGTCGTCCGGCTTGGCGTTCTCGCCGACGATCATGCCCTCGTAGAGAGCCTCGCCGTGGCCCACGAACAGGATGCCGCGCTCTTCGAGCGGACCCAGTGCGTAGTTGTTCGCCTCGCCCGAGCCGTTCGAGATCAGCACGCCGTTCTTGCGGCCCTCGATCGCGCCCTTGTGCGGACCGTACTTCTCGAACAGCCGGTTCATGATCCCCGTGCCGCGCGTGTCGGACAGGAACTCGCCATGATAGCCGATCATCCCACGGCTCGGTGCCGAGAAGGTGATGCGGGTCTTGCCGCCGGTCGACGGACGCATGTCGGTCAGTTCGGCCTTACGCGTGTTCATCTTCTCGACGACGGTACCCGAATGCTCTTCATCGACGTCGATGATGACGGTCTCGTACGGCTCGGTCTTCTTGCCGTTCTCGTCCTCGCCGAACAGCACGCGCGGACGCGAGATGCCCAGCTCGAAGCCTTCGCGGCGCATCGTCTCGATCAGCACGCCCAGCTGAAGCTCGCCGCGACCGGCGACTTCGAAGCTGTCCTTGTCGGCCGCCTCGGTCACCTTCACGGCAACGTTCGACTCGGCTTCGCGGAACAGGCGCTCGCGGATCATGCGGCTCGTCACCTTGCTGCCCTCGCGGCCCGCCATCGGCGAATCGTTCACGGCAAAACGCATCGACAGCGTGGGGGGATCGATCGGCTGCGCGTGCAGCGGCTCGGTCACCGTGATGTCGGCGATCGTGTCGGCAACCGTAGCGACCGAAAGACCTGCCAGCGAGATGATGTCGCCGGCCTTGGCTTCGTCGACGGGAACGCGCTCGAGACCACGGAACGACATGATCTTCGACGCACGACCGGTCTCGATGATCTTGCCGTCGTTATCGAGTGCGTGGATCGCCTGATTGGTCTTCACGGTACCCGAATTGACGCGACCGGTGAGGACGCGGCCGAGGAACGGATCGCGGTCGAGCAGCGTGACGAGGAAGGTGAACGGCACGCCGGCGACTTCCACGGCGGGCGGCGGCACGTGCTTCACGATCGTCTCGAACATCGGGATCAGCGTGCCTTCGCGCGCGTCCATGTCGGTCGAGGCATAGCCGTTGCGACCCGATGCGTAGAGCACGGGGAAGTCGAGCTGGTCGTCGTTCGCGTCGAGCGACACGAACAGGTCGAACACTTCGTCGAGCACTTCCTGGATGCGCGCGTCGTTGCGATCGACCTTGTTGACGACGACGATCGGCTTCAGGCCGAGTGCCAGCGCCTTGCCGGTGACGAACTTGGTCTGCGGCATCGCGCCTTCCGACGAATCGACCAGCAGGACGACGCCGTCGACCATCGACAGGATGCGCTCGACTTCGCCGCCGAAATCGGCGTGGCCGGGCGTGTCGACGATGTTGATGCGGATGCTCTCGGACTCGCCGGGAGGGGTCCAGTCGACCGAGGTCGGCTTGGCGAGAATGGTGATGCCACGCTCTTTTTCGAGGTCGTTCGAATCCATTGCGCGCTCTTCGACGCGCTGGTTGTCGCGGAAGGTGCCGGACTGGCGGAAGAGCTGGTCGACCAGCGTCGTCTTGCCGTGATCGACGTGCGCAATGATCGCCACGTTGCGGAGGCTCATGAATGTATTCTCTTGATCGAGGAACGGGGTTGGCGCGCGCCATAGCGTAATTGTTGCGCCGCGGGAAGAGTGGGCGGTGTTTGGGGACTCACGAGCGTTGCCGTCATCCTGACGAAAGTCAGGATCCAGAGCCATGAAGGACAGCATCTTGTTACTCTGGATCCTGACTTTCGTCAGGATGACGGAGCACGGCGCTTGTATGTTCCGGCGGCAAGAATAGCACGGGGATCGCGGACCGCCAGCATTGCCCTCAGCGCGGCACGTTTGTCGGGCGCGGCGGCGTAGTAACGCTGCCAAATCCGCAGCCCCATCCAATAGCCGAGTTCGGGCGGCCAGCCGGCGGGCGGCGTGGAGTAGTTGCCGATCCAGCGGGCATAGGCCTTGGCTTCGGGCGAGCCTTCCTCGGGGTCGTCCTTGTCGGTGAGCTTGCGGGTGAGCGCGATGTCGGCCTGCATCTGGCGCCAGAGTTCGGCTTCACGCGGGGTGGCCCAGGCGGCGCGGGCGGCGTCGGGCTCCTCGCCGGTGACGAGTTGCGCGATGAAGTCCGCCGCGCCCTCGACGAGGATCGCGGTGAGCAGCGGGTCGCGGGCGAGCGTCATGCCGGCGTCCTGCTGGAAGGAATGCACCGTCTCGTGCGCGAAGAAATGCCGCAGCGTCTGGCGGAGTTTCTCGGGCGTCGGCGACATGCGGCACAGCACTTCGAGGCCGAGCACCTGCGCGCCGGGCTTGGCGGTGCCGCCGGAGGTGTTCGCGCCGAAGACTATATAGACCTGCGGGAGCTTCACGTCGGGGAGCGCGCCGTGCAGGCCGAGATAGATCGCGCGGAGATCGGCGGTGGCGGCCTTGGCGGCGGGGAGGCAGGTCTTGATCGCCTGAGCATAGCGGGTGGGGTTGGCGGCGATGGCGCGCGCGAGCGTGTCTGCGTCGACGATCCGGCCGGGGGTGAAGACGCCGATCCCGAAACTGCCCTTGTCGAGATAGTCGCGCTTGAGTTGCGCGGCGGTGGGCTTGCCCTTGGTTTTGGCGAACAGGGTTGCGAAGCGGTCGGCGTCTTCGGTGTGGATCGTGGCGGTTAGCGGATCGGCTGGCGGGGGGCGATTCGTGGCCGCCGCGGGGAGAAGCGCAAGCGCGAGGATCAGCGGGCGGAGCATGGCGTAGAGTATCGCGTGTTTGCCGGGGCGCCAGAGCGGATATTGCGATCCTCCCCCGCTAGGGGGAGGTGTCGCCGAAGGTGACGGAGGGGGAGGACACGGAACAGAGGTTGGCGTGTGCCTCCCCCTCCGTCAGGCTGACGCCTGCCACCTCCCCCTTGCGGGGGAGGATCGTTAGGTGGTGGCGATCGGAAAGCTTCCAATCTCTCCACCCCGGCGAAGGCCGGGGCCCAATTGGAAAGGTGGCAATAACGACGTGCCGCCATCCGTTAGCAACGTCCCCCAATTGGGCCCCGGCCTTCGCCGGGGTGGTGGCCTAGGTTAACGGGACGCTCTGGAAAGTCGGAAGGCTCAGAACCCCTCCAGCACGATCTTCCCTTTCGCCGTATGGCTCTCGATCCGCTCATGCGCCCGCCGCAAATTTGCCGCGTCGATCCGCCCGAAATTCTCCGCGAGCGTCGTCCGGATCGTCCCCGCATCCACCAGCCGCGCGACCTCGTCGAGCAACCGCCCCTGCTCGCCCATGTCCGCAGTCTGGAACAGCGAGCGCGTGTACATCAGCTCCCAGTGCACCGAGATCGACTTCTGCTTGAGCGGCACGATGTCGAGCGTCTTCGGATCGTCGATCAGCGCCAGCCGACCCTGCGGCGCCAGCAGCTCGCCGATCTCGGCGATGTGCTCGTCGGTATGCGTCGTCGAGAACACGAACCCCGGCGCGCCGAGCCCGAGCGCCTCGACCTGAACGGCGAGCGGCTTGCGGTGATCGATCACGTGATGCGCGCCGAGCTCCTCGACCCAGCCCCGCGTCTCGTCGCGCGACGCGGTGGCGATCACCGTCAGGTCGGTGAGCTGTCGCGCGAGCTGGATCGTGATCGAGCCGACCCCGCCGGCACCGCCGATGATCAGGATCGCGTTCGCCGCGCCGGGGACGGGCTTGCGCACGTCGAGCCGGTCGAACAGCGTCTCCCACGCAGTCACCGAGGTCAGCGGCAACGCCGCCGCCTGCGCCCAGTCGAGCGACGCCGGCTTGTGCCCGACGATGCGTTCGTCGACGAGGTGATATTCGGAATTGGTACCGGGCCGGTCGATCGCACCCGCGTAGAACACCTCATCGCCCACCTTGAACCCGGTCACGTCCGGACCGACCGCGACGACGACGCCCGATGCGTCCCAGCCCAGCACCTGAGGCTTGCCGTCCGGATCTTCGCGACGCTGGCGGATCTTGGTGTCGACCGGGTTGACCGAAACCGCCTTCACCTCGACCAGCAGGTCGCGGCCAGTCGCTTCGGGCTTGGGGAGGTCGAGGTCGATGAGCGACTGCGGATCGTCGATCGGGAGCGACTTGGTATAGCCGATGGCGCGCATGCTAAAACTCCTGTGATGTCGCCGACAAGCTGTCCACGCGGCCGCCCGGTTTCAAGGAGAGCAGTTGGCAAGCCTGAGTGTATTATCTATATACGCCACTTGAACGCGGGGCGGGTTGCAGCCACGATGCCCCACCGAACGGAGACACGAGCATGGCGACGACCCCGAACACGCTGACGGAAGAGCCTGGCCTGGTGCTGACCCCGCCCGATCCGGTGCCCACGGTCGCGGCCGCGAAGGCGTCCGGCCTCGTGCCCGTCGATGCCGGCGTGAAGTCGCAACTGGAGGAGCGCGTGTCGGGCTTCGTCACCGACCTCGTCGCGCAGGACGTCAATTCGCCCGAATTCGGCAAGCGCGTCGACGCGATCACCGCGATGGGCGCAAAGGAAATTCGCGACGCCGCCGGCCAGTCGAACCGCTTCCTCGATCGCCCGGTCAAGGCGATGGATCAGGAGACCGGCGTCGGCAAGGATCTCGCCGAGCTGCGCCGCGTCGTCGAGGATCTAGATCCGGGCAAGAAGGGCAACCTGACCGCGCCGCAGAAGCTGTTCGGGATCATCCCGTTCGGTGGCAAGATGCGCAATTATTTCGACGGCTACAAATCGTCGCAGACGCACATCGCGCAGATCCTGAAAAGCCTCGGTTCGGGCAAGGACGAGCTGCTGATGGACAATGCCGCGATCGATACCGAGCGCGCGAATTTGTGGGCGGCGATGGGCCGGCTCGAGCAGATGATCCATCTGTCGAAGACGATGGATGCCAAGCTGGAGGACGTCGCCAACGACCTCGACCACAGCGATCCCGCCAAGGCGAAGGCGATCCGCGAGACCGCGCTGTTCTACACGCGCCAGCGCACGCAGGACCTGCTGACCCAGATGGCGGTGACCGTGCAGGGCTATCTCGCGCTCGATCTGGTCAAGAAGAACAATGTCGAGCTGGTGAAGGGCGTCGATCGCGCGTCGACCACGACCGTCTCCGCGCTGCGGACCGCGGTGACGGTGGCGCAGGCGCTGACCAACCAGAAGCTGGTGCTGGAACAGATCACCGCGCTCAACACGACGACCGCGAACATCATCGATTCGACCGGCAAGCTGCTCAAATCGCAGACCGCGCAGATCCATGAACAGGCGGCATCGGCGACGATCCCGCTGGAGACGCTGCAACGCGCGTTCCAGAATATCTACGACACGATGGACGCGATCGACGTGTTCAAGCTGAAGGCGCTCGATTCGATGAAGACGACGGTCGGCGCGCTGTCGAACGAGGTCGACAAATCTCGTGGGTATATCGCGCGTGCTGAAGGAGCCACGCAAGGCCAGCTCGGCGGACCGTCGCCGAGCCCGTTCAAGCTGGAGGCGATGTAACCCTCGTGAGTGAAGTCGACGACGCCATCGCCAGCGCCCGCGCCTCCTGGTCGCGCATTTCCGACGACCGCACCGGCACGGTGATCGGGCGCGCGCCATCGCGAGGCCGGGCGAGGCAGACGCAGGCGATCGGCAAGCGGCTGACCCGGATCGCGGTCGCCGACGTCGCGATCCTGATTGCAGCGATGGTGATCGGCTGGATCGTGCCGCTCGGGATCGGTGGCGCGATGTTGGTGATGGCGCTGCTGGTCGCGGCCACGGTGTTGTTCGCGGTCTGGCCGGCGGAACGCGCGCCGACACCCGAGCGCCTCGCGGCGGTCGACATCCGTGCCCTCCCCGCACAGACCGAACGCTGGCTCGAAGCGCAACGCCCCGCCCTCCCCGCGCCGGCGATGACTTTGGTCGACCGGATCGGCCTGCGCCTCGAAACGCTGACCCCGCAGCTCGCGACGCTCGACGCAAACACGCAGGAAGCGGTCGATGTGCGGAAACTGATCGGCGAACAGCTCCCTGCGTTCGTCAAGGATTACGAGAAGGTCCCGGCGTCGCTCCGCACGACGCCGCGCAACGGCCGCTCGCCCGACGCCGAGTTGGTCGACGGCCTCAAGCTGATCGAACAGGAGATCGGCGAAATGACCGCCCGCCTCGCGCAGAGCGACCTCGACAACCTCTCCACCCGCGGCCGCTTCCTGGAGATGAAGTACAAGGATTGAGGCGGTGAAGCGCACCCGCCTCAGCGTCTGCCGCCGAAAGGCGCGGTTCGTGTCCGAAGCCGACGCGCTCGTCGTGGCGCAGACCGGACGCGTACCGCTGAGGGCCTATCGCTGCGACCGGTGCCTGCAATTCCACCTGACCAGCCGCACGAAAGGCAAGCGCGTGCTCGGGTAGCTGGCAATTCGCCGATCGAGCGGTGGTTCAATGAGAAGCGCTCGTCTGGATTGGGGCGACCTCGACAATCTCGCGACCTGCGCGTTTCGGAAATAAGATCGAATACTAGAAAGACGGCGCGCAGTAGCGCAAGCGCGTGCCATGAACTGCAATCAGACCCGATGAATTTAGACTTTGATCGTTGATCCGAATCATGCACGATGTTGCCTGATAGATCCGGAGGCTGGACCATGATCGGGTTGCTTTTCGTGCTGGCGATGCAGGCCGCTACACCCGACATCATCGTGTCGGGCAAACGTCTGGACGAAGCATACCAGGCCTGCGTCGAGCAAGGTTGCCCGCCGCTTCGCGATGCGCAGGTCTCGATCGCGTTTGCCGAACAGCAATTCCGCCAAGGCGCCTATCAGCGGGCCAGGCGGACGCTCGCTGCCGCAGTCGCGCGCAACAAGCAGAATGCCGCGATCGCGCCAAAGCCGGTCGCGGCGCTATATGAAGCCTATGCGACGGTGTCGCTGCACGACGGCGAAATGGATGTCTTCAAGAAAGCAGTAGGTGGCCAGGTTCGCACGCTGCGCGAGAATTTGCCGCCCGACGATCCCGCGGTGACTGCCGCCGCGTTCGCCACCGGCGACATGTGGCTGGCACTGCGCGACGGACGCACGGCCGAGCTTTCCTATCGCGCGGTCGAACGGCAGGCGCTTGCCGACGGCAACGCGACGTTGGCGATGCTGGCGACATTGCGTCGCGCCGAACTGGCCAACGCGCGGAACGATCCCGCCGGGGCCGCCCGCCTTCTCGCCGAAGCCGAGGCAAGACCCGCGGCGACCGACCCCGCGCTTCGGTCGGTGTCGCGGGTGGTCCGCTTGCGACTGGCGGCGCAAAGTGCCGATGATGGTCAAGTCGACCGGTTGGTGCGGGAGATCGGCCACGACACGACGACCCGACCGGTGCTGATCTGGGGCCCTCCCTATGAACCAACGGCAGAGGCGGCGGCACGGGACGCCGCCGCCAAATTCGACCTCAGGAACCCGGTGCCGGCCAGCTCGTCCGATGTCGGCTCGATCCAGTGGGTCGATATCGGGTTCTGGATCAAGCCCGATGGCAAGACCGACGATGCCGAGATCCTGCGCGGATCGCGGTCGACGGGGTGGGCGGGGTATCTGGTCAAGCAGGTATCCGCGCGCCGCTATACGGGTACGGACGGAGCGGCGGGCGCGCGGGGCGTCTACAGGGTCGAGCGGTTCTCGCTGCGCGGCACGTATCAAACGCCTACCGGCAGTCTGATCAATAGACGAGGCGGCCCCGGCGAACTGGAGGTGCTCGACCTGACGCTGCCGGATACGACGATAACGGCAAGTCGCTGACCGGCACTAGCCGTTGATCGCGCGGGCTCGGTCTGCCAGGCGCTGGACTGCCGATGCATGTATTCCCGGCGTCGAGACAAGTACGCCGAACGCCTGCGGGCGCGGCTTGTTGAAGACCAACGGCGCACCCAGTGCATCGGTCACCACCGCCCCCGCTTCGCTCGCGACGAGGATCGCGGCGGCGATGTCCCATTCGTTGCCCCAGCGGAGGGTGGCGACGAGGTCGGCTTCGTCGGCGGCTACCATGGCTATGCGCAGGGCGATCGAGTTGGGTTTGTGGACCATGACGAGGTCGCGGTCGGCTTTGGGGAGGGCGTCCACCGGGGTGCGGCTGCCGGGGAAGTCGGTTCGGTCGCCAGCCTTCAGCGGGATGCCGTTGCGGGTGGCGCCCTGCCCTGCGACCGCATGCCAGCGTTCGTCGCGCGAGGGGGCTTCGAGGATGCCGATCACCGGCTTGCCGCGATCGACCAGGGCGATCGAGACGCACCAGCCGGGTCTCGCACGGATATAGTCTCGCGTTCCGTCGATCGGGTCGACGACCCAGAGCAGGTCGTGGGCCAGGCGGTCGGCGTTGTCGGCGGTTTCCTCGGAGAGCCAGCCGGCTTCGGGGAGAAGGGTCGACAGCCGCGCCTTCAGCATCCGGTCGATCGCGATGTCGAGTTCGCAGACCGGACTGCCGGGGGTCTTTTCCCAGCGCTGGAAGTCGGTGTCGAAGCGGTCGAGCGCCATTGCGCCAGCCTCTGCGGCGATACTCGCTACCGCGTCCGCCATAGCGCGCAGCCATGCCGGCGAGCGCTCGGGCCCGCGCCGCCGCTCAGCCACTCGCCACCGTCATGCCCTCCACGCGCAGCGTCGGCACGTTGACGCCGTAGCGGAATTCGAGGTCGTTCGCGGGGGTCATCGCGAGGAACATGTCCTTGACGTTGCCGGCGATCGTGAACTCCGCGACCGGCGTGGTGATCTGGCCGTTCTCGATGCGGAAGCCCGCTGCGCCACGGCTGTAATCGCCGGTCACGCCGTTCGCACCGCCGCCCATCAATTCGGTGACGTAGACGCCCGACTCGATGTCGGCGATCAGCGTTTCGAGGGGTACGTGGCCCGGTTCCATGAACACGTTGCTGGTCGATACGCCAGGCCCGCCGCCGACACCGCGCGCGGCGTGGCCGGTGGGTTCGAGGCCGAGCTGCCGTGCCGAGGCGGAGTCGAGCAGCCAGCGTTCGAGCATGCCGTCCTCGATGATGTCGCTCGGCGAGACGGGCAGGCCCTCGCCATCGAACGGACGCGACCGCAGGCCGTGCGGGCGGTGCGGATCGTCGCGGATGGTGATGCCGTGCGCGAAGACCTGGCTGCCGAGCGAGTCGAGGAGGAAGCTCGTTTTCCGCGTGATCGCCTGCCCCGAGATCGCGCCGAGCATGTGGCCGACCAGCGATCCGCCGACGCGGCGATCGTAGACGATCGTCGTGGGGCCGCTGACGAGGCGACCGGGGTTGAGGCGCGCGACGGCTTGTTCGCCGGCGCGGCGGCCGATCGCTTCGGGCGATTCGAGATGCGCGCGGAGGCGGGCGCTGCTGTGCGCGTAATCGCGCTGCATGTTGCCGCCTTCACCAGCGAGCACGCTGGCCGAGACGCCGTAGCCGGTCGCGGCATAGGCGCCGGCGAACCCGTGGCTGGTGGCCAGAGCCCAGACGCTGCGCGAGGCGCTGGCGCCGCCGCCTTCGCTGTTCGAGACGCCGGGGACGGCGCGGGCGGCGTCTTCGGCTTCGAGGGCTGCGTCGCGGAGTTGCTCGGGGCTGGCTTCGCCGCTGTCGTCGAGGCCCAGCATGGGCGTGATACCGTGGAGGAGGCGCTCGGCGGGGGCGAGGCCGGCCCAAGGATCTTCCGGCGCCTCGCGTGCCATCGCCACCGCGCGTTCGACCAACGCGTCCATCGCCGCGGCCGAGAGGTCGGAGGTGGAGACGCTGGCGGAACGCTGGCCGACGAACACGCGGAGGCCCAAGTCTTCGCTTTCGGAGCGGCCGATATCCTCGAGCTTGCCGAGGCGGATCGACACGTCGAGCGCGGCGTCGGCGGCGAAGACTGCGTCGGCGGCGTCGGCACCCGCCGCCTTCGCGCGCTGGACGATGTCGTGGGCGCGGTCGCGGGCTTGGTCTGGGGTCAGCATATCAGCGAGTTAGGGATGCAGGCTCGTGCCGACAACCACGCAGGCGAGGAACATCAGCAGTCCGGCGAAACGGTTCGCGCGGAAGCGGGCGAGCGCGGCGGTGCCGGCTTCGGGGCTGGTGCCCGGTCTGAGCGTGGCGACTTGCCAGGCGAGGTGGAGCGCGACGGGGACGAGCGCGGCGATCGCGAACGGGTCTGGGCGGACTTGCCAGAACGCAGCAGCCCATAAGGCGACGGCCGCCACGTAGAAGACGCCGACGCCGGCCTTCACGTGGCTGCCCATTCGGAGCGCGGACGAGCGGATGCCGATCATCGCGTCGTCCTCGCGGTCCTGCAGCGCGTAGATCGTGTCGTAGCCGATCACCCACGCGATCGAGCCGGCGTAGAGCAGCCACATCGGCGTATCGAGCGCCCCCGCGATATCGCTCCAGCCGACCAGCAGTGCCCAGGAGAAGACGATGCCGAGCCATGCCTGCGGCCACCAGGTGATGCGCTTCATGAACGGATAGGCGGCGACGGGGGCGAGGCTCGCGAGCGCGACGATCGCGGCGAAGAAGGTGAGTTGCAGGAGGACCGCAAAGCCGATCAGGCACAGCGCGACGAGCCAGACCCAGGCGAGCTTGATCGAGACGAGTCCGCTGGGGATCGGCCGGGCGCGGGTGCGCGCGACCTGCGCGTCGAGGTCGCGGTCGACGATGTCGTTGAACACGCACCCGGCGCCGCGCATCGCGATGCTGCCGAGGAGGAGCCAGAGGATCAGGTCCCAGCGCTCGACTGCGCCACCGGCGAGTGCGACGCCCCATGCGCCGGGCCAGAAGAGCAGCCACCAGCCGATCGGCCTGTCGAAGCGGGCGAGGAGCGCGAGGCCGCGGAGCGTCGGCGGGAGGCGACCGACCAAGCCCTTATGTTCGCTGTCGGGGACGATTTCAGCGTGGCTCGGCTTGGTCTGCATGATGGGGGGCGTAGGAAGACGGGGTTTGGCGCGCAAGCCTTTGCCGGGTACCGGTGGGGCGTGACGCGTTCGGACCCTCTCGCATGATCGGCCTTTCGGTGGCGGTCGGCCGCTTCGTCGAGGCGTTGTTCTGGGGGATTTTTCGCGTCGCCGGGGCGGTCGCGGGGGTGTTGATCCTTGGGGTTGTGGTGTTGGCTGTGGCTTGGGTGATCGCGCGAAAAATGTGGGCGCGGCGGAAGTGGTGATCTGACTTGTTGCGTATGCCGGAAGCGCTAATCTTTTCCCGTCCTTGGAAGGGAGGGGTCGGGGGTGGGTCAGCTGCTTGGCGGACGTGCCGGCAATTCCGAGCCAACCCACCCCCCAGCCCCTCCCTTTCAGGGAGGGGAGCGAGAAGTGCCATCCTCCCCGGCACGGGGAGGGGACCGTTCGCCATCGGCGACGGGTGGAGGGGGATCGCCGCGAGCGCTTCGCTGGCGGAGGGCGAGGCACGCGCCCCAACCCTTGTGGAAGACGCTGAACGCTAGCGTGACGCCTGTGGAAGCCCCCCCTCCACCAGCTTCGCTGGTCCCCCTCCCCGTGCCGGGGAGGATTTGCTAGAGCGACGCTTATGCCTGCAACTCCCGCCTGGCCGCCGCAATCCACGCCGCGCCTGTTCATCGATACGCCGCTCGCGGCCGGTCCGCTTCACGTCGACGGGTCGGCGGCGCATTATCTCGCAGGCGTAATGCGGATGAAGATCGGCGATCCGGTCAAGCTGTTCGACGACCGGACCGGCGAATGGCTCGGCGTCGCTTCGAGCGTCGGCAAGCGCGACTTGATGCTCGACGTCACCGAATTGCTGCGCCCGCGCGAAGATGTGCCCGATCTGTGGCTCTGTGCCGCGCCACTCAAGAAGGGCCGCGTCGACTGGATGGCGGAGAAGGCGTGCGAGCTGGGCGTCGCGCGGCTGGTGCCGGTGGTCACGCGGCGGACGATCGTCGACAAGCCCAATACCGAACGCCTGCGCACGCAGATGATCGAGGCGGCGGAGCAATGCGGGCGCACCGCGTTGCCCGAGGTGGCCGAGCCAATGAAGCTCGCCGCGTTGCTCCGCGATTGGCCTACGGACCGCGCGCTGTTCTTTGCCGACGAGACCGGCGGCGTGCCGGCATTGGAAGCGATGCGCGTGCGACCGGGCCCGGCGGCTATCCTGATCGGGCCGGAGGGCGGCTTCGATGCCGATGAACGCGAGGCGATTCGCGCGCATCCGAACGCGGTCGGCATCGGGTTGGGGCCGCGGATTCTTCGTGCCGAAACCGCGGCGGGGGCGGCCGTTGCCTTGTGGATGGCGGCGGCGGGAGATTGGCGCGGCGAATGATCGATACGACATTGCTACCGATTGGTCCGAATCCCCTCTAGCACCCTCGTTCATCGGCGCGTAAGGCGCGGCGATGACGACGATTCCCGCTCCGAAAAAGACCAGCCCGACGATCGAGTCGCGCGACCAGTTGATCGCCAGCTTCGCGGGCGGCGAGAAGCCGAAGGATGCGTGGCGGATCGGCACCGAGCACGAGAAGTTCGTCTATGCGAACGGCGATCACCACGCCCCGTCCTATGACGAGCCGAGCGGCATCCGCGCGTTGCTCGGCGAGCTTGAGCAATATGGCTGGAAGCCGGTCATGGAGCGCGGCCCAGACGGCACCGAGAACGCCATCGCCATGTCGGGGCCCGACGGCAGCATCAGCCTGGAACCCGCCGGCCAGTTCGAGCTGTCGGGTGCGCCGCTCGACTCGTTGCACGAAACCTGCGCCGAGACCGGGCGCCATCTGGAGCAGGTGAAGGCGGCGGGCGAGAAGCTCGGCATCGGCTTCCTCGGGCTCGGCATGTGGCCGGACAAGACGCGTGCCGAACTGCCGACGATGCCCAAGGGGCGCTATGCGATCATGCTGCGGCACATGCCGCGCGTCGGCAGCATGGGGCTCGACATGATGCTGCGGACCTGCACGATCCAGGTGAACCTGGATTACGCGTCCGAGGCGGACATGGTGAAGAAGTTCCGCGTCGGGCTCGCACTCCAGCCACTGGCGACCGCGCTGTTCGCGAACTCGCCGTTCACCGAAGGCAAGCCCAACGGCATGCTGTCGTATCGCAGCCATATCTGGTCGGACACCGATCCGCATCGCACCGGCATGCTGCCGTTCGTGTTCGAGGATGGCTTCGGCTACGAGCGCTATGCCGAGTATGCGCTCGATGTGCCGATGTACTTCGTCTACCGCGACGGCAAGTATATCGATGCCGCCGGACTGTCGTTCCGCGACTTCCTGAAGGGCGAACTCAGCGTCCTACCGGGCGAGAAGCCGACGCTCGACGACTGGACCGATCATCTGTCGACCGCGTTCCCCGAGGTGCGACTGAAGACCTTCCTCGAGATGCGCGGTGCCGATGGCGGGCCGTGGAACCGGATCTGCGCGCTGCCGGCGCTGTGGGTCGGATTGCTGTACGATCAGGGTGCGCTCGATGCGGCGTGGGACCTGGTCAAGGACTGGACGATCGACGAGCGTCAGGCGTTGCGCGATGCGGTGCCTAAGCTCGCGCTGAACGCGCCGATCGCGGGCGGCGGCAAGCTGCGCGACATCGCAGGACAAGTGCTCGACATCGCTGGTGCCGGGCTTTCGGCCCGGGCGCGGTTCAATCGCGCGGGCGACAACGAGACCGGCTTCCTCGATCCGCTGCGCGAGATCGTGCGGAGCGGCAAGGTGCCGGCCGAAGTGCTGCTGGAGCGCTATAACGGTGCCTGGAACGGCGACGTCTCGAAGGTCTACGACGAAGCCAGCTTCTAACTGCTCCCCTCCCGTTTACGGGAGGGGTCGGGGGAGGGATTGGCCGCGGACGTCGCGCTAGAGGCATAGGTCAGCCCCTCCCCTAACCCCTCCCGCAAGCGGGAGGGGAATTAGCCGCGCAGCCTCGCTAACAAGCGCGGTATCAGGCCGTTGCGCGTCATCCAGTCGAAATACGCGCGATAGTCCGGGTCGAGCTTCAGATGCCGCTCTTCGGTCTTCGCGCGCCAGTAATACACCCCGCTGACCGCCGCCATCAGCAACGTCGCGCGCGCCGCGTCGACCATGCTGCCGAGCGTCAGCACCGGGATCGTCGAGATCCACCAGAACAGGTTCTTCGACAGATACGCCGGGTGACGCGACACCGCATACGGCCCATGCGTCAGGATCCCCCGGTTGGTGAGGTTCGAGAAGCGGAACCCGAACGCCATCGTCGCCCAGGCGTAGATCGCGGTCAGCCCGACCAGCACCGCGCCGATCAGCGCCAGCAGGACCGGGTGTCCCTGGAACCAGTAGGCCCAGTCCGACGTGCCCGGATGATAATCGAGCGGGCCACCCGTGGTCATCAGGATGAACGGCGGATAGCACATGAGCGCCGGCATCCAGGCCGCGGCGAACGGATTTGCGCTGCGAATATGCGAATCGAGTGGGCGGAACGTCAGCAGATACCCGACCGTCGCGAACGCCACGTCGATCAGGAACATCAACGTCACCAGCCAGCCCGACAGCGCGACCGGATCACGCAACACCGACGCGACGTCGCCGCGGACGAAATTGCCGAAGCCCGGCGGGACGATCGCGAGCATGAAGGCGAGGAAGAACGTCTTCACCCCCCATGTGCGCAAATGGCCGTAGATCACCTCGCGGTCGACGCCCGCCTGTCCGGTCAGCCACGCGCCAAGGTGCCAGGCGCCGTCGCGCGGCTCGACGAGATAGCGGTCGATCCAAAGGACATAGGGAACCGACGCGACGAACAGGATCGGTGCGGCATTGGTGAAGCACCACATCGCAAACGCGAAATTGCCTTCCCAATAAAATCGCCCGGCACCGTAGATCACCGCGATCCCCGCCCACGTCGCCCACAGCCCGGCGAGCTTCGTCAGGCTCAGGTCCAGCGTTTCGCGCCAGAGCCTGGCGGCCGACCAGTCGATCCCGGTACTGGGATTGCGATGAACCTTGTCGACCAGCAAAGACCAGGCGATCATCGGCAGTCCGCAGGCGCCGACGTTGACGAGCGCGGAATATGGCCCGTCCATGCCGTAGTGTCGCGCGAAACCGATCCAAACGAGCACCCCGACGAGTCCCGACACCCCCGCGCCGTGACTGACCGCCGACCGCGGACGAGGGTCGGTCTCGGCCGTACCGGATAGCTGAGCGTCGTGATCCATGGCGGTGACCCGTAGCGCGGATTGGTAAGCAAGCCATGAAGCATGTTTGGCCGCCCGGTCAGAAGCAAGGTCATCCCCCTCGATTTAGGATGATCGGCAATGGCAGCATCGGATCCGAAATAACGCAGCGCGCGGGCCGGGCTGGGTGGGAAGAGAAACTCGCTCGGTGCTGAATAAGAGGGGCAATCTGGATTCGGCGGCCACCTGTGGATCACGAGCGCGAATGTTCTATTTCGGGACCTGGATGACCGCGAATTTAATCGCGGGCGTCCCGTCGGGCGTTACGTTGCGATCAAGGAGATCGCGATGTTTCAGAGACTTATCGGACGTGCCAAATGCATGATCGGCATACATCGTCGGTCTCGCAGACACACCGTCTTCAAGGGTCGCGGCGCGGATACGAGCATCTGCCGCTACTGCAAGACGTCGATGCGGAGTACGCCGGCGGGCTGGGTCGTCGAACACTCGAGCTGAGACGATCGTCTGAATGCGAGGCGGGGCCAGTACTCGTCGCGCTGTCGCCCGTTTGGTGGTGCGATGAACGGACTAAAGTCCGGTCCGACAGCGCGTCGTCGTCAGTGACGCCACAATTCGTAGATGTTCAGGATGACCTCGAACGCGATCAGCCCGATTACGGCAAGCTCGAGCCGCAACGAGCGCTTGTCCTGCACCAGGTCGAGCAGCCATTCGGCAGCGTCGCCGATGACCTCGAGCTTGCGTTCCATGGCGCGTGCGCGGTCGCCCAGTTCGAACTCGGCTTCGAGACGCCCGTAAAGCCGGTCGAGTTCGGGATGATCCCAGAGCAGGTCCGGCTTCTCGGAGATCTGCGCCCGGCCGACGACGCGGTGCTGCGCCGCGAGAACGTCACCGATACTCTGCATGACGCGTCGGATCGGCATCACCGCACGACCGTGGATGCGCAACTCGTTGATGAGCGGCTCGACGCGATCGAACGCTTCGGCAATGCGGCCTTCATCCCGCGCAAGGACGACGCTCCGGGCAACGACGGTGGCCGTCAGCAACAAGCGTTCCCGTGACGCCTCCTTCAATCGTATGTGTCCGTCCGCACTGACCGTTTCCTCGCGGTCCGCGGAAATCTCGATCCAGGCGGTTTCCGTTTCGGGCGTGGCCAGCGGATCGATGATGTGCTCGGACAGGGTTTCGATGAACCGACGCTCGGTTTCGACCGCCGCCCCGATCAGCACCAGGACACCGTAGCGAAAGACGAACGCGGCCCCGACCCCCGACAGGTTGAGGGTCTCGGGCTCCGCGAAGTCCTGCAAATTGCGGGTATCGATACGCGTACCCAGCAGAAGCGCTCGCACGTCGCCCCTGGCGGGTTCGCCAGGCAGGGGTGCACCCAGCACCTCCCTGATCCCAACGCTTACCGTTCGCAGCGATCCGCCCTCAACCATGTCGCGTCACAACCATGGGACCGGCCTTATCAGTTTCAGACACATCGTCTCGCGACCGATTTAACGGCTGCCGAGCAAGACCGTAGCGTCACACGATTGTTGCCAGGCATGCAATCGATGAAAAGGACCGAGGCGACGCCAGTCCATTGCCTGCATCGGCAAAGCCGTGCCAACACCATGCGATGTATCGCGCTTCATCCCTGGCGGTTTTGCCGCTGTTGCTGGTTGCCGCCCCCGCCTGGGCACAGCAACAGGATACGCAGGCGTGGGAGCAGCTCAACGTGGTCGTTCCCATCGCACCTAAATTGCGGGTGACGCTGGAAGAGATTGCGCGGACCAGCGACCGCCAGGACGGGATCTACACCACCGAATTCGGTGCGCTCCTCGGCTGGCAGTTGGCCAAGGGCGTCGAGCTTGGATTCGGATACCGCCATGTCGGATTTCACAGTCGCAACCTCGCGCCGGACGAGGACCGGCTCCGCCAGCAGATCGTGGTCACCAGCGGGCGCTTCGCCGGGCGGCTACGACTCGACGAACGCTTCAACCCCGACGGTAGCGAGATCGGCTTCCGGATCCGGCCGTTGCTGCGGTACAATTTGCCGCTCGGACCCAAGCGTTTGGCCTTGTTCGTCAGCCACGAAAGCTTTTTCCTGCCGAACAGTACGACCTGGGGCCAGCGCGCCGGGTACGAGCGGATGCGCAACATCGTCGGGCTGGCCTTCCCGATCGGCAAGGCGGTGACGGCCGATGTCGGCTATCTCAACCAGTACCGGTTCGGGCGCGGTGGCGCACGCGCCCAGATGGACAATGCGCTGAACCTGCAACTTACCTTGAACCTAGGGACACTTGGCGTGGCGGGCCTTCACGACTGAGGTCCTCGCGCTGGAATGCGGATCCCGAACTCGGATTGCCGCAAGCCCTGCTTCCGAACGTTCGCCCCTGTGTATCGGGACGCCACTTGCGCGCGGTCCGCTTAGACGCAACGATAGGTCATGTCGTTCCTGCTCTCGCTCTTGCTTCTCCAGGCCGCCGTCACACAGACGCCGCCGCTTATGCCCGCGGTCAAGACCGCCCCGTCCACGTCGAAATGGCCGGCACGCGACGCGCAGTTCACGGTCCGCCGCTTTCGCTTCCGCTCGGGCGAGACCCTGCCGGAACTGCGCCTCAACTATACGATGCTGGGACAGCCGCACCGGAATGCGCGGGGTGAAATCGACAATGCGGTGATGGTCCTGCACGGTACGGGTGGCACCGGCCGCCAGTTCCTCAGCCCGCAGTTCGCCGACGAACTCTACGGCCCGGGTCAGCCACTGGATATCACGCGCTACTGGATCATACTTCCCGACGGGATCGGGCACGGCAAATCGTCGAAACCGTCCGACGGGCTGCACATGCGGTTCCCGCACTATGATTATGACGACATGGTCGAGGCGCAGTACCGGCTGCTCCACGACGGCCTGGGCATCCGCGGCATGCGGCTGATCATGGGAACGTCGATGGGCTGCATGCACAGCCTGGTCTGGGGCGAGACACACCCCGAGTTCGCCCGCGCGCTCATGCCGCTCGCCTGCGAACCTGTCGAGATCGCAGGGCTGAACCGCATGTGGCGCAAGCTCGCAATCGACGGGATCAAGGCCGATCCGGCCTGGGCGGGCGGCGAGTACCGGACGCCACCGGTGCAGGGCCTGCGCACCGCCGCCAGCCTGCTGTTCGTCGCCGGTGGTGCGCCGCTCTTCTTCCAGAAACAATATCCCGGGCGCGATGCCGCCGAGGCCTTTGCCGAGCAGCGGGTCGCAGCGTCGATCGACGGGACGGATGCCAATGACCTCGTGTATCAACTCGATGCCTCGCGGACCTATGCGCCATGGTCGCGGCTGGAGACAATCACCGCCCCGACGACCTGGATCAACTCGGCCGACGATTTCATCAACCCACGCAATCTCGACTACCCGCAACGCGCCGTTGCCCGCATGAAGAATGCGCGATTCCGCATGATTCCGGAGAGCACCGACACGCGCGGCCACGGCACCCACACTGCGGCCCGGTTCTGGAAGCAGGACCTGGCCGACCTGCTGCAACGCACCGAATAGATGTCGGAGGACGCAGAGACAAAAATTGCGTACCTCAGCCGTGCGTTATCGCCTGCGTGGCAATCGAGCCGTCAGACGCAAGATGGGAAATGACATGCGATTTGTTCAGATCGAGATCCTGCCGCAGGGCAAGGCGCTGGTAGATATCGACAAGCTGACCCACGCGGTCCCCGAGGGCGATGGGTCACGCCTGTTCCTGGGTGCGCAGCACATCGACGTGCCGCATTCACTCGCCGAACTCGAGAACGTCCTGGCCGGTCGCGAGCGAACCGACGATGGCGCGAACAGCACGGCGGGGTTCGGCGTCCGGTAGGCTGACGCGACGGCGCGCGCCGGTGCAGATTTGATCTGCCGGCGCGGTTGTCATGGGTCCCATTGCGACCAGATGGCTGCGCGTCAGGCCGTCGCCAAACGCATCAGGCCTCGTCGGTGGAGATCGGCTTCCTCGCCGCCAACTGGACCGGCTTGCCGATGACGGGGCGACCAGATGGCCATCGCCGCGCAATACAGCGGTCCTTGGCAATCCGGGCTATGGTCACGGCGTCGCCCTGGTTGCCGCCGAGGACGTGATACGCGGTTGCGTCTTCGCCGACATAGAACCCGACATGCCCACCCCCCGGCCGCTCGAACACCAGCACGGCGCCGGGAGCTAACCGCTCCGGCCGCAGCGCCGATCCCCATGTCGACCATGACGTTGCGCGCACCGCGATAGCGACCGGCTCGATACCGTCTTCCTGAAGACAATAGGCAACGAACACCCCGCACCACGGGACGCTGTCGGCATTATAGACCATCCCGAGCACCTTCGTCCCCAGGCGCTTCGCCCAACCCAGGATCGTCGCGCTGTTGGCCGATCCGGCAGCTTCCTTCGTGCCCAGCTTCGCGCGCGCGGCTTTCAACCATTTGGGCTCCGTCACCATGACTCACTCGGCCTCATAGCTGAAATCCGGGAACGCCCGTGGTTGCGCTCGAACACGGGCATCACAGCATCCTCTTTACGGTAGGCAGCATCGCCGCGACCACCGCTGCGATCGCCGCGGCGTTGGGATGCACCCGGTCCGCCAGTACCATCTCGGAATGTCCCAACACGCCGGGCGGAAAGAATGGCCAGACGGTCGCGCCATGCTCGGCAGCCAACTGTGCATGGATGCCCAGATACGCAGCAGCGCGGTCACGGATGAACGCCGGGGGATCGACGGTGGTCAGCAACACGGGAATGCCACAGCTACCCAGGCTCAGCAGGATCTGCTCGAGGTTCGCCCGCGTACGCGCCACCGGAATCTGCCGCAGGACATCGTTCGGTCCCACCTGAACGATCGCGAGTACGGGCCGCTGGTCGAGCGCGGACAGCAGGCGGGGCAAACGCCGCAGAACGTCGGCAGTGGTATCGCCCGACACCCCGGCGTTCACCACGCGGGCGCCAGGATGTGCCGTCTGCAGCGATGCCTGCAACCGTGCGGGAAAACTATCGGCAGCCTGCAGGCCGTAACCGGCAATCAGGCTGTCACCTATTGCCAGGATCAAGGGTCGGTCGGTCGTCATGCGTTGCCGCGAGATAGTTCACGTTCGACGCATTGTAAGACGTTCGGGTAAGACGTTCGGGTAAGACGCAGGCTGCTATCGCGCCGAACCTTTGACGCTGGTGCTCGTTCCTACGTGATGACAGACGAACGGACGTCGCGGCACTCATGAGCGTATTCTTCACGGCCGACACGCATTTCGGCGATCATCGCACCATCAACATCTCGCGACGACCGTTTGCCAACACCGCCGAAATGGATGCGGCGATGGTCGAGCGCTGGAACGCCGTCGTCGGCCCCGGTGACGTGGTGTGGCACCTGGGCGACGTGGCACGTCGCCCGGCGGATGTCGCCGAACTGCTCGCCCGACTGAACGGGAGCAAGCACCTGCTGCGCGGCAATAACGATCCGGATGCGACGCTGGCGGCTGACGGATGGGCGAGCGTCGCCGACTATGCGGAAATCGAGCTGGATGGCCGACAGCTTGTCCTGTGCCATTATCCGTTCCGAAGCTGGAACGGGCAGCACCGTGGTGCGCTGAACCTGCACGGGCACAGCCACGGCCGGCTGAAACCGATGCCGCGCCAGTTCGACGTCGGCGTCGATGTTCACGACTTCGCACCGATCCTGCTCGACAGCCTGATCGAAGCGCGCTGATACACGTGCATCCGACGTCCCGTCGCTCCGGAGGCCGACCTCGGCGTGCGCGCGATCAGGCGCGCATTGCCGTCACGAAGGCCTGGAAGGCGGCGGTGGGTTGGCGTCGGCTGGGATAATAAAGATGGTTCGGTGCCAGGGTCGGTGCCCAGCCGGTCAGCACCTCGACCAAGCTGCCCTCAGCCAATTGTAGCGCGGCGTGCGGCAACGGCAGGCAGGTTACGCCTAGCCCCGACACCGCGGCGTCGCGCATCACGTCGATGTCGTTGGTCGTGAAGTCGCCGCGGACCGATCGTTCCAACGTCCGGCCATCCCGTTCGAATTCCCAGCGGTGGACCACGCCGGACGACGTGTACCTGTAACACAGGCACCGATGCGCCGAGAGATCGTCGGGATCGACAGGTGCAGCACGCCCGGCGAGATAGGACGGGGCGGCGACGAAGACGAGCGGCACCGGCGCGCTGATCCGGACCGATATCATATCGGCTTGCAAGCTTTGCGCGTGACGGACTCCGCAATCGAAGCGGTCGGCGACAATATCGACGAACCCGTCGTCGACCACCAGTTCGACGGCGATGTCGGGATAGGCGCGCGCAAAGTCAGCCAGCCGCGGAAGGATGGCGTAGATCGCCGCGACCCGGTGCGCGCTGACCCGGATCCGTCCTGCCGGTCGTTCGCGGGCATTGTCGAGATCGGCCAGCGCGCCGGCGACCGAAGCGATCGCCGGCCTCAACCGCGCCAGCAGTTCCTCGCCCGCGGGCGTCGGCGCCAGCGACCGAGTCGTACGGTCGAGCAGTCGAACGCCCAGTTTCGTCTCGAGCGACCGCATCGCGTGGCTGAGCGCGGAGGCAGACAACCCCAGGCGCGTCGCCGCCCGTGCGAAACTGCCGGCCTCGACGATCGTCTCGAACACCGCAAGACCGGACCAGAGATCGCGATCCATTCCTGAACATCCTTCAGCAACCCATGCGCCCCAGATGATCTAATCCTCGGGCGGCCCGGCGTCCATCTTGAGGCGACACAGTGCAGGATGCCATCATGAACCTCGACACCTACCGTCCGCTCGGCCGCTCCGGCCTGCTCGTCAGCCCGCTGGCGCTCGGGACGATGACCTTCGGTACGCCGCGATGGGGGCTGGACGAGCGCGGCAGCCGCGCGGTGTTCGATCGCTACACCGATCTCGGCGGCAATTTCGTGGATACCGCCGACGTCTATGCGGGGGGCCGATCGGAAGAGATGGTCGGAAGTTTCGTCGCCACGCAATCGTCGCGCGACCGGATCGTCATCGCGACGAAATCCGGGTTCGCTACCGGCCGCGGCTATCACGCGGGCGGCAATGGCGCACGCCACGTAGTTGCGTCCGTCGAGGGTTCGCTCCGCCGGCTCAAGACGGATTTCATCGACCTGTACTGGGTGCATGTCTGGGACGGCGTCACCCCCGCCGAGGAATTGCTGCGGACGATGACCGCGCTCGTCGCAGCGGGCAAGATCCGCTATTGGGGCATATCCAATACGCCTGCGTGGTATGTCGCTGAACTCGCCACTCTGGCCCGCGTCCAGGGTCATCCGGCGCCGATCGGCCTGCAATATTTCTACTCGCTGGTCGAACGTGGGGTCGAGGCCGAGCACCTGCCGCTCGCGCGGTCGGCGGGCATGGGCCTCGTTCCCTGGAGCCCCCTCGCCTATGGCTTGCTGACCGGCAAGTACGACCGCGTCACCGTCGAGGCGGGTCCGAAGCGGGCGGGTGGCGTCCCCAACCAGGCCGGGCCGGACGATACCGCGCGGCCCGCGGACGACAAGCGGCTCGACGGCGACAATCCGTTCGGCGACACGCTGTTCACCGAACGCAACTGGCAGATCCTCGAAATACTCAAGCGCATAGCAGGCGAGATCGGCGAAACGCCGGCACGCGTCGCGCTGTCGTGGGTGGTCGGGCAGCCGGGGGTCGCATCGACGTTGATGGGCGTGAGCCGGCCCGAACAGGTGACCGACAATGTCGCCGCACTCGGCCTTCGCCTGCCGCCGGAGCACCGTGCCGCGCTCGATGCGGTGAGCGGCGGCAACCTGCCTTTTCTCTACGGCCTGTTCCAACCTGCTGTGCGCAACCAGGTCGTCTTCGGTGGGGGAGATGTTCGGAGCTGAAGTTTCATACTGGAGCCGGTAACGTGGGACGAAATCTGCATTGGTCCGGCTCCAATCGACAATCTTCGCGTTTGAGGATGTCCGGTCCGCTGCACGCTGGGATGTTGCGCGCCGGCACGGGGGTATCATGCGAATTGGGATCATCGGCGCGGGAATGGCGGGCCTGTCTTGTGCGCATGCACTACGCGACCAGGGTCATCACCCGGTCCTGTTCGACAAGGGCCGCGGGCCCGGTGGCAGGATGTCGACGCGCCGGATCGACACGCCGCTGGGCGAGGCCGCGTTCGATCACGGCGCGCAATATCTCACGGCGCGCGATCCCGCCTTCGTCGCGCAGGTCGATCGTTGGGCGCAGGCGGGCCACGTCGCGCGCTGGTCGCCTGCGGGGCCCGATGCCTGGGTCGGGACGCCAGCGATGAATGCGCCAGTCCGCGCGATGGCGAGCGACCTGGATGTTCGATGGAACACGGCGATCGACAGCGTCTCGCATGACGGCGACTGGCGGATCAGGGGCGAGCGGTTCGACGTGGCGATCGTCGCGGTACCCGCCGAACAAGTCGCACCCCTGGTCGCAACTCACGACGGTGCGCTCGCCGATGCGGCCCGCTCCGCGGTGTCCGATCCCTGCTGGACCGTCATGGCGGCGTTCGATGGTCCGGTGCCGCTCGAATACGACCGGGTGACGAATTTGGGAGCGATCGGGTCCGCCGTCCGCAACTCGGCCAAGCCCGGGCGGACCGGACCGGAGGCGTGG
>Ga0247809_1000287_pt1 | contig 25386 bp, 21 predicted proteins | sample UWRJL104311B1_FD_180951 | JGI IMG/M metagenome (GOLD analysis project Ga0247809, IMG submission 180951) | Plant litter microbial communities from Arlington Agricultural Research Station in Wisconsin, United States - UWRJ-L104-311B-1 | ecosystem: Environmental > Terrestrial > Plant litter >...
TGCCTATATTTTCTATGGTGTAGAACCAGTCTGCGTCGAACATTTTTCTCATTACGGCAGCAATATCATATTTATGCGCGTAAAAGTGATTCGCCAGTTCCTGAATACGGATTTCATCAGGTATATCGTTTACAAAAAATAGGTAGAGCTTACGACAGATAAATGTCGCAGTTTCTGGTTTTTCCAGGATGATGTCTATTATCGCTTCTCCATCAAAAGTACCTGTGCGACCAAAAAAGGTTTTCTCTCTTTCGTCGTGAACTTTTTGGTTGAACTCAAATTCGCCTTCTTTATTGTAAATCCATCCGGTAAAAGAACGGGCAGATTCCTTGATGTCCTGCTCTGTATAGTGACCTCGACCAAGCGTAAAAAGTTCCATCAGTTCACGTGCAAAGTTTTCATTAGGCCGGCCTTTTCGGTTTTGCTGGTTATTTAAATATTGCAGCATAGCGGGAGATTGTGAAACCTCTACCAAGAGCTCTTTAAAATTACCCAATGCATTTTTCCGTTGAATGTTGTTGAGCTGTTGTGAGAAATAAGGATTATTTGTGCGGCACGCAAAGTGCCCATGCCAGAACAAGGTCATCTTCTCCAGTAAAGGGTTTTCTGTATGGATCATTCTTTGCATCCAGTCCAGATTCAGTGCTCTGCTTTTCTGATTCTGCATCCTGGTGATTTCCTGACGCTGCAGCTTTTCTTCAGGAGTATAATCTTTTTTAGACCCCAAAGTAGCCAGCAACAGTCTTTGCTGATCATATTCTTCTCTCGTAACTGTGGTTAAATCAGCAGCAACTGATGGCTGTTCGAATAACTGATCGACTGCCCTACTGATTTTCTTTTTACTGAGCTGATGCAAATTGTCATAAGAGATACCAAACCCAGCGCGGTTATAGAGATGCTTTATTTTTGAAGAGTTATCATTTCTATCCATGATGTTTGTAGTTCTGTGCTTATGACTATGATATAACGTATAGGTTTAAATATTCATACTTTTGTTTATGATCTTTCAGTTACCTGAGCAGGAGCTCATCTTTCCAGATCCATCACTTGCCGAACCAGATGGATTGCTTGCCATTGGGGGCGACCTGAGTCGCGATCGTTTGATACTTGCGTATCAGCATGGTATTTTTCCCTGGTTTAGTGAGGGAGATCCGATCTGCTGGTTTTCTCCGCATGAGCGTTGCGTGATTTATCCTGACCAGGTAAAAGTGAGTAAAAGCATGAAGAAAGTGCTGAAAGATGAAATCTTCACCGTTACTATGGATACTGCATTCGAAGAGGTAATTGCCAGTTGTGCACAGACACCGAGAAAAGATCAGGATGGTACTTGGATTACTACAGCCATGCAGGACGCTTATATAGATTTACATCGAAACGGATGGGCGCATAGTGTTGAAGTCTGGTATGGTGACCAGCTTGCAGGCGGATTATATGGTATGCATATCAATAATGTCTTTTGTGGGGAGAGTATGTTCAGTTTAATGAGTAATGCTTCTAAAACTGCATTGATCTGGTTGTGCCGGACAAATAAATTTAGCCTGATTGATTGCCAGGTACCTAATGATCATTTGTTAAGTTTGGGTGCGGAAATGATCTCAAGAGAAACGTATACAGCAATACTACAAACAAAGTAATGATTTCTTGAATTACCTGTAATCGATACAGATCTCTATGCATGCTTCATTCCCTCGGATTACGGGGATGACAATTTATTCCAGTATTTCCCTGATATCTTCTTTACTCAATGATTTAAAAAAGCTTTCTTCTGTGGTAATTAATGAACTAGCCAGTCTTTTCTTGCGGTTTTGCAAGGCCAGGATCTTTTCTTCTACCGTGTCTTTAGCGATAAACTTATAAATGAATACTTTTTTCTCTTGTCCAATGCGGTGCGACCTGTCTATTGCCTGTTGCTCTACGGCAGGATTCCACCATGGATCTAAAATGAAAACATAGTCTGCCTGGGTTAGGTTTAGTCCCACTCCACCGGCTTTAATAGAAATCAGGAATACTTTCAAGTCTGTGTTTTCCTGGAACTCAGATACAATTTCTCCTCTGTTTTTTGTAGAACCATCCAGGTAAGCAAAAGGAATACTTTCCTTCTCAAAATAAGCCTTAAATATGCTCAGGTGTTTTACAAACTGAGAGAAGATCAATACTTTATGTCCCCCTTTCAACACATTGTCCAGCGTATGTATTACGTTTTTAAACTTTCCGGAGTCGGACAGGTATTCCTGATCAATCATCTGCGGGTGGTTCGCTAACTGCCTCAAGGCTGTTAAACCTTGTAAAAGCTGTACCTGTTTTTTTGCATAAGTACCGTCGTCCATACTGCTTAAAAGGTCATTTCTATACGCAGATTTTGTCTTCTCATAATAAGTAGCCTGATCTTCGCTCATGTCGCAATAAATAACCTGCTCTGTTTTTGCGGGAAGCTCTTCTGCGACCTGTTCTTTGGTTCGTCGCAGCACAAAAGGTTTGATAATGGCCTGGAGTTTTTTCGCTTTATCTTCATCCTTCCTTTTCTCAATGGCCTGTACATATTCTTCATTGAAGAACGATTGTGTTCCCAATAAACCCGGATTCAGGAAGGTGAGCTGCGTCCATAGGTCGCCCACAGAATTTTCTACAGGCGTACCGCTCAGAATCAGCCGGTGCCTAGACTTGAGGAGCCTGACAGATTTAAAAGATTTGGAAGAAGGGTTTTTAATATTCTGGCTTTCATCCAGAATTATATAATTGAAATAAAATTCCTGCAGTACATCAATGTCTACCCTTGTGATGCCATAGGTAGTGATGACTACATCATATTTTATAAAATGACTTACATCTTTGTTTCTGCTTCCTCCTGTATGTGCCAGGATTTTAAGCTTTGGCGTGAATTTTTTGGCTTCACTGAGCCAGTTATAAATCAGTGAAGTAGGCATGATGATCAGGGAAGTGCTGTGCGTATTGTTCTGCTCATCTTCTTCCTTTAACTTTTGCAGCATCGCCAGGGTTTGGATGGTTTTACCCAATCCCATGTCGTCTGCCAGGCAGCCACCGAAATTATACTCTCTCAGAAAACTGAACCAGTTGTAACCCGCTTTCTGATAGCTACGCAATTCTCCTTTGAAATGAACCGGCATTTGCATGTCTGCTATATTCTCAAAATCGTTGAGTCTTTGTAATTTACGTTGCAGTGTTACATTGGCAATACCATCTTCCGCCAGATCAGTAATCAGGCCGATATGGTGTTTTTTTAGCTTTAATGATTTGCTGCCATCAGCCAGGCTAAACAAGCTGCCGTATTGCGAAAACCACTTTTCAGGAATAATCGCAATTTCCCCGTCAGGCAATAAGAACTCACGCCGCTTATGCAGGATATGTTGTTTTAAAGAAATAAAAGGAACAGGATGGATCCCAAAATAAACGATCGCATTGATATCAAACCAATCATTGTCTTCTTTTATTTCAAAATCGATTTTGCTGGAGGCAAATAAGAAACGTTTGTTGCCCGTTGATTGTGCAATAGAAAAACCTTTACCCTTTAAGAGCTCAATATGTTCATTTACCCAGTTCAGCACACCATAAGACTGATCTTCGGCTTCACTTGCATGGCTCAGTTCAAGATTATAAAAGAGCGGACTTACTTTCCTTAGTCCTAATTTTGTAAGCTCAGTAAATTTACTCTTTTCCCATACCGTATCCCGCTTTACTCTTGTGAAGACGTAATTAGTGTCTTCCCTGGAAAGATGTACCGTTACTTTTTTCTCATTGCCCAAAGCAAATGCATGGTCACCATATTGGAAATATAACTGCAACTGGGAAATGCCATTTTCTACATAAATAACTTTGATGACGGCTGATGGCTCGTGTTTTTCCGTTCTGATGTCAAAGCCCTCAGCATATACATGATACTTCTCAATCAGTGGAGTAACGAATTTTTCAAAGTAGGTTTCCTCTTTTGCAGTAGGAATGGAAATATATCTTTTATTTAAAAAAGGGGAGAGCTTCTTGCCTTCAAAATCCTGTTCAAAGAAATAAAGCACATCATTTAATAAGAGCCATGCAGGTTGATTACTAACTACCTGCGCTTCTTTAAACATAAAATCTATCCGTAATCCTTCGTATTTGATAGTCGGAAAATAACGTGTTTCCACTTCACTTCTTCTGAAATGGAATAATATGGTAGCGGGCTCAGTTGCCAACTCAATTTTTCTTTCCGCAGGCCACCCATCCTTGTCCATGAGGTAAAGGGCATCCCTGTCTTTGATGATTTCCAGAACTTCCGTTAATTTCTTTTCAATTTTTGGTCGCACGGCCTCATAAAACTTCTCATCATAAAACTTAGTGAAAAACTCGAAAGGGCGGATTGCTTTTTTATGGTACTTCTTAATTACATGGTCCTGTTCTGTCTCATCTAGAATTTTAATAATTTTTAAGTCTGACTCAGAAAGGTGTTTGGTGAACTCTTTAGCCGTATGACTAAAAAGGCGTTGATAAGTTAGTGAAAAATCACCCTGTGGATTCAGCTGAACTATGTGTGGTTCAATCAAATATCCTAAATATTCATGCTTACACAGTGAATATACAATTTTGCAGGGTTTAGAACTATCGACGCGTAACATGAGCTAAAAAATTAGAAAAGAAGGGAGTTTAGGCTTATAAAATCTTTAAACATACATTAAAATTGAGTTGCTGTCAAATTAGATTGGCAGAAACCTGATTTTTTTATAAGCGTTGGTCGAAAAATTATGGGTATTGATCGGCCATAATCACGGTCTGGTATAATAGCAGAGGCCCTGCTGAAACGTTTAAAGCATGTTGGTGTCTAATATACAAACCATTTAAAAATAGATGGTTATAAAAAATTAAAGCCTAAAAACATGAAAACAGCGATACTTATTTCGACTTCTGCCGCATCAGGAATGTCAGATTTTTTTCAAATAAAACCGGGCCATTTGGTCGAAGAATTTGGCGGGTTCGTCGAATCTAAAAGCACAATGGTATAAAAGCCCCCCAATTGCTGCAACGTTCCTTAGGACATTGCGTCTTATCAACAAACTAACAAATTACAAACAACAGGTTATAAACAACCTACAAACTCAAAAAAATATGAAAACTTTATTCAACAAAGTACTAAAATCAAGTTCAATCGCTATTATTCTTTTAGCCTCGGTATTTAGTCTTACTGCATCAGCCGCCACGGTTACGGTAGATATGGGAACTGTTAATCCGGAAATTAAGAAGGTGATAGTGACAGGTAACACGAAAGTGGTACTTGTTCAAAGTTATAAAGAATATGTAACAATGGATGAGTTGTATCTGGACAAGGTTTCACTGAAGCAAGTTGGTAACACGTTAACCATTAGTTCTTCTGAAATCATTCCGGTTACTGTAACTGTTTACGTGAAAGATATCTATCGTATTGATGCTGCTGATAAAGCAAACGTTAAGACTGCCGGTAAATTCAATTTGAAATATCTTCAGGTTATGTTGAAAGGTGATGCATGTGCACGTGTTAAAGCACATACTGAAAGTTTATATACAATGATTAATGAGCGTGCAAACTTAGAACTAATTGGTACTTCAGGCAGTCATGTATCAAGATTGGCTGGTGTAGCAAAAATGAATACAGAGAAATTTGCAGCTTTAAAAACAGAATATGTAACAAACGCTGACGAAGCTGTTGCATTTAATACTGTGAAAAAATAATAGTTAAATTAGTCGCAGGTATCATTTGATACCTGAAAATGCCTCCAGACTTTTAACAAAAATGCCGACTTGTATGATACCTGAATATGCTTTAGGTAACGTACAAGCCGGCATTTTTTATTTAACAGGATTTATGATCCGAGATCAAACTTAATCCCTTGTGCAAGAGGCAGTGTTGCGGCATAATTAATCGTGTTGGTTTGTCTGCGCATATAACCTTTCCAGGCATCTGAACCGCTTTCACGACCACCACCAGTTTCTTTCTCGCCACCAAATGCACCACCAATTTCTGCACCTGAAGTTCCTATATTGACGTTTGCTATACCGCAATCAGATCCAGCAGCAGAAAGGAATAGCTCTGCCTCTCTAAGGTTCAGCGTCATGATAGCAGATGATAAACCCTGCGGAACACCATTCTGTAAGGCGATGGCTTCCTCCAGGGTTTTGTATTTGATCAGATATAGAATTGGTGCAAAGGTTTCTTCCTGAACAATTTCATAATGGTTTTCAACTTCTGCTACACATGGTTTTACATAACAGCCAGATGTGTATGGGTCACCCGTTAACACTCCGCCCTCAACAACAAAAGCTGCGCCTTCGCTTTTACCTTTTTCGATGGCCTGACTATACATTTCTACAGCACCTTTGTCGATCAGCGGACCAACATGGTTATGCTGATCTAAAGGATCACCAATTCTTAGCTGTCCATATGCCTTAACCAGTTTATTTTTGAAATCTTCATAAATATCTTCGTGAATGATCAGTCTTCTGGTCGATGTACATCTTTGTCCCGCTGTACCAACAGCACCGAATACGGCCCCGATTATCGACATGTCCAGATCTGCATCTTTAGAAATGATAATCGCGTTATTCCCGCCCAGTTCAAGTATACTTTTTCCAAAACGCGAAGCTACAGCTGCCGAAACAATTCTTCCTATGCGTGTAGATCCGGTAAAAGAAACAAGCGGTATACGTTTATCATTATTGATCAGATCGCCCGCTCCATTACCAATTACGAGCGAGCTGATGCCTTCAGGCATGTCATTTGCCGTCAATACATTGGCCAGGATATGCTGGCATGCGATTGCGCAAAGCGGGGTTTTTGAAGAGGGTTTCCATACACATACATTTCCGCAGATCAAAGCAAGTGCTGTATTCCAGCTCCATACTGCAACCGGGAAATTGAACGCAGAGATAATACCTACGATACCCAGTGGATGCCATTGCTCGTACATTCTGTGATGAGGGCGTTCGGAGTGCATGGTTAATCCGTAGAGCTGTCGCGAAAGACCTACCGCAAAATCGCAGATATCGATCATTTCCTGTACTTCTCCCAATCCTTCCTGCAGGCTTTTACCCATCTCATAAGAAACCAATGTACCCAGATCATTTTTATGTGTACGCAGTGCATCACCCAGCTGACGGACAATGTCGCCTCTTTTGGGAGCGGGTAAACTGCGCCAAAATGAAAAGGCTGTTTGTGCCTGTTCAATCACTGCTTCATAATTTTCTTTGCTGGCAGTTTTAATTCCTGCAATTTTAAGCCCGTCTGCGGGGGAGTAACTTTCTATTACCGGAGCATTATCATCGCCACCCCAAACGTTTCCTGTACTATAAGCTGGGTTTAATTCCAGAATCCCTAAGTTTTTTAAAACAGAACTGATATTATTTTGCATAATTAACGGCTATTGGTTTATACAAATCAACAAAAAAATACCGAAGGGGCGAAAAGGTGGGGAGATTTCCTGACCCGCTGATTACAGGAGATCAGATAAAATTGAGTTACTTTGTATATAATTCAGGAAAACCCCAATTGCAGCAAAATGCTGATCATACGAAGCCGGATAATTTTTTAGCTAATATTAATGTTATCAATTGATTACAATCATTTTGTTTGAATGTTGAAAATTAATTCGGTCAAAAGCTATATAATAGTGTAAACTTATACTGTATTTTAGGAAAAGGGAGCTGTTCTTTAATTATTTGATACGATGGAAGAGGAATTTTACTTTGATTTTGGAGATGATGCGCAACGTTCGGTAGAGCGTTACGAAGAGATGATAAGGAACGAGGATCAGTATTTTTTTGATGCCCAGGCTTTTGAAAACATCATCGATTACTATATTGAGAAAAGTGACCCGGTAAAGGCACTTCAGGTGATAGAATATGCGCTGAATCAGCATCCGTATGCTGCGGTATTTCTAATTAAACAAGCACAGCTGTTTTTTATTACCGATCAGATCGATAAGGCTTTTTTCGCCCTGCAAAAGGCAGAACTGCTGGAAGCGTCAGAAGCGGAAATATATATCCTGCGCGGTAATATATACAACAGCCTGGAGCGTTACGGAGAGGCACTTGATAATTTCCAGAAGGCATTGGGGCTTGCTGAGACTACCGATGAGATCCTTTTGCAGATTGCTTATGTTTATCAGAATATGCTGGATTACGAAAAGGCAATCAAGTATATTAAACTGAGTCTTGAGCAGAATATGGAAAATAAAGACGGCTTATATGAGCTGGCTTTTTGTTATGATATTTTAGATAAGCAGGAAGAAAGCATCCAGTTTTATATGGAATACATAGATAACGATCCTTATTCTTATGCTGCATGGTATAACCTGGCAAACTCCTACCATAAGCTTGATCTTTTTGAAAAGGCAATTGATGCCTATGACTATGCCATACTGATTAAAGATAATTTTGCATCTGCATATTATAATAAAGGTAATGCATTGGTACAACTGGACCGTTATGCGGAAGCTATAGAAGTTTACAAGCAGACCTGGGAATATGAACAGCCAAATGCAGATACTTATTGCGCAATAGGGGAGTGTTATGAAAAACTGGAACAGATGGATGAAGCCAGGGCTTATTATAAAAAATCTGTAAAGATGGACAGTAAGCTGGCTGATGCCTGGTTTGGGATTGGTGTAACACTTAATTTTGAAGAGCGTTATTTTGAATCGCTGCATTTTTATAAAAAAGCAATAGAGCTGGATGAAGAAAATCCGGATTTCTGGTTTGCTATGGCAGATGCCTATTATAAACTCGGTCAGATTGAACAATCTGTAGAGGCTTATTATAAGGTATTAGATTACAATCCGCTTGATATTGAGGCATGGCTGGATTTCTCTACCGTACTCTACGAGCAGAACAGGTTACAGGAGGCTGCGGAAACGATTTCTGATGGGATTAAGAATAATCCTGATGCGGCTGAATTGTATTACAGGATGGTTGCTTACCTGTTTGCACTTGGTCAGAATAATGAGGCTATAGCCTATCTGGAGACTGCTTTAGTGACAGATCCGGAGAAACATTACATTTTATTTGAATATTTGCCGCAGTTACAAGATAACAGTGCCATTATCAACGTCATCAACAGATACATTAAATAAATAGGTTTATTCTAATTTTTTAGAAAATTAGGCTTATTTTTTTTCACCTTTGCAGCAGATATGAATTACCCATTAAATAATATTCCGGAACGTCCACTTAAACCACGCCAGAGCGGCATAACAATGGTGATGGACAAGGGCCTCAGTTTGAGACAGACAGAAGATTTTATCGATGTTGCAGGTGTCCATTCGGACATTGTAAAATTAGGTTGGGCCACTTCTTTTGTCACGCCCAAATTAAAAGAAAAACTGGCTATCTATCGCAGTGCAGGCATACCTACTTATTTTGGTGGTACACTTTTCGAAGCTTTTATTATCCGTAACCAGTTTGAGGACTACATTCGTGTACTGGAACAATTTGGTATGGAATACTGTGAAGTTTCAGATGGCTCCATTGAAATAGAGCATGATTTAAAATGTGAATACATTCATAAATTGGCTAAACATGTTACCGTAATCTCTGAAGTTGGTTCTAAAGATGCAACTAAGATCTTTGCTCCTTATAAATGGATTAAACTGATGAATGCAGAAATAGAAGCTGGTTCATGGAAGGTAATTGCAGAAGCAAGAGAAGGTGGTAATGTAGGTATTTACAGAGGATCCGGTGAGGTTAGGGAAGGTCTCGTAGATGAGATCCTAACGCAGATTCCACAGGAAACTATCATTTGGGAAGCGCCGCAAAAGGAACAACAGGTATGGTTTATTAAATTAATCGGTACTAATGTAAACCTTGGGAATATTGCACCAGCAGAAGTGATTCCATTGGAAACTATCCGTTTAGGCTTAAGAGGTGATACCTTTGATCATTTTCTTAATTTAGGTAAATAATTTCACAATACTGATTGCCTTCCGGATTGTAAGCCGTTGGTGATCAGTGTTCGTAACTGTCATAAAATGAGAACATTTGGATTGATTGGATATCCTTTGGCACACTCTTTTTCAAAAAAATACTTTACTGAACAATTTGAAAGAGAGCAGGAGGATAATTGTCGTTATGAACTTTTTCCTTTGGAACATGTTGATGAGATTACCAATTTAATTCTCTCTGATCAGTCCTTATGTGGTCTGAATGTAACTATTCCTCACAAAGTCAGCGTACTTCCATACCTAAATGAAATGGATGATGCGGCAGAAAAAATAGGTGCAGCTAACTGTATTGCTGTGACCAGAAATGGTACTGGCGTGAGTCTGAAAGGATACAATACTGATGCATACGGATTTGAAGAATCATTAAAACCTTTTCTAAAAGATTACCATACAAAAGCACTGGTGCTGGGTGATGGTGGTGCGGCCAGAGCTGTAAAATACGTGCTCAATAAACTGGGCATTTGTTACCAGTCGGTTGTAAGAACACCAGCAGCGGGTGCTATATTATATGATGATCTTACAGAAGAAATGGTGAGAACGCATAAAGTCATCATTAACACAACTCCGCTGGGTACCTTTCCTCGTGTTGAGGCCTCACCAGCTATTCCATATCAATACTTAACAGGTCAGCATCTTGCCTACGATCTTGTTTATAATCCCGAAGAGACTCAGTTTTTACAAAAGGCGAAAACGCAAGGTGCAATGATCAAGAACGGGCTGGAAATGTTACATCTTCAGGCAGACAGGTCCTGGTACATCTGGAACTCCTGATATGAAAGGTCTTTACTTCAGCTGTTTTAGTTTTCTGCTGCTCTTTTGTGCCGCATGTAGCAGTAGTCCTGATTATTCGCCAAAACCCAAAGGCTATTTTAATATTAAGTTTCCTAAGAAAGAGTATCAGCGTTATGATACGGGATGTCCATTCACTTTTGACTATCCAAAATATGCCCATATCGATGCAGATAAGGAGAAAGATGCTGGTAATTGCTGGAATAACATGAGTTTCCCCCAGTTCAATGCGAGGCTTCATCTCACCTATTATGGGGTGATTTCCAATAAAGAATATGCTGGTCTGGTAGAAGATGCCAGAACGCTGGCATTTAAACATACCGTAAAAGCAAATGCTATCGATCAGAAACTGATCAATTACCCGGGAAAAAAGGTTTATGGCGTATATTACGCTATTGAAGGAAATACGGCTTCGTCTGTACAATTCTTTTTAACCGATAGCGCCAAACATTATTTCAGAGGTGCGTTATATTTTAATGAGCGACCGCAATACGATTCTATTGCACCCGTTGTCAGTTTTATAAAGAAAGATATTGATCGTATGATTGACTCTTTCAAGTGGAAAAACAATTAATAAGATTTTATGATAACAATTCAACAGTTTACTTTTAATCCTTACCAGGAAAATACCTATGTTTTATCCGATGAGTCGGGAGAATGTGTAATCATAGATCCTGGAATGTATGATGGACAAGAGCAAAATTCTTTTGTGAAAAAGATTAAAGAGGCAGGTTTAAAGCCTGTACTGCTGTTAAATACCCATTGTCATATTGATCATGTTTTTGGAAATAAGTTTGTATTTGATAACTGGGGATTGAAGCCGCAATTTCATAAAGGTGAACTTTTTGTCTTGCAGTCAGTGCCGGGTTATGCCCCGCAAATGGGTCTGAATTACGAAATGTCTCCAGAGCCTGAAGTTTATTTGGAGGAGACAGGCACCGTTACTTTCGGGAATAGCACACTAGAGCTGATTTTTGCACCCGGACATTCACCTGCTCATTTATGTTTTTATGCTAAAGAAGACGGTTTCCTTATTGGGGGAGATGTTTTATTCCGAAACAGTATTGGTCGTACAGACCTGCCGGGTGGAAATCATCAGCAGTTATTAAACAATATCAGGGAGAAATTATTTGTGCTGCCCGCAGATGTAGTTGTGTATCCGGGTCATGGCCCATCTACAACTATCGGTTTTGAAAAGCAAAACAATCCTTTTTTAAATTAGTACCTGTATATTTGAAAAAACCACCAAGCTTTTGAACACAGCCCTATATATTGCACGCAGGTATCTTTTTGCTAAAAAGTCTACCAATGCCATCAACATCATTTCTACCATTTCGGTACTTGGCGTATTTGTAGGCAGTGCCGCATTGATTATCATTTTATCAGTTTTCAATGGTTTCGAGGAGGTTGTGCTCAAAATGTTTAATACCATTACACCGCATCTGATCATCGCTCCTGTAAAGGGGAAAACATTTGATCCAAATACGGTTCAGTTCAGGCAGCTCAAAAATGACAGTGCGATCTATTCTTATACAGAGGTCTTATCAGAAAATGCGCTCTTAAGGTATAATGATAAGCAGTCGGTTGGATTGGTGAAAGGTGTAAGCAAATCCTATCTTAAAAACAAGAGTCTGGACAGCATTACGATACAAGGTAAATTTGTCATTGAGAACAGCAGCGGTGCAAATGCAGTAATCGGTTCGGCATTGCAGAGTTACCTGATGGTCAATACCAATGATCCTTTTACACAGCTGCAGGTTTTTTCTCCAAAAAAGGGCGTTACTTCAACTTCCATTAATCCTGCGGATGATTTCATGGATTTATATATTCCTGTATCAGGCGTTTTTGAAGTGCAGCAGGATTTTGATAATATTGCTATTGTTCCACTCAGTTTTGCCAGGAAGCTTTTACAAGAGGAGCAGAAGATTTCCTCTATAGAGATTAATCTTCAAAAGGCTACAGATCCGGAAGCTTTTAAGGAGAAGGTGGAGAAGCTGCTGGGGGTAAATTTCTTAGTGAAGGACAGGATTGAACAGAACAAGGCCCTGTATAATATATTGGGGACAGAAAAATGGGCAGTATATATCATTTTAACTTTTATACTGATTATTGCTATATTTAATATCATTGGTTCTCTGACCATGCTGGTAATTGATAAGTTAAAGGACATTGCCGTTCTGACCAGCCTTGGTGCCGGTAAAAAACTGGTACGGAGGATCTTCCTTTTTGAAGGGATGATGATCACTATGACAGGCTGTATTGCCGGTCTTTTTGTAGGATTTCTCTTTTGCCTCGCGCAGCAGAAAATGGGATTAGTAAAGATGTCACAAGAGAATCTTTTAATGAGTAATGCCTATCCAATTGGGTTTAAATGGAGCGATTTTGTATTAGTATTCATTACCGTCAGTATTTTCTCTTTTATGGCATCAGCTTTGTCATCTAATTTAAGCGTCAAGAACATTAATAATTTAAATCAAGATCTATAACATGAGTTCCTTTAAGCATACAACTTTATTTCTATTTGTACTTTCAGTTCTTTTTGTTGCCTGCAAAGGAAAATCTGCAGATGATCAAAAGAATAGCACGAAAGTTATCAAAGGATTATATAGTTACGGCCCGGAGATTAAGTCCTTTACAGATTGTGAAGAAGGCAGGGAATACTGGGTTGCAGACAGTGCTAAAACTTTGGAACTTGCCTATAGCAAATTCAATTTTGAGAAGCCATATGAGCCCGTCTATATTGAAGCTGAATGTCATCTCATTAAATCTGACAGCCTGAGCGTGTCGGCCGAATTTGACTCGACACTGGTGGTTACAAAATTGATTAAGATCACTAAGGAAATTCCAGACGGGCCTTGTAATCAGTAGCTTTATTTATTTTGTGACGTAAATATCTTTGGTTAATGCAGGGATAATTCCTTTTTCCTGCGCCATTTCAAAGAGTATATCTATTGCTTTTCTTCCTTCAATTCCCAAGTTAACGGAATATTTATTCACGTACAGTTCTATATGTTTGTACATCACAGCTTCTTCCATTTCCTGTGCGTGACTGGAAATGAAATCTATCCCTGATTTTGGATTTTCGAAGGCAAATTCAACCGATTTCCTAATCAGCCTGTTCACTTTCAGCTGAATTTCATGATCAAGATTTCTATTGATCACAATTCCTCCCAATGGGATGGCACAGCCTGTCAATTCTTCCCAATAGCTGCCAAGATCTACAATTTTATGTAAGCCTTTATCCTGATAGGTGAACCTGTTTTCATGAATAATCAGTCCCAAGTCTATGGTTTCATCAAGCAGTGCATCTTGTATTGCTGAGAAAACCATTAACTCTTTCTGCTGTAAATTGGGAAAAGCAATCCCCAATAAAAAATTTGCAGTAGTTAATTCCCCAGGAATGGCCACCCTTAACGAAGATTTGTCTGTTCTCAATTGGGGACTATTGACTAATTCTTCGTTTTTACAAATCAACAGCGGCCCAACACCAAAACCTAATGCGCTACCGGCATCCAGTAAAGCATACTGACCGGCCACATGTGCGAATGCATGAAAACTCAGTTTAGTAATGTCCAGTTCTCCTTTAAGTGCCTTTTGATTTAATGTTTCTACATCATCAAAAAAGACTTCAAATTCTAATCCTTCAGTATCGATTTTATGGTGAATAAGCGCATCAAAAATAAAAGTATCGTTAGGGCAGGGAGAAAAGCCAAGGGAAAGTTTCATGAAGTAAATGTAAGCAGATAGAAAAAGGGATTCGTTAACTGTTTGTCAAAAATTCAATTGCCCAGTCATTAAGATTTTTGATGGCAAGGCCTATCTTCCAGCTGTCGCGGTTCCGTTCTTCTACGTAATTGGAAATGCTGCGTACCTGTAAACAGTCAGTGCTTGTATGCTCACATGCATAAAATACAGCTGCTCCTTCCATGCTTTCTGTGACAGGATGAAGGCGGGCGACTACAGTTTGGATGCTTTGTTTGTTGCCGTGAACTTTATTGACAGTAATGCCATGTACTTTTCTTAATCCCCTGAGCGACTCATTTTGGACTGTGTTTACAGCCTTATAAGTACTTTTTCCAAAACCTAATGTTTCAATAGGAATAAACTCATCTTTGTCTTCAGCCCCTAATTCAGAGAACTGGTCGGTCGTAATCTGTAGTAATGTGCCCAGGGGAACAGAACGGTCATAACAGCCTGCTATCCCAAGATTTACTACCAACTGGTAATTATTACTTGAATAACGCCCCAAAGCAAAAGCCGTAGCGGTCATGCCAACACCTGAAATTAATATATCAAACCGATCTGTTTGAACAAAATCTTCTTCCGGAAGACCAAAATAAGCGTACATGCCAGTTAATTCTGCTCTTGTTGCGGCTACAACCAATATCTTCATCTAACGAAGTTAAACTTTCTACTTTAACCTTTCTGCGTATATTTGTAATCTATATAATACAATATGATTTATATCACCCGTAAAGAATCTTTCAACGCTGCGCATAAACTGGCACGTCCTGACTGGTCAGAGGATCATAACCTTGAGGTTTATGGCAAATGCGCTAACCCTAATTGGCATGGTCATAATTATCAGCTTTTTGTTACCGTAAAAGGAGAAATCAACCCGGAGACAGGGTTTTTGGTCGACCTTAAATGGTTGAAGCACATCATCAATATACATATCATTGATAAGTTAGACCATAGGAATCTTAACCTTGATGTGGACTTTATGAAAGATAAGCTGGCTTCGACAGAAAACCTTGCCGTTGCAGTATGGGAGCAGTTGGTTCCTCATATCACTGCTGGTGGTGCAATTTTGCACAGCATTAAAATTTACGAAACCGAAAATAATTTTGTAGAATATTTCGGTTAATAAACGCTATAAATGGATAATCATACACAAGACTCCTTTGAGGAGGAGAACGAAGGGTACCTTAAGATAGACCGGTACAACACGGTAAAAACAGATTTAATTTCGAGCCATTACGCAGATATTTTAGGTCAGCTTGGCGAAGATCCTTCCCGCGAGGGTTTATTGAAAACTCCGGAACGCGTAGCAAAATCATTACAGTATCTTACCCATGGTTATGATTTGAAGCCGGCGGAGATATTGAAGTCTGCCATGTTTAAAGAAGATTATAGTCAGATGGTGGTGGTGAAGGACATTGAAGTGTATTCTATGTGCGAACACCATATGCTGCCATTTTTTGGGAAGGCACATATTGCCTACATCCCTAATGGCCATATTGTGGGCTTAAGTAAGATTCCGCGCGTAGTGGATGCTTTTGCAAGAAGGCTACAAGTGCAGGAGCGCCTGACCAATGAAATACGCGATTGTATCCAGGAAACATTAAACCCTGCCGGAGTTGCGGTAGTGATTGAGTGCCAGCATTTATGTATGGCTATGCGTGGCATCCAGAAGCAGAATTCTGTTACTACAACATCTGCTTTTACAGGAGAATTTGCAAATGACAAAACAAGGGCAGAGTTTTTGCGATTAATTACTGCCAAACTACACTAGATTAAGAACAACAGATATTTATAAATGAAAGCATATTTATTTCCAGGACAAGGCGCGCAATTTTCAGGTATGGGCAAAGAGCTGTACGAAAACGAGATAGCTAAAGAATTATTTGAAAAAGCAAACGATATCATCGGCTTCCGTATCAGCGACATTATGTTTTCCGGAACAGATGAAGAGTTGAAACAGACTAAAGTAACTCAACCGGCTATCTTCCTTCATTCCGTGATCCTGGCAAAAACATTGGGTGCAGATTTTAAGCCGGATATGGTAGCAGGACATTCTTTAGGAGAATTTTCTGCATTAGTGGCTGCTTCAGCAATCTCATTTGAGGATGGTTTGAAGCTGGTTATTGCACGTGCCAATGCGATGCAGAAAGCCTGTGAGCTACAGCCTTCAACTATGGCGGCGATTCTTGGATTAGCAGATGAGGTTGTAGAAAATATTTGCGCAGGCATTGATGAAGTGGTGGTTGCTGCTAATTATAACTGTCCGGGTCAGTTGGTGATTTCTGGAAGTATAGCAGGGATAGATATTGCTTGTCAGCAACTAACAGAAGCAGGGGCTAAAAGAGCGTTGAAACTGAATGTAGGTGGTGCATTTCACTCCCCACTAATGGAACCGGCAAGACTGGAACTGAAAGAAGCTATTGAAAATACGACTATATTGCCTCCGGTATGTCCGATTTATCAGAATGTTGATCCGGTAGCGGAGAAAGATCCTGAAAAAATTAAATTTAACCTGATTACGCAGTTAACTGGTGCGGTGAAATGGACGCAGACTGTAGAGCATATGCTTGCAGATGGTGCAGATGAGTTTGTTGAAGTGGGACCTGGAAATGTATTACAGGGACTTGTTAAAAAGGTTAACAGAGCTGTTCAGACAAGTTCTGCAGCTGTTCCTGTTTAATAATAAATAAAGACCGACGTGAATATAGGAGGTAAGATTAGATTTCTTTTATTGATTCTTGGGGTGTGCTGCATTGCTACCGCTATCTCTTTAAAACATTCTATTACAAAAAAAGACCTCCTGAAATACGAGGCGGGCAGACTTCAGGAAAACCTTGCGGCAAATGAAAGGATTGTTTACAGATTTCTTTCAAATGAGGAACAGGTGGAAAATGTCAGGAAATTTTCTGACAATGAAGGGCTTGCTTTAAATTTCATTTCTACGTACCGCTCACAAGGTATCAATTTGCTGACTTACGAGGGCTCGGAATTAAAGTTCTGGAGCTCTTATAAGTCAGTTCCCCCTAATCCGGACACGATAAAGGAAGGATCCTCCTTTATCCAGTTTTCCAATGGCTGGTACGAAGTCATTAAAAAAACGCACGGTGCTTTCGTCATGATCTTTATGATTGACGTTAAAAAGCAGTTTAGCATTCAAAACCGGTTTTTGAAAAATGGAATAGTTGCGGGATTATCATCTTCAAATGCTCTTGCCCTTGCTTCTTTTATGGATGAGGAAGTTTCAGGAATCAAAAACCTGGATGGGAAGTTACTTTTTGAGGTTAAGCTGAAGGAAGATTACACTCAGGGCGTATATGCCACAATACAGATATGGTTATGGGTAATCGGTCTTTTTTGTTTTTGCCTCTTTATCAATTCATTTTGTTCCTGGCTGGCAAAGAAGGGAAGCTTGGTATTAGGGACAGCAATATTGATTTCTTTTTTTCTGGGTGTCCGCATTACCGACCTTGAATTCGGGTGGTTTAACCATCAGTTCAATATTCAGCTGTTTAATCCCTCCGTTTATGCAGAGAGCTTTTTTCTGCCTTCATTGGGCGACTTTTTGCTGAATGTGCTGGCTATTACCTGGATTGTACTATTTGTTTATACTTACCGGGATAAGTACAAGCTTCCCCGTTGGATTTCCGGTAATAAAGTTATCGGAATTTTTATTCATGGAGCTTTGTTACTCTTCTTCGGATGGATGGCATTCCTGATGAATGAAGTTTTCTTCGGGGTAATTTACAATTCCAAAATCAATTTTGATATTACCAATATCATTAACCTGAGCTGGATGAGCTGGGTTTGTATTGTCATTCTGTGTCTGGTCTGGTTTAATGCCTATCTTGTTGTCAGCATATTTATAGAATTGACTAAACAGTTACGCGTTAAACATAAAGAGCGTCTGCTTGTGTTTTGCAGCCTTTTCGTGATGTATTTTATATACATGTTATGCACTGATTTTACGGTTTTCTTTATCGCCTATGCCCTGTTTATTTTTACAGTGGCCTACAATATCTATCTGCAGCAGAATAAGTTTTCAATTGGTATTTTCGCTGCTATTTTCTTTTGCCTTGCATTTATATCATCCATCAAATACCTCAAATTTAATGATATAAAAGAGCGGAACAACAGGTTTGTAATGGCACAGAAGCTTTTTTCTTCTGATGATCCTAAAGTGGTAAATTCCATAGAAAGTCTGGGTACAGGGATTTCAAATGATCTCTTTATCACGGATTACTTTAGAAGTCCGGGTGTAAACAGACAACTTGCCTTACAGAATTATATTACGAAGACCTTTCTGGATGGGTATCTATCCCAGTTCGAATATAATTTTTACGAGTTTAATATCAATGATACCTCTAAAACCACCAGGGATAATGTTTCGCTAAAGCATTATCAGAATCTTGTCAGATCCGGATCTGTTAAAATTTCCAATTTTTTTTATAAGCTGAATGACACCTTTGGCTATCAGAATTATTTTGGTATTATTCCGATTTTCGATGATAACCATCTGCTGGGTAGCATGGTGATAGAACTGAAATCTCAGCAGTATAATTATAACAGCCAGTTTCCGGAGATTCTTATTGATGGAAAGATGGGTAGTGATGAAGATTACAGTAACTATTCTTTTGCGTTTTATAACAATAGCAAGCTGGTCAAACAAGCTGGAAAATATACTTACAAACTGGCTAATACTGAGTTCAAGGGTAAACTAGGCGAAAGCGTGATCAAAAATGAGCCAAAGATTGGGTATAGCCATCTGATTTATATGGCGACTAATTCCAAGGTGATCGTGATCAGTAAAGAGAAGGTCACTTATATTGTCAGGTTAGCGGCTTTATCTTTCTTCTTTCTGGTATTTATTATTTTCTCTGCGGCCTTATACATGCTGATCTGGTTGCTTAAAAATATTGATGACAGCTGGAATGGCTGGTTTAATATCAACAGATCTTTAATGATCAATGCCAATAAAATCCTTTACAAAACGCGGATACAGCTCTCTATCGTTCTCTCTGTAGTGGCCACGCTGGTCATTGTAGGCTGGTCTACCTTTTTCTATATCAGGGACGAATACAGAAAGCAGCAGGAAGACTTTATCCGGGAAAAGATCAGGAAAGTACAGCTGTCTTATGAGAAACAGATTTACGCTGCTGGTATACCAGAACCTACGGATCAGGCAATCCTTAATTTCAATCAGTTTGCTGACATCAATTCGGCTTACCTGAACCTGTTTGACGTCAATGGAGACCTGCTGTTCACCTCTCTGCCTAAAATGTATGATTATGGTATCATCAGCAAGAAGATGGGGCCAAAGGCCTATATTTACCTTAAACAGCTACAGCGATCTGAGTATTCCAATCCGGTAGAAATGGTTGGTGAATTCACCTACTCTTCAGCTTATGCACCTATTCGTGATTCGCAAAACCGGACAGTTGCCTATATAGGATTGCCATATTATGGTAATGAAGCAGATTATCATGCTAAAATCAGCTTATTTATCAATACGCTGATTAATATTTACGCGTTGGTCTTTGTAGCAATTGGAATCCTGGCTGTTTTTCTTGCCAATCAGATTACCAGTCCGCTCACATTTATCCAGGAAAGTATCAAAAAAACTAAACTGGGGCAGAAAAATCAGCCTATTTTATGGTCCAGACATGATGAGATCGGATCCTTAATTAAGGAATATAACAAGATGATTTCTGCATTAGAGGAGAGCGCGACCAAACTGGCTAAATCCGAAAGGGAGAGTGCCTGGCGTGAAATGGCTAAACAGGTTGCCCATGAGATCAAAAATCCACTCACACCATTAAAACTTGGTGTGCAGCTGCTGGAAAAATCATGGAAAGAGAACGATCCTAATTTTGCACTTAAATTTGAACGCTTCTACAAATCTTTTGTAGAGCAGATTGATAGTCTGGCGACGATTGCATCAGAATTTTCAAATTTTGCTAAAATGCCTGATACCAAGCTGGAGGAACTATTGCTGATTCCAATTATTGAACAGAGCAGGAATGTCTTTACCAACACTAAAAATGCAGAGATCTACATCTCTAATCTGACCAATAGGGAGATCCGTGTGAATGGCGATAAAGATCAGTTGCTGCGTTCTTTCAATAACCTGATGAAGAATGCGATTGAGGCGGCCAGCGGTGCAGAAAAATGTCTTATCTACATCAAGATCACGAACGATTCTGATTACGCCTGGATTGAGATTGATGACAATGGAAAAGGCATCGATCCGGAGCTTCAGGATAAAATCTTTGTACCTAATTTTACAACAAAATCTTCTGGTACAGGATTAGGCCTCGCCTTTGTGAAACAGGCCATAGAGAATGCAGGCGGTACAATAGATTTCAAGTCAGTTACCGATGCCGGCACTACTTTCTATCTTAGTTTTCCCCTGGTTTCGTAAACAGTCAGTTATTTAAGTAATACGGCAGCTTTTCCCATGGTAAAACCATTGGCGTAAAGAATGATGGAATAGGTACCTTTGATAAACGGTTTTGGGTTTACCCAATCCATTTTGTATGCTGTATCATCATTGTTATAGGAGATGGTGATCATTTCACTGTATTGCATCTCCTGTCCGTCTGCTTCAAACATATTGTTTTCATTTGCAATCAGGTTACCTGTAGGATCAAACACGCGTAAATAGATTTTATGATAATCTTTACTGGCCAGTTCGTTAGGTATGATATTAAAGTTCGCAGTTAGCTTTTGTGCAGCAGAAGCCTTGCTCACTTCAATGTTTTTTCCACTGCTTTTCACTTTATATGCGTTCAATTGAACATTAAAGGCTTTTAAAGCACTGCTGATTTTTACTTTCTCACTAAGTTCAGAATTCCTTTTCTCCAGTACGGAGGCTTTCGCATTAACCGAACTTACAGATTTAACCAGGCTGTCCCGTTCAGACTTAAGAAAAGTATTCTCTTTCTCCAGACGGGAAAGGTCCTCCTTATAATTGCCGATAAATATCCTGAGTTCTTTTAACTCATTCTGTGCCGCAACAAGCTGGCCCTGTGTTAACTGGGATTTCTGCAGTGCATTTTTTAATTCTGCTATTTTCGCCCTGGCAAGTAACTGCTCATTCTGGAGCTTTTCGGTAAGCGTTACATTCATCGCATTTACCTTGTCAAATTCTACTTCAATCTTCTCTACTTCAAGCTTTAACCTGTCTTTTTCTGTATTTGTGGTAACAAAACGCTCTTTTTCGTGTTTATCTTTAAGGAACAAAAAACCATTAGTACCTAATAATGCAGCAATTACTACGATCAGAAAATATATCTTATTACGGTCACCTTTGTTTACGGGATCTTTAGTATCTAGCATTTGAAATCTAAAAGTTGTGTTCTCTGTGGAATTTTTTTCAGTTATGGTATTCATAAAAAAAAACGAACATAGGATAAATAATATAAATTATGGTAAAAAAAGCGATGAAATTGTATGAGAGTCTAAATAAAATCGTTTAATTGCTAAATTGCGGCCAAATTAGATACCCGTGATTCTCACGCTGATATAAACTTTACACGAATAAAAACAACAAATAATGCTGAAAAAGATTGTTCTTACAATTTTCATTACCTCCATTTGCCTACCACAAATATTTGCACAAAACACAGCAAAAATTGCTCCAAAAAGAGAGTTCAGAGGTGTGTGGGTTGCCACCGTTGAAAATATCGATTGGCCTTCCAGAGCAGGGCTAAGTCAGGATCAACAGAAACAGGAGCTGATCGGAATATTGGAACAGCATAAAAAGAATGGTATGAATGCTATATTACTGCAGGTAAGGCCTGCTGCGGATGCATTTTACAGTAAATCGAGAGAACCCTGGAGCAAGTGGCTCATGGGGAAACAAGGGGTCGCTCCATCGCCGGGTTACGATCCTTTGGAGTTTGCTATTAAAGAGGCACACTCAAGGGGTATGGAATTACATGCATGGTTTAACCCATATCGGGCAACAATGAGTGCAAACAGTTTCATCAGCGAAGACCATATGACCAGAAAAAGGCCAGACTTCTTTTTTAACTACGGTGGCAAAAAACAGTTTGATCCGGGACTACCTGAAGTGAGGGAATACATTGTACAGGTTATTCTTGATGTGGTTAAAGGATACGATGTTGATGGTATTCATTTTGATGATTATTTCTATCCATATCCTATTGCTGGTCAGCGTATCAATGATGCGGAAACTTTCAGTAAATATCCTAATGGTATTACTAACATTAACGACTGGAGAAGGAATAATGTGGATATGCTGATCAAGGAGCTCAATGACAGTATTCATCATTATAAAAACTATGTGAAATTTGGTATCAGTCCTTTTGGCATCTGGAAAAATAAAAGAGAAGATCCTCTGGGTTCTGAAAGCAGCGGCCTTTCCAATTACCATGAGTTATATGCCGATTCGCGGAAGTGGATTAAAGAGGGATGGGTAGACTATATTAATCCTCAGATCTATTTCAGTTTTACCAGAAGAGCAGCGCCGTTCGGCACATTGGTGGACTGGTGGAGTGATAATACTTATGGCAGACATTTGTACATTGGTCAGGCTGCCTATCTGGTGAACCAGAAAATGGAAGCGGCCTGGAGAGTGCCTAATGAAATTCCCAATCAAATCAGGTACATGCGGGCAAATAACCGCGTGCAGGGCAGCGTTTTCTTTAGTTCCAAATCGTTTTCTACTGTAGCCAGAGGTACCGCAGATTCCCTGAGAAGAGATTTATATAAATATCCGTCGCTTCCTCCCCAAATGCCATGGCTGGATGAAATTGTGCCTAATCAGCCCAGAGACCTGAGTGCAGAAGCTGTTGCTGTTGGTGTACAACTCAAATGGGCTGCACCGTTGAAAGCGTCAGATGGGGAAACAGCGTCTGGTTATGTGATTTACAGATTTGAAGAAGGTGAAAAAATCAATGTACTTGATCCCAGGAATATTTTGAGGATCAGCTTTGAAGATTTTACGTTTTTCCTGGATACGTCAATCGAAAAAGGAAAACGATACAATTACCTGGTTACGGCGCTGGACCGTTTAAAGAACGAGAGTGAGCCTAGCGGGCCGGTAGGCGTAGAGGCCAGATAAAAAAACGGGGATGATCAGTTAGATCATCCCCGTTTTTTTATTAATTAAAGAATTATTTTTGAGGAACTAATACCAGACGTATGTAGTTGTTCTCATCAAGATACTTTTGCGCAGTAGCTTTCGAGGTCGCTACACTAACCGCATCAACTCTTTGTTTATCGCCTAATAGCTGATCCAGTTTGTCACCATATTTCAGTCTGTTAGTCAGATAACCCATCCAGTATCCATTGTCACGTACACTCAATTCCATCTGACGGTGTTCTTCAGATTTGAATTTTGCGATATCTTCATCGGTAGCACCACTGGTTTTTATGCTTTTTACTTCTTCCAGTGCAGCAGCGATTAATTTATCAACGTTAGCTGTTGCACAATTGAAAGAGATAGTGAAGTAATAATGTGCATAAGGTAATTTACTCACGCTAAGACCTACCTGCGGACTGTATACGCCACTTTCTTTCTCACGCAATCTTTCCAGTATTTTATTCTCGAGGGCACTTTTCAATGCGCCTAACTGCACATTATTTTCTGCTGTATAGTCATAATCGCCGTGCAGGTATAGTTGTACACTCGCTTTATCTTCTAGACCTTTATAAACAGTTTTGCTTACTATCCCTTTTGGCGGACGTGCACCCAGGTCTTTATATTCCTGTGTTTTTTTAAGAGTAGGTAATGAGGCAATATAAGTCTCTATAAGCGGCTTAATTGTATTGGGCTCAAAATTACCTACGAAAACAAATGTCTGCTCACCAAGGTCAGCAAAACGCTCTTTATAAAAAGCAAATGCCTTATCTAAAGATACCTTATCTAAATCTGCCAGTGTATTGGGCATGCTTCTTTTATTGTAAGAAGATAACACTGCCTGAACGGTATCTGCAAAAACACTTGATGGATTGGCATCTTTATTTTCCATCATGATTTTTGTGTCACTGATGTTCTTATTGAAGATTTCAGCATCTTTACGAGGTGTTAGCGCATAGGCATTAACCATTTTAAATGCAGTCTCCAGGTCTTTCGGTGTAGCACCGCCACTAAATCCCTGGAACAATTCGCCAATATAAGCGCTTGCCCTTCCTGTATTGCCGGCAAGTAGTTTTCCTAATTGCAGAGGATTAAATTCGCCCACTCCGCTCTGAGGGATTAATCCGGAGAAATCTGCAGACTGGTAGTCGTTCGGATCAGCTAAGGAAGTTCCTCCTTTAGAGAAAGAAGAGAATGCAATCTCATCATTTTTGAAGTCAGTTGGTTTCAGGATTACCTTAATGCCGTTGCTTAAGGTCCATTCCGTTACACCGATATCTTCATATTTTTTCTCTGCAATAACTTTGCCTGCTACTGGTTTTATAGCCAGTAATGGTTTGTTTACCGTATTATCCGCATAAGGTTTCAAATTTTTACCTGCATTAGTTAATGAAGCCAGTAAAGCAGCTTCTGTTGGCAGATTGGCTTTTTCTTTTTCAGGTGCCTGAACAATCAGGATTTTATTATCGGCAGTAATCAGTGTTTTTGCAAGTGCATTTACTTCTGCCAGGGTGATAGACGCAACGTTCTTTTTTGTTTCAGCATAGTTGAATTTTATAGAACCAATTGCTGCTCCTTTGAGAAAGTTGTCCAGGTATTCCTGTACAAAAGATGCCGAAGTAGTTTTGTTTTCCTCTTTAATACCACTTTCATTGGCAGCAGTTATACTTCTTTTGATCACGTCAAGTTCAGACTGAACAAAACCAAACTTAACTGCTCTTTCGCTTTCTGCTACCGCTGCAGTAAAGGCAGACTCCAGGTCTTTACCAGATTTGGCTGCGGCAACAGTTTGAA
>Ga0247809_1000288_pt1 | contig 25372 bp, 19 predicted proteins | sample UWRJL104311B1_FD_180951 | JGI IMG/M metagenome (GOLD analysis project Ga0247809, IMG submission 180951) | Plant litter microbial communities from Arlington Agricultural Research Station in Wisconsin, United States - UWRJ-L104-311B-1 | ecosystem: Environmental > Terrestrial > Plant litter >...
GTTGTAGTATGTTATGTTAAGACTTGGAATCCGCTTGGCGGGTTTCTGTAAAGACATTTAGAGATTGACCTGTAAGTGATGCAACAAAAGGAGCCTCGACAGCATTGATCATATACCATCATCTGCCTTCTCATCACGGCACTGGTCTGGTCAGTGATCCCTTTCGATTCCTCAATTGTTTGTTGTACAAGTATACACATAAAATAAGGTTTGCGGGAAACGAAATGGTCACAAATAGCGACATGTGTCGCTGATCTCTTCTTGGTTCGAGCCCGGCTCACGATAGACTCATCAGGCTAAATAAAACCCGCAGTTTCATCGAAATTGACCGACTTGACCGGTGTTGCATATGCTGTCTCATTTTGCGCCCAAGATCCAAGTTAGTGGGTACGATAGGTACGGATAAGACATTGACCATGACCAGCCAAGTCAGCTATTATCTTGCAGGAGGAGACACGATACCACTGATGATTCATCATGAGGTAAGATAAGGCAAGAGGAAGGACAGAAGACACGATATCCACAAGACTGATTTCATTTTCAATTCCATTCAATCTGCCTGAGGATCTGTAAACTGACCTTCTCTGATAACGTCTTTGATGACATACTTGTACCTGAGTATCGACTAATAAACCCCACTGTCTCAGAGTAACGACAAGGATAAGTACCGCAGTACTACTCGTATTGATCATATTCCATGGTATCGTATGGGGAATAATGTTTAGGTGCATTCTACCCCGCGACCCCCGCTTCCCCGCAACCCCAGATACTCCGAGTCAGAATTTTCCGGTGCGAAACCCGTATAGTTGTGATGATCTAGCGAACAGGTGAGATCAAGCCTGCTAAATGTTCGCTACATGAGCCTGCTTCCTTATTGGGTGATGACGGGACTACATTTTAACAAGATGCGGTATGGAAGATTGCTCTTCGGCAATCTGTGCATGGTACCGCCAAGAATGTTTTCTTCCGGCCTTTTAACCAGATACTTTCAATGAGGTCCACAAAGAGCCGGCTTCTTGCGAGTGATAACAGCGATATCGTGATGGGGACTGCGGATTGCGAGAATGTATTCGTCGAGTTCGGACCATTACAGCGTCAGTCAACTGAACAGGACTTTGCTACTAGCTCTGATAGACTGCTTCCTCGACCTTGTTGCCATCTCAAAGCAACTTCCTCCGTCCACAATAGCAATCTCTACGAGACGACAGAGTGAAAACAGCAGTCATGTCTACGATTGACATAAACCCCATAATACCAGGCTTCGCTCCAGACCCTTCAATTGTGAAAGTAGGAGATACTTTTTTCCTAGTGAATTCATCATTTCACATGTTCCCGGGGCTACCTATCTATGCCTCGAAAGATCTCACATCTTGGACACATATTGGTAAGTGGATAATAACGGAATCATCTTTTGTTCTGTGCACCGATTGCCATACTAACATCGAAGTGCAGGAAATGCTATCAATCGTCAAGAACAGCTCAGCTTTGCTCTTTCTAGTACAAACATGATTCCGATAGATGATGACGAAATCATGCTCGCGACTGGAGGATTGTTCGCTCCTACAATCAGATACCATGAAGGCCGCTTCTTTGTTGTCTGCACAAACGTAATCCACATCGAAGGGGCGACCGAAGACAAACATGAAAACTTTATTGTCTCGACCACGGACATCTACTCTGACAAATGGAGTGACCCGATACACTTCGAATTCAATGGTATCGATACCTGCCTCTTTTTCGATGATCAGAGTGGCAAAATTTTCATACACGGCTCAGCAAGTCCGGGGCCGATGACAAAGATCCATCTATTCGAGATTGATCTCAACACAGGCAAGAAACTTTCTGAAGAAAAGAAGATCTGGGATGGAACTGGAGGTATCTATCCAGAAGGTCCACACCTGTACAAAAAGGATGGATATTACTACCTTGTCATCTCAGAAGGCGGAACTTTCGAAGATCACTGCATTACAGTCGCTAGATCCACAGATATATGGGGACCATATGAGGCGTTTCAGAATAATCCCATTTTGACAGCAAGGGGAACGGACAATTACATCCGTTATACTGGACATTGTGATCTTTTCGAAGATGATCAAGGTAGATGGTGGGGAGTTTGTTTGGGTGTGAGGAAAGACAAAGGGAGTCGTCATATCATGGGCAGAGAAACGTTCTTGACTCCTGGAGAGTGGCCAAATGGTGGGTGGCCGAGCTTGAGACAGGTGGTTCTCAACCCGGTTCTGAAAGATGGAACTGTGATGGCTAGGGCAAAGGACCCAAACCCATTCCAAGCAAAATCAGGCGTCGACTACATCTTCATTCGTGACGCCAAACTTCAGGAATATGAATTCTCAAAGGATAAGCAGACAATCACCATTGTTGGAAGCAAAGCAGATCTATCTCAGTGGAAGGAAACAGTCGCTTTTGTCGGAATCCGGCAAAGGAAATTAGATGCTCAGGCTTCTGTGAAGATGACCTTGCCGGGTGATAATTCTGGTCTTCGAGCTGGATTGGCTTTGTACAAGGACGAGCATCGTTTCGTGAGAATTTTCTACGATGATTCTACTTCGGAGATGGTTCTTGAAGTACTAAATCGTGCAAAGTCGATATCAAGAGTGCAGAGACACAATTTTGAGGGAAAAGGTCCTGTGGAGTTTCGCATGAAGTACACCGAAACGAGTGTCATATTCTTTTACTCAAGTTTGGAGCGCTCGTGGACATCTTTCGATGCTTTCGACACCCTTGATTTAACAGGTCCAGATTTTGTTGGTCCCGTTGTTGGGATCTTTGCTATATCGGAGGTTGGGAATGTGAAAGTCAAGTTTGACAATTTTAAGGTTGATAGCTGAGGAGAAGAGATAGGAATAGAAGGTATCAATCGCATTATTCATAGACTGTTAAAAATTACTAGAAGTATAGTTTTCAAGCTTTGGAAACTTAACTATGGAATAATATAATCGGGAGAAGCTCCAAAAATGATACGTTGAACTGAAACAACACCCTTGAAGACGGATCTGGACCTGGTCTTTCAATATTGGAAACAAAGCCCGTCGGTGGATGTTTGAGTAGGCATTGCGGAGTGATATCGTACGATTGTATTTGATACGAGAATATAATAGAGATTTACCATCTTCTGCAGCGAGAATAAGCCACTTGGACTGGTTTACCATATTTGCATTCTTGTCATTTCACATTTCACATATTATTATGAACTGTGACTCATGCTGAGAAGTCTGAGTTATCAGCAGATTATCACCGCAATTATGATGCGCAATTCGATCATTCCATTCGTGATATCTGATGATGCTTACCTTGACCAGTTTTCTTATGGATTGCTTGTCATGAAATGTGATAACGGAAAACATTGGATGCAGCGTGATGTTATTGAACCTTGACCTCTTGTGACCTTGCTGTTATGGTCTGTTAATGGTGTTTCTGGCTGGTCATGATTCTCTTGGATCTGGAGCAGGAATATTAAATGACCTTGACACACATGCGGCGGTGCATCTTACCTCGCCGGGTGAAGTGGGGTGAACATGACCCGGGTGGAACGAGATGAGGTCAACAAAAGACCCCATAGAATTATTCTGCGAGTTCAGACCCCAGTGATAGTATATTCGAACGATGCTGTTGTAGTTGCTGTGGCAGAAGAGAAAAGGAAGCCGTGCAGTATGGGCTGTTCCCAGAATGGCAAATGAACAGATTGTATCCTGCACATGTGTAATGAGACGATTTCACCAGTAGAATATGAGCGCATCAGATGTACAGATTTTGTCATCATATTTGGGAATTTCCGCCATTCTTACTGTGAGAGTTTTTCAGCACGTCGAACTGTGGACGATGATCTTTACGACCTATAGGCACAATATACCATAGTAGTGCGTACTGTATCCGGCCTGCGCCCGAGCTGCCTCCAGCTTTGTTGTCAATGTGCAACAAATCGGATATCAAGTCCGTAGTGGTGGTGCTTGCAGATAGAGCCCCGCAGGACACACCGCCACAGCGCCCTCGAAAGATGGACCCTGTTCAAACATCGTTAACGCTAAAATCGGCAGTACCCATCTGCTATTCATTGCACTGTACGTATGAGTTGCGGTAACTTGTAGGACGTTTATCGCAGCTAAATCCTATATTAGATCATCGAACCACCAAGGTGCAGTTCGACGATACTGGTACATTTTCTAAGATCTACTACCTTAACAGTCCACTAGTGTTAGCATCTAGCTACTTTGGTCTCTGCATCTTTTGATCTTTTGTTGGCTCGGTCTCTTCTGAAAACCTTTTTTGCTAAATAAATATTCGGGCAGATAAAACTTCTAGTAATGATGACCCGCGCAATACGTTCACAATCCTCCTCACAGCATTCTGTTGCACGCTCCTGTTAGTTACAATCTAATCTCATCGAGCAGCCCTCCAAGGGTTTCGACGCGAGTTCAAGTACAGTCTACGCCCTGGCTCATGACATGTCCCACCAAAGAGTTCGAGCATTAGAGGTTCAAGTAGTTACATGATGTCCTTAGATGCATCTGGAATGTATTTATTGCTTCTGTATAGGATCAGGTCAATGTAACCTTGGTGCCGCAACGCGGCTCAATGTAAGCGTATTTAGGAGACGTCTCTACTTTGTTATATAACCATCTTCACGAAACATGTCATCTGTTGTGGGAATCAGGGTACGATAAAATTCGACGGCATGTGCTACGAACATATGCCTTGGCACGAAAGTATTCCGCTACTGTTTTTGAGGCCATTAGATATCTCTTGTCGATGAATAGAATTCATGCATTAGAGAGGTTCGCCAGCTTCAAAAGATGTCTAGATCAACTGTAAACAGCTGTACAAGGACTATACACCTCCTCGTCGCCACTGTTAATTTGTTACTCGAAGAGACACCAGTGGTAATCCAACTAGAGTACAATTCCACAGCTATCAATAGCTGTTGAATTTCTGACCATCTCCAAAAGTTCTACATGGCTTGGAACCGCTCGAGATGTGGCGAGTAGCCACTCATCATCTGCACGGTCTGCATTTGTGTGGTTGGCCTAATCGATTGGCCTGACGGGACTAAGGACGCGGTGGAATAGTCCCACTCCCAGCAATCTCTTCCTGTCTAGAATTTCTAGCTCTTCACCAGCTCATGCGATCTTAACCCGTTCGTTTAAGTCCATAGGTTGTGTAATCCTCTAGTGTTATAAAATAGTGACTGTGTTGTCAAAATCCACTTTGGCTTGAAAGGCTTGCCCTACGCTTTAATCAGAGGTGCTTTACTCTGCTCGCTTCTTCTGCTACACCTTCGTCATTGTCCCTCATGAAACCTAGAAATTAATCCCCGGTGTGAAGTTATCAATGATACAGCCTTTCAGTGTGAACTCATCTGCTGCTATTGGTATAGCTTTTAAATGTTTTCCTGTAAGATCTTCGACTAGTTGGGCTCTCCGTATAAAGTCAATAGCTGGTCCTAGGTCATCGTTGATTGTTGAGCTAATTTTGGCATCGCCCAAATACTCACTGGATCTACTTACAGGGAACAAGGTACACATTTCAGCATCCTACGTGACTTGTCAGGCTGGAGACTTACATGGCATGGTCGAATTTGCGTGCCTCAAACGCTCGAGTCAAGGCTTCCTCGTTGTGCGACTGGGCTACTTATATACCATTGTGCACAATGAGCTCTAAGTCCTCAACTGTCAAGCTTTTGACGATAAAGAACTTGTTATTACGCCCTTCGCCATTCTGACAGGTTCAGAATCAGCATCAAATGCTCTACCTTCGACAACTTCTGACTCTAGCGTCAACGAAAGAGATTATCCTCAACTAGGCTTATTGTACTTGGCGAGACGGATGGCCCAGTGGAACAACTGTAGTTGGTGTGGCTACGCTGACGGACGCTCTTCTGAAACCGTGGACAGGACGGTAGGACGGATTCTCGAAGCATGAGTCTCAGTTTATGTCCGACGCACGCCATATCACCCTTGAAATCTTCAAGTGCACAACTACTCTTTGGAATGAGGAATAAGGACTCTAGAGCCCTGATTTCGTTACAGAAATGGCGTACCAATTCCGTCAAAGCTGTCTGTGGCGGAGACAGTCCAGATGGCATGGTCCACGCTACATTAGCACGAGCATTCGCCCGGTCTCCGCTCGACCTGCCGGATTGATGAGGTTTCCTAGGCGCACCACACACGATCGACGAAGTGCGCACCCAGGCTCAGGGAAGAGGAGACCACTGGGAACAAACACAATGATAGCCCTAAATCTCATATGCTGCCTGAGAGCATGAATACGTCCGTCGTCGCAGCATTCGTGTACAGACAGGAGTACGGGGGAGGATAATGTAACGATGCAAGGCGATCGTGTTTGTCCTTACTCTGCCCTTTCGCTTCGAGTAGCTCCCCTGCTCTTGCGTCCGTGGGCAGAGTCGATCATGAGCCGGTAGACATCCCAGAAAATCTCGATTTCTATTGTTGTTGTATCGGACAAGAGGCCCACCATTTCTCCTACTTCGCCATCACACGTCACATGACAATATAGCTCTTTGGGAAGGTTCCGGCTTGGCTGTTTCACAACGAGTTGCAGCTTGTAAGCCATTCCTGAACAATTCACTGGCATGAGTTCTAGAAGACGTGACGAATACCCAACGGAAATCCAGAGCAATCGACAACATTGAACTTCATGTACAACACGACGTAGACGTGAACCTTGTCTTACCTGTTAATTCGATGAAGATTTCAACACGCATTGCGAAGCGAGATCTGTTTTCAATCATTCAAGTGTCTTCCCTACGTATCGTCGGAATCCTTCTGGAGTGTAGAAGCTGGGAACGCGCATGGACGGTAGCCAATGCGGAGCAGAGAGTCTAGCGAGAAGTCGGAACCCTTGTAAGGCAGAGAATTCGGGAAGCTTGATGGTGACTAAGCTTTTTTTTCAAAAGGAGCGCTTAAGCTTTCGACAAAATTCAAGGCACGGGGATATGGTCACTCTGCATTTGAAGCACTCTTTGCGTGTCTTTCGAATATAGTCCTTCATGCTTCAGAGTATAGTTTTAATATTTACGAGCACTCTGGGACCTCGACACCGCGAACGACCTCTCGGCCGTAGGACTTCTGCTCGCGATCAACCCATTTTTCCACATGCCATTTCTTCCCAATCTCGCGTAGTCTTCCCACCATTTCATCCCAGCTTTCATCCGCGTTGACCGAATCATACTTGATGATCAGATCCTCTGTTCTTCCATCTTCAGTGCCACGGTTCTGTTGTAGCACACCCGACTTTTGGATATTGTAAGAGGAGAGACCGCTGCCAAAATGACCTAGAACGGTATTGGTCGCCGCTTCCAAAGTGGCGAGGGTTTGAAAGGTCTATAGGGAGCGGAGGATAATCAGAAATACACAAGTGACAACCAGCTAATAGGACTTACGAAGATATTCGAGGGACAGCTGCGCTGTCCTTGATCATCCTTGAGTACAGAAACGCGGAGACGGTAGAGTGTATCTGGGATGAGACTTCTGGCATAGACTGCTTCATCATGTGCCTGGTTGAGGTTCATATGTGGTTCTGTATCTTGTGACATGATTTGAAGGTTGTGTGGTTCTTTAGATGGCTTGTGTGAGGTTTTCAGCGATGTTAAATTATCCTTCTGGGCAAGAAGCCTGAGTTTTATCAGTATATATACCTGTATACATAACGATAACGTGGCGTGGTGCTTTTAGGCGCACAACGTTTATGGGGTGATAAGTACGAAGTAATCAGATGTTCTAACATGCAGTTTGGCCTTTTAACCGAAACTGGATTACTGAATATGTTTTCGGAGCGCAATCCTATCATGCAAGCATATGGCGTGATGCCAAAAACGCATGATGTGGCTTCTCTTGTGCGTGAGAAAGCGGCAATGATCACTTTTGAACAATGGATGCGCAGTGGAACAACCAACTATACCTTCTTTGACTGTGAGAGTGGTGAGTGGCCGAACTGTTCTATCCGCTTCAGTTGAGTAGCGCGGAACTGCTCTGCAAAACATGGTGAGACAAATGAGACATATATCATTTGACCAACGGCCTTGGCATTGTGATAACCGTCCGGGATCTTACAAGAACCTACTGACATCTTTAATGCTACTGATTCCTATTGTGCTATTACACCTCGAATCCACGTTCACTTCTGAATTGCCCTGATGCACATGGTTGCTTACCTGACAAACGTGTTATCAACTTTTCAATCTGTTAAATCGCACTGCGAGTTCCAGCATTCGTTCCTCATCAATCAGCCGCACAAAGTAACCATCATCAATGAGCCGTCTCGTCACATACGACTTAATTGCATGCTTCTAATAGGCAAGTCAGCTTACATGTTACACGTGATAACGATCTTGCGTATTACATACTGAGACATCTCCATGGTGCTGTTTTCTTTCATATGACTTCCTAATCTCTCGGCACACCCTGGACCAGGCCACTTCCATCTCGTACTCATTCCTTACAATGTCCATTGTGTTTGTATGTCCCACAAGAATTCGTAGATCTAAATCTGGTTGCTCTGACTGCTGCTCAATCTTACGTTGACATTGATGGAGTAAATTTAGCATCTTTCGACTTGTTCGATTCAAGTGCTCTGTTTTCTGGTGGAATTTGATTTCAGAACGTAGAAAAAGTGTCTGTATTCGAAGCTTGAGGGATAAAATTAATTATATGGTAACAGAGCGTGGTTATAAGTGTGTCGTAACGTTTCAACTCGGTATCATACGAGTGGTGTCGTACAGCCTATCGAATGTTTAAAGTTCTACAGTTTAAAAATGTCCTCCAACTTCCGACATGGTCAATATTTTGCGCCTGACGATGCAGAAAACATGTGAGACAAAGAGTATTTGTTTGCATGACATGACTTTATAGCTACTTGACCTAGAGCAGATGTCAATTCATCTTACGTGATCGTGATCAAGATAGCCTTACATGAGATACTCGGTAATTTTCATAAAGATAGATAATTCCTCAATATTTTGGACGCAGTATCAAGTGTATATTACAATCATATTGCGTACAGTGGTGCTACACGAAAGCAGGTAGGACATTTCGGGCGGTATCAGCACTACCAGGTCTGTTCAATTTGAATAACTGCCACAGGAATTTCCTTCTCTACACAACTCGGCTGCTGATTGATCCTTCCCTGAACGGAGCCTTTTATTCGGTCTCCTATGCATATATATGGTGCTCCGAATTCCACCTCTTGTCGGCCGACCCCGCTGTCTTTAGCTCCTGATGGAAAAGAGATCTCCATTCGAACATGGAAGAGGGGATTTTGCTGCACTCTTTTCAGCTTTGACGATCTGCTCAGCTTTATCTTTGTGACGTATCCTCCCGGCCTTGGCATTGAGATTAGCGATTGAGTCCTTTCCATCCACCTTCAGGCCTTCAGATTTCATTCTGGTGCTTCTCTCTGACGACGCGACACGCATAACAGCGCAATTGCAAGCGCCAACCCTTTGGTGACCCCGGTATCTTTGTCAACACTTTGGGCGCATGAGAAGTTGCGTGATCTATCAGGCGGACTATGACTTGTGGTTATGACGTATTATCACGAATCTATGATCATTTGGGTTGATCGACCAGCTGAAGCCGTGGTCTCGTGGTAATTTGGCGAAAGCGTTCTTTTCGCCATCTATGATATCCAATTCAACGACCCAGAACTAAATATTTGTAAAATTTTATGCGAAATGTTGCTATCCTGTTTTGAGTTTCAATTGACTATGGCGTATCAATCAGCGTATATGAAGAGTAATTACGCGTAGGCAGGATATTTAGTTGCATTCTGTTTGCTAATGGTCTCCTGGCTACAATTATATGTGTGCTTCTTGAATACGGTTATGGGAAACGACGTCATGGACGACAAAGCTCACCGGATGTGAAAAGACATCATATTTGTATCAACGTATGATAGCATCTTCCCTGGGTCCTTATTGGAGGTGTGGTATACCAACCAATTGCTCGCCAGCTTACCCCTACATCTAGAACACTCGACACAAGCAGATTCACTGCTCATGCGGTACTGCTGATATCTCACTTGTTGACGACCGAAACGACCTTTACTACAATCTTATGCTTTGGGATGACGACCTAGCAACCACAGCTGCACTTGGCACTACCGACGCACGTTCAGATATATCTACCTTTAATGAATATGTACTACGCGATTGTGACTTTGATGACTTCATTCTGGAGGCGAAAGTGGCCCCAGACAACTACGACTATTCGTAGTGTACATCTGGTATGGAACCAAGACAACGCTCTCAATCATCGAAATCGATGACGCTAATACTGAGAGTGTATCTAGTAAGTAAAAATCTTCTGAATTTTATAGTTTACTTTCGAAATTGTTACGATACATTAAATCAATTTTACATTCCGCTATTCAACCCATACTGTGCAATTAAGCTCGCTCGATCTGCCAACTAATTCGGAGCTGACACTAACGTGGACTTTATCAATAGTGGCTATGAATAAGCACAGATTTCTCGCCTCGTGCACTCTTTCCAATCCGGCGCCTAGTCTCAGCATTGTCAAATATAGCTCCTCCTGTCACAAGTTCTTTCGGATCCCACTTTGCGCTAGTCCTAGGGTTGATATGCAACAAATACATAGTGTCAATCTCCTCCAAACTTCTATCCTTACTCTCAATGACAAAGAAATACACCAGCATACACAAAGCCACGCAAGCTGCAGCAAATACCAAGCCATAGAAATAATGGACTTTGTCAGTAATGAACGTTGTACAAAACGATATGAGGAAGTTGAATATCCAATTCGACGATGTTGCGAATGCCATACACGGGGCACGATACCGAGCTGGGTAAAGTTCACTGACGATGGTCCAGACCAATGGACCCCAGCTAACAGCAAAAGCTGCTATAACCAGGCATGTAAAGACAATGAGGACGGTGCCTGCAATAGGCGTACTCATCGGATTCTGGCTGTCTAGAGCGTATGTACCTACAAATGCGTATACTAAGAAACCTACACACATGCATGCGGCCCCAACCATGAGGATTCGTCGCCGGCCGCAGTTTTTAATAAGCCAGAGACCTCCGATAGTGGCGACGACGTTGACAGTGGCTAGTATGATAGCTGTTATGTAGGAATTGTCAATACCAGTACTTCTGAAAATAGTTGTTCCGTAGTAGAAGAAAAAGTTCACTCCTGTAAGTTGTTGCCCAGCTTGAAGCACCATGCCCAATAGAGTTCGATATAGCATCCGAGGTCCTGTGAAGATCTCAATCCAGTGGACCGCGCCTCTTCTGTTGTCGATTTGCAATTTATGCTCGATCTCGTCGATTTCTGCATCAATCATCGTACTAGATGCATCCTGACCACTCAAGCGAGCCATAATTTTGCGTGCCTCCTGTTTACGACCGGCACGATAAGAGTACCTTGGCGATTCTGGAAGGAATAAGATCGCTGTTCCCAGGGTCATCGCCCAGAGTGCCGATAAGCTATTAGGAATGCGCCATTGGGCAGAACTTGAAAAACTGGACTCAGTACCGAAGTTAATCTAATAATATCAGTTCTGGTTAAATTATGTTTATATCAGCATCGTTACTTACCATACATGCAGTCCAGATACCGAGAGTAATCAAGAGTTGATAGGAACTCACGACAATCCCTCGAATGTCCTTCGGAACACTCTCAGATTGATACATAGGCACTGATGTGCTCAATGCACCAATTCCCAGCCCAGCGATGAGTCGACCCATAACGAACTGTACCCATTCTTCGTTACTTGTAACTTCGATGACGACGCCGACAATATAGAAGAAGGATGATGCTGAGATCGTATATCGTCGTCCAATCTTATCACAAATCCAAGCACTGGATAGGCAGCCAATCAACGTTCCAATTGATAGAAGTCCGACAATAGTTCCTTGCCGCACTGCGCTGAATGCATTGTTTTCGCCAAACCGACTGCGAAAGTCAGACATCAACATAAAACCTGTGAGCTTGTTAGTAAGAATGGACGACTTGATTGTGAACCCGCTGGAAAGCTTACCAGATATCTGTCCAGACTCGTAACCAAAGATGAAGCCTCCAATGCTAGATATGGCACTTAATCTCAAGGCCAGCATCGTTGGCCATCCCCTTTTCGACGGTGTCTCCAAATTTGTGTCAAGATTGAGAGCATTGTTGCTCGTTTGTATTGGCTGCGGATCCGAGGTGGCATCGTGAATCCCGCCCATAACCGTAACACCTTTACTTTCGTTGTTTGAAGACATCTTAACACTCAAACCTTTGTTTGAAAGGACGACCGACGTGTTCGTTCTTTGTAATACTAGTATGCTGGGAGATCGAAACACATGGAGAATCCCACTCCTACTGTGCCACTTTAATATACGACGAAAAAGAGAGTCGCATGACAATTCGAAACGCCAAGACGCATGTTAATGAAATATCAGCTGTTGTGCCCAGAACGTGTTCAGCTCTCTGTGATTACGTAAATCAAAACAAGTAGACATCCTCATTAAACCCCGGTCTGCGGCCACGCGTTCTAAATCTTCGTTCAAATCTATTTCCGACGTAAATGACTGCTCATCGGACAATATGGTTGACGATTTCATGGCACGTGTGTGGCTGATTCTGTTAGGTGAGTCTGTGATGGCTCATATCAAACTTGCTGATCCAATGTCTTTCCTGTCAGCTTGACAAGAAAGCTTAAGACACTCTGCAAACTGTAAGCACATGTGCTATGCCCACTCGGATGTGAAGAGTCGTAGTTGCGGATAGTCCTATAGTCGGAATCCTTTTGGGGAAAAACGTGCCAAGAAAGACTTTTCAAACGAATCAACTACCTCAATCCTATAATCAGACTGGCTGAAGTGTAGGCTACGCCCAGCTCGCATCAGGAAAGCATCCCATTCCTGGAAGGATTAGGTATATAGACTGTGACACATCCGAGATATGGGGATCGTGTTCGTCTTTTTCTTTATCAGAGCCTATGGATACATTGACGTTGACGTTCTTTACCCACAACCCATATGGCTAGTGATTGTGCCGTGCCGTTACAACACCACAATATCTTCGCTCTAGTTGGTCCTCTAAAAGCACTCATTTGTTACATTTCACTTAATACGCTTTCAAGTCCTGGAATCAGCTTGCTCCTTGACACATTTATTGTTTCAGTTCTCGTTATTATTTCCATCATCTTCCAATCCTGGTTCTATTGCGAGTGAAAACACTTCTACGTCTAAACATAATCCGGAGCATAAAGGAGGACTCTCTTTTGTGAGCAGAGTATGAATATCAAGGCCGATAAATCTAAACATGCTAACTCAAACATCGAAACTGGATAAATTAGAAAGTCATTCATATCACGTTGTCGATTGCAGGATAGTTGCAGTGTATCAAGAGCCGTAAGAATTCAGTTGGGTCATCCGACGAATGGTTCGGATCGTACACTCACTTTCGTCAGGCTCATAGAAGCCGCAATTCGCATCTTAAATACGCGCAACAATCAGCCACAAGAGGCTTTCAAACCTCCGCACGAACCTTAATGCAATCAGTCTGGCCTACTTTTTGTGCTATCGGCTTTCATAGCAGAATCGGGTGGTATTACACTGCATTGAACAGTCCATCAGTTTTAAGTTGAGGAATCAGCCCAGTCAATATTCTAGGCGGCTCATAATCATACGACAAATCTAGGCATTTAAGTTGCCCGTGAGTTGGTGGCAGCTGTGTATGATCTGCAATGACAAAAGTGGTCAGAAAGTATCTTCAATTCCAAGGACTTCACCTGTCAAAGAATGAATCTCACGGATACTTGCTGTAGGCTATTCGACTCTCATGGCATACTCACTTCTCAGGTTCTGATAAATGTACACTTCAACGCTCGCATGTATTTAGATCAAGTTAATCAATTGTTTGTAGTTACAACATCCGTCTCTTCCACAGAACTGTCGTTTCTGATATGTACAGGTTCCGGCACACATATATAATGCTTACACAAAGGACATTCATTATGACCACGTGCATACCATTCATCTAAACACTCTGTGTGAAAAGTATGCACACATTCCATGTACCGAACCATGTCTGTCTGCGATATTTTCTCTATACATATGGAACTATTATATTAGCCAGGTACAATTTATTAGAAGGTCAATGTACCATATCATCTCCCCAGTAGCTTCGCTAATCCTATGATGTGCAATGCTCCACTGTGATAGAGTACCACAAGGTTCACCAGCAATCTTACATCTCCGTAATTCTCTCGCTGCATATACTGACAGCAAACCTCTTTCGTTTGGAGCAGCTGTGAGAAGACTTTGCTGCGACACAAAAGCATGTCTAATCCCGTGATGACGAATCAAGCGACTTTAAACATAGCAGATTGTTAGAACTCTCCCGGATCGTATTGAGAAGTTTACTTACATAACAGCATAAAAGCATAAGAGAACTGGACAGATAATAACTAGCGTAGTTATGATCTGTACTGCAGTTTCAGATCCCGTTGGTCGCAAATATGAAGTATCCGTCGAATTGCTTATGTAAGATGCTGATGGAAAGATTCCTGGAACATCACGAGGAATAAACATTTCAGCTAGGATGTTTTGCTGTATTAGCACTTTGTGTGAGCAACAGACGATCATTTCAATTATTGGGAGGTTATGCATGCTATAAGCATTTTCTGTTTCACAATGGTTCGATTTGGCAACCTTTCTGGTGGTATGTGAGAACCGCCTGTTGAGCCACATCACCCCATTTTGGCGCATAAGGCGATAACCCTCGCACTAAAGCTAACACATTTATTACCAGTTGACCAAGTTTCAGCAGGATCTCGCAATTTTGGGCATGGGAAAAGTGACAAGATTAGATAAAAAGCTAGTAACGTGATTCATGTTACTATCTTTTTTGTAAATCTCTCTTTGAGAGACAACTGCGCATTCCAGGAATGTGATGCTGCAGTAATATAACTGAACGACTTCGGAGTAGGCAAGGCAGAATTCTCATATTTGAAAATGATTGTTATAGTTTGTTGGAGGTTACGAACGGCCATGTGATTTGCATGGTGCCTCCGAAGCACGTCTAGACTCTAGGCACAGTAGGAATAAGTCCCAAAGATCATGTGTCTTAACAGTTCTCCTGGAAAACATTAGCGTAGAACAACATGCAATCTCACATGGTCTGATCCTTCTAACTAAGTTATTCCTAGCACATGATCACATGATATCAAGATCAGACCACATATTTGGTAACGGATATAGTGAAGCTGTGAGAAGCCAAAAAGTACTTATCATAGCATTTGACGCCAGGAGAAAGTTCCATCGTTCCAAGAAATCAACTGCTACACTATCATACACAAATTATAATTCAATCTTCGCATGACGGTCATACCCGAGAGCAACGAATCGGCGATGATTCAAAGAACCTTATCGCCACGGTACTGTGAGAACCAAACTTCAGCTGGTCGTTCGACACTTATGATAATTGAATCCTCTTCATACGTCACGACTCCAGGTGACAGTCCCCCAAGCGATGTACAATCTGCCTATCCTGACCACAGCGACGATTACAATGCTACAATTGCCGAAGCATTATCACATGCCGATTCATTGCTTCGTGCATCGATCAAACGAGATGAAAAGTCACGTTTGATTAGCTCAGAAACAAATCCAACTCGAAAGACCATAAACATCAATGCACAAGAGCGGAGTCCTCTTCAAGTAGCAAAGCATTCCGAGACAGCTGAAGGCGCAGTAACTCATCCTTCCGTTCACCCGGAAAGGCAGCAATGTGTCAACATTACGACTAGCGGTGGAGCATATGGTATGAGAGAAGAGGATTTCCCCCGAGATACGAGATCGGCGGAGACTTATCAGGATAGGCCAAAAGATTGCATGAGACCTAGCTCGCTGGCTAGAATCTGCGGGGAGGGTAATTGCTGTGGTAGCTATCCAAGTTGAAAGTGGAATGTGCAAAGAGTCTAACCATACTTTGTGCACATCTCTGTCAATATTTGTAAAGGCTTTTATCTTGTATGAATTGGAAAGGAAATATATTACTTGGCGAAGATTTATAGCTTAGGTAGATACAATATTTTTCGTCTTTCGACAGCGGTCATGTAGGACTCTGGGTATCAACGCATAGGAAAGCGAAGCTTTCAGCTTTCAGCTTGCAGGAAAAGTAAAAGTTCAAGTGCTTAAAGCACATAAACAATTAGACGTGACATGAAACCCATTTTCGATCGTTAAGGAAATCTTGCTAGTTCATCCCTCAGAGTACCTACCATTCCCTTGATATCTCAAAAGCACATTGAACACTTACAGTTTCCGAGCAAAAACCAGTTGCTCAAACGCCGCAATGCGCACATGCATCGCAGAAGTCTCCATCACCAGAACTTTTATGCGCGATTCCAGATCCCTGATATGATCTAAAGCTCTACCCAAGACTGCTGATTTTGTGATCTTCCGCCGAGGAATGTACTCTCCATCATGACTTTCTGTTGTGGGATCGTCCGCTAGGTCGAGCTTGGGAATACATTGTTCCAGCGAAGTTATCCTGGCGTTGAGCCTACTTCGATAACGTTTCTCAATAGCGTTATGTCCCTGCTTCTTTGTTCTCGCAGCATTCTTTGAATATTCGGGGTCTTCAATCTTTGACTGGATATTTTCGCTGTTACTCTCCGTGGTGGTGGAGCGCAAAGAAGGAGAGGACTCAATCTTTTGTCGTTTACGTGGAAATCGAACGATTTGATCATCCGTTGCATGATCGCTCATTATCTCTCTAATCTCATGGCATTGATTACCATTGTGTATTTCGTCAGGCATCGCGATCTTTCGTAATGCCATCTCCTCTTCATATCCAAGTGTTGAATGTCGATGGTACATTCTCGCTTTCATTCTGGTTTCGACGGCGTCAGAGACTGCTTGAGTCAGAGGCGGTGCTATCGAACGTTGGTAAATCCTTCGACTTGAGTTGCGAACAGGAGGGGTCTGGGAATTCTCAATGTTGTCTTGAATGGTGTTCATCTCCATATTTAGATCTTGGAAATTGTAGTCTGATAGTGAGTAATTCTCAGTAATAGGCACTCCTCGATCATCCCCATCACAGCCAGCTGCTTCGCTCGAATCTATGTCGCCTAGCATCCGATCGAAAGCCGATTTATCTACACTTCTGCCTGTCATTGATGGATCTAGATCAGACGAAATTTGGTTGTCTGTGTAGTAGTAGCCCTATACTGAGGTCAGCCACGGATCGTACCTCAGAGAGCTCCAATAATCCCATACTTCTTGGGGTTTCTGGGAAAACGGAAGAAGATAATGATCAGCATCTGCGAGCAGGTTGGCCAGCTGAGAACGCATACTATATAAGTTGATCCAGACTCTAATTCGATTGCTTTGTAAGTACTAACGATCAGTGTAACTAGAGGAGATAGTTCCGAATATGTTCAGATCTTAGTCCCACAAGCTTTGGCCACGACAATTGCTTATTTATAGAGTAAAGAAACCAGAGTTCTGGGAGAAGCGAGATTCAGCCTGTTCATTTCCTGGCTTTTCTCCGTCGAGACTCTGGCTGGGCTTCCAAGGCGGCGGGCGTTGGCCGCCTCCGACTCAAGCTGCAGTGCATCGGCGATGACCTTTGCACATGCCGTTATTTGGCGAGGTCTTGTTGCTGCGTTCGGATGCTGCCTGTTCGCGACTTGGCTCTTGGTATTTGGCGGTTAACCGTCAGCAATCAGTGTATAAAGTACTCCGTATTGTACAACCTAGCCAATAATCTATTGTCTACTGTATAATTTGCGGGAGTTGTTACTTACGACTAATAGTCTTTCATAATGTTCACACTGGAAACACGGCTTCTCATAAACCTGATTTTTATCCGGTGCCTTTGTCGGACAATTTGCTTCGAAATTCGAACGGCATGCCCATAACGACGATCGGGGAATCTAGGGGCGTGGGACGCTAGCTATGCAAGTAATACGCCTGGACAATTATTCCTGAATCTGATCCAGGGTATGCAGCATCGGGAATTAGGGAGTGGCTGTATAGAGGTAGGGGTCCGTTCTTCTTCAGAAGGTTCCTTGATCCTAGCAATGCCGACTTGACATAAGAATTGCATAGGCCTGGCTGGAACATGCGCATCTGATCATTCGAGTCCTCACCTCTACGATACTGTCTGGCTCTTCTGAGCAGTTTACTTGCAATGTACCACAATGAACTGCTCAAAGGTGCACGACTGCGAGTTCACTAATCGCATTGAACCATTGAGCAGACTTGCTTAAACTGTAACGTAGGTGGCGTGAACAAATGTTCTGCATAACACTACACGGTCCAATCGTTTGAAGTCTGGCCTGTAATTTTTTTTAAAAGAACTCGTGGCAACCCTTTCTACTCTAACGTTCTGTAACCGAGACGTTGTGCAGAGCATGAGATAAGATTATAATTTTCATTATATTATGAACGAGTTCGTTTGCAGTATGGATTGAATTTTGATCGATCTCCACTATGATATACTAAGGAACAAAGAGAACACAATCACGAATACCAGTTCTCTCAATATCTACTACGAATGATAATTTGTTGCTCAATTGAAAAACACCCCTGTAGTTAATCTAGATGGCCGCGATTTCCAACACTAGTTTGTCCAAAAAGTCTTCCCATGTAATGTTTGCGGTCTCAGAATCATACATTATTGTCAAGTCTCGTACGCATGATAAATACGTCTCTGCTTCGCGGAAGTTCGTTGGAGCTGTATCTTGGACCTTCACAACGCAACCGTAGGGCGGTGCGCTAAAGGTGGTACATATATTCTGCGTCGCGACTCGAAAAGAATCTGCAGTCCTGAAGAACTTTGAAAAGAACACTTTTAACATCGGAATCATACATAGGTATACACGGAATAACGTACTCGATTTTGCACCTTGCAATTCCCTTGTTCTTCTCTATTCCTCAACGCAGAAAGGTGTAGCTGATATAAGATGTGTGGTTCTGCATATTGTAGTTGTGGTAGCCAAAGATGAGGAGCCAGGTTTGCCTCTATTTGCTGTATGCTTTGATCTGAAGTAGACATATTGTGCGAATTGTTTAATATGGTTGTTTCTGGTTTCAATTGAAGACAAAATTCAGAGGCTTTTTAGTATATATGGAAAACCCGACCTCGAAGTCGGACCGCTCACCTATGTTATCCACATGCTTACACTATCATAGCACTATATAGGAGTCACAATCTTGCTGTCAAAAAGGCAACCCATCACCTGTCCATAAGACGTCCCTTACAATGTTGAAGAAAAGTCGTACGATACATTGCGCCAACTTGCTCCTGTCATTCGTCAGGCTAATCTCGTACCGATTATTGTCAATTTTACTTTTGAACATACGTTATTAAGACAGACCACATTGTGTCCAAAGTCACACAAAAGTGGCCTGACCATTTCCAAGACTTTTTTTTCCAGAACCAGACATAATTCGAGCCGGTTGTTGTCGGCCAGAATATGGCTCGAATAATCATACCACGAATGCATGTCTACAACAATGTAATTAACCCCTGCTCAGCAATTAACAAGAATCAAACTCGTGCTGTTCATCATGCTTGCAACAAGGATACTCAATAGGTAAATCGTGTCTCTTGGTATTCGCCAGATTGAACGAGTAACGCAAGATATGTGCTCCATTCTCAATTTTTTTAGCCTGTCACGGGGTCTACGTGTTAAGATTGAAGTCTACCTTCACCTGCCTCGATTCGTTCAACTCGTCTACCAACAGGCGTTGATGCTCCAAATCACAAGTTCGTACAAAGGTCATACTACTGACAGATTAGCATGACGTCATTAAGCCAAGTCGTGAGAAGCCCAAGGTCGTGAACACGAGTGACGTGAAGAGCTGAAAATGTGGGGATCTAATAGAAATGGAATTCGTGATCCAGCGGCATCGCAACGGACTACGCTCCAAATCATAACTACAATAGTCATAATCTGTGTAATCCTCGTCGCCTTTTATAGAGTCACGTAAGTTAGGCTTTGTATACTACTTCGATATACTCACTAAATCCCCTTCGATATTGATGGTTCTGTTATACAACATTATTTAGCTAAATCCGAAAATGTTACCGCGGACGCTCGGGACTATCAAACATTGCAATCCTCGTCTCGTTAATCCCTGTCAACCCTCTGTTATAGGCCTTGACAGCGAATTACGGAGAGGCGAGAGTCAGTTTGAAAATTGTAGAACTCTGCTTCAAGGGTTTCTAGGACATCCAGGGACGGTTGGGTCAACCAGAGTGATCTAGTGTGTTACAACCCAATCACTTTGCGCCGGGTTGCTAACGAGATGGAAAGCGCTGACTGCCTAGACACAATCTCACAAGTTCAAATAGTTCGATACTTTCGTTGCATTTATACATTTCATCTTGACTGTTTCGACGAATGGTATGCCTGGGGGGCATAATGAGTGTTCTTTCTGTAAGAGGCAGATATGTTTGTCATAACCAACATATATTAAGGATACCATTCCAAGTGAGGGTGTTTGATAATACAGGTATGAAAAATTGTAGCAAGTGGTTTAGATAAGCTATGCAGTGAGATCGGTGAGATAAGGAAAATGTTATAAATAGTCGAGTGTGAGATCATGCCACAATAACGATAACCCTATTCTACCCTTTATTATTTACCACATATCAGGCTAGCTGTTAGGTGAAAAACATGTAAGCATCTTGCCGATATTGAGTTCAGGTGCAGGTTTCAATTTAAGATTGTGAAAATCGAATTTAGTCTTCTGCTAACGCTTCTCAGGAAGAATGCGGCGAAAGTATCCTAGAACAGGCCTATTGCAGTTCTAGATATTGTACTTCTTGTCAAAATTAGGCTGGAAAATAAAGCACAAGATCGACCAGCAGGCCGAACAAATCAGGAAGCTCGCCCAAATTGATGGTATATTTACGCTTCTAGCGACATCGCAACATATACGTTCTCGAACCTGAATGTCATTTTCATATTACAATAGATATCTGTAGAGTCCTTGGATTTTCTTCTCCAGTTAGCATGAATACACTGCCAAGTAGAGTGATGTGCATCCTATCACCTTCAGAAATTTTAAGCGTTTACGAATTTGTACATGCACACGAAACGTGCAGAAACGTGGGACGGGTAGATACTGGCCAAGTCATACCGCAGTCAAAAAGACTAAACTTAAGTGGTTAGCCCATAATATCATGATTAAATACCTATGCATGCGAAAATCCAAAGAAGAACAAGACATATACTTATGGCATGTGTAAAACGCGTGCTGGACAAGACTGATTGGGTAGAAGGGAAATAATTATGTGACATTTTAAGAGTACTTTAGAATCTACCACGATACATGGAATTATTTTCATGTCGTCTTCCCCGACATCTGTACTTGTACTCGCTCGATGTAACCAATATTTCTTATTGACCCTGCCTCAAATTGTTGCAGTAATGACCATGAACAAACACGGATTGCTCCCCTCGATCACTCTTCCCATCCCGACTTATATTGTGTGTCAGTATTATAGATTCTCAAGTATATGTGCTACAAAAAGAGATATCTAAATGGCTAAGAATAATGGTATTCATGTGGAAAGGACACCATGTCTTACTGCTGATTTGGGGAATGCGAGTCGACACGGGCAAATTGTTTGAGGTTGTGTAGCAGACTACACAGTACGGAGTGGGTAAGCAAGACTAATGTCATGAGTTTGACAAGACTTTAATGCTCAATGAGTCATAGGGTATAATACTTGTATCATGCCTCAACAACAATAGCAATCTGACTCATGAATTAATGAATGGCATTACTACACTTTTGAATCGGACGATAATTTCAATTACCTTACATGCGAGAATCAGTTCATGTATCCTGCATAAATGATAGATTTCATCAATGGAAGCGCAACTTTGTGACCTCAACGACCTAGAGTCTGCAAATCGAGTTATATGGTATTGTAGGGAATGCTGCTTTGCCCATTCCAACATAAAATGTGGGTATCTGAGAACTAATCTATAGCCGATCACAGTGATGTGTACGCAGTCAACTAGTAGGTCTTGATTTCGTTAACTACTCAAATTCAGAACAAAAAATCAAGCAGTTCGTTGCAACCACGTGTGAATTATCTCGTGTAGCTGATCACGAGTACGTTAGATGATATGCAAACACATAATACGTCTTGATTTTGTTTAGCGTTGTACAGTACTGGGGCAACCGTGGACTTGAATATCCTACCAGTGCAGTCTTCCATTTTCATACACAATGTTATTTGGATTGAACGTATTAATTCAAGAAATTACACATACGCATAGCCCAGAATTCTTTTCGATATATCTCAAGATTTTGGGCCTTATATCATTCTTGAACAAAAGGCTGATCACACTATCTTTCCGACTTATGTCTCCTCTACAATTTATCGGCTTCATCTATTAGTTCTCAATGGCGATAGATTCATCGGCTACCCATCTCGTCTGTTCGTTAGTATCGAAACACTTTTCATGAAGTTGTTCACTAACCCACTTGAATACTTCCAAGCCTCTGAAGACTTTGAAGGCAGCAACCAGGATCGTTATCAGCAAGTTTGCTAATGAGATATCCTCGTGCCAGATATAGAGGTGTAGTGTTTTGGAACACAACCCAGGACATAGGAGCTAGCAGCACCGTCGATTTGACGGTGAGATTTCACACTTCAAAGGTAACCGAGGTGACCGAGATGACCACAAATCGAAACAAAACAAAACATCTCTCTCACAACTTGGTCCCGATAGCCCTAGAGTATTCTACCAGTAGCTCCTTCCACGTAACCCCCGATCTCTTCGAATCAAACAAGATCGCCACATCCCTGAGATGACATGCACCAAAGTCACGTCGGCCACCAAGACCCATTTCCGCGGTCGCTGATGTAGAATCCGTGACTTTGACCACACAGTCGAAAGGATGCCCGGCGAAATGATCACACAGGTCCTCTGAGGCTCTCCAAAATAGTGCTGATGTGTGAAAAGACTATGTGTGATGTGATGAGCATTTTGATATGAATGAGAAAGGAGCCGGGTTGGAACATACCAAGCTCCGACTGTTGCAACTGCCTTGTGGTTCTTTGTCTTTGATAGCGCAGGTGCGGAGTACATAGTTCTGCCTGTCGGAGGAAGTATCGGATAGTGGTAGCCTGAGATGCGCCGTTGGAACCAACGCGTTGGACATGGAACTTGTCATGGTTTCTAAGCCTCGATTTGGGCAAATGGCTTTGATTAAAATTGGATTGTAGTCAATGGATATGATAATTGGATGTGAACTAGAGATATGGGAAAGAGACACGATTTTTCTCAAGTGGGATTCTAAGTTGTTAATATGCACGCAAGACGAGCTGATCGCTGAACAGCTGCTTTTTGCGATTGGTGAGAGCTTGGAACTAATGCATATATATTTGAGAACATAATTGTAACATCGCATGATTACTACATACCTACAGTGTATGTGGGGTGATAGAGGCGGAGTAGTCAGGTGCTTTTAGCATACGTTTTACGACAATGTTGGAATTGTCACTCGACCTTGATTACTAAACATGTTTTCGAATCGAGGTTTTGTCGTGCAAGTACAAGCGTAATGGTAAAAGTACATGTCTGGTTCCCAAACACGCAATGTCGAAATCATACCATGTGTGTTACCATAGGCTTTCCTTGTCGATATTCGCAATAGGAATGTAAACCCTTCAATTAGCTCGGAATTGCAGAGCCCCCTAGTACTGCCAAGAACCAATCATCTACCACTCCACTATATCTTCCGCTCTTTTAGCTTTATTTCACGCAAAGGACGATCTGGCGTGTCTGGACCACGCCTGCTTCTTGCGCTAAGCTATTTGTTCTTGCCAAGAACCATGCACTCTCCCCGGAAGGTAACGGGATAGTTCACCATAAATCAGACCACAATTTACATGTAAGCCCACACGAAGGGCCCGTACATAAGGGGTCAGAAGCTCCGTCCATGTGTCCTGATGGTTCAGACAACAGATACTCTACTATGTGACAAGTATAGATGAGAAGAGCGACGGACGAATTCAAAAATTTGCAATCTTATCTTTCAAAAAGCAGATGAGGTAGAACCAAAAGAATGAGAAGTCGCCACCATCATCGATATAATAGCCTGAGGGAATGGCATACTAACGAGAGGGAAGAGAGAAAGAGAATTAGATGGGTTCCATATTCTTTGAGGTGGGAAGGAGGCGGATTTTGGAGAATCTTCCCACAGGTACGCCACCTTTGTGGTAAATGACCACGCGTGCTTTCAACACACTTGTTGATAAGATTAGCTGACTACAGACCCGTGAAACTAGATCGTTGTCTCTATGATTTTCGCAATACTGAGTTGTCTCGCAATAGAATATAAGGGTGATGGGCACGCGCTACGTTCACCAGTTCTCTTTCCAGTTTTTGGGTAAGCAAGTCTGCAATCTATCACTGGAGAACAATAGATTAAGTATACCAATAGATTTGTTGTTGGCATGGCTATAACGTTTCGCATGCAATCATCCTACAATCGCTGGTGGGAAGGACGTACACAGTGGGACAAGATATCCGCCGTTTCCCGTTCTTTCGCACGCACACTTTGGCTTCACGCTCCTGGTATCTCAACCACAACGGAAAGCCCCAAGACTTTTGGCATGGAGAAAGTAGAAGTGATCAGATGTTTACACACACTTGCTATAGCACTAAAGCATCACTTAAGAGGGGAAAGAGAGTGGGAAGACTGCCATGATTTGAGAAATGGTTTGGATCATGTACCAAATGTAAACCCACTTCGCGATTTCTTGAGCTTCTCTACTCCAGAGCTAATTGATTTCAATTAACAGTACAATCTATCCGCAATAAATCACCCCTTAGCCCTAACTCTACACTTGTCTGCTGTAGTCGAATCCTATCGTACTCTCAGCAACCCCAGAGTTGACACTCAGGTACTCACACACCTTCTGACTCATATTGATACTCTAACGTCTATCCTATCCGCTTGTGAGCGTCTGCTCCGTACTCCTATCCCTCTAGGATACAATATCGCTATCTCGAGAATCGTATGGATATTTATATTAACATTACCTGGCCAGCTATGGGCGGAACTAAATTGGTGGAGCGTAGCTGTTACTGCTGTGACTGCATATGCGCTGTTTGCATTAGCAGAAGTGGGATTAGAAATCGAAAATGCAAGATCTTATGCTCTCCCCTCTTGCAGTTTCCTGCTGTGTTGCAGATCACCAAATAACACATTACTAATTCATCTAATAGCCGTGGGGAGAAGGGCCTAACAGTATTCCATCCTCATTTACACAGTATATGGGTTTTTTTTGGTGTAGCTTGGCAGGGTCCTGGCAGTGGCACGGGCCATCTACCCCTATCCCATTTACTCAGT
>Ga0247809_1000290_pt1 | contig 25344 bp, 36 predicted proteins | sample UWRJL104311B1_FD_180951 | JGI IMG/M metagenome (GOLD analysis project Ga0247809, IMG submission 180951) | Plant litter microbial communities from Arlington Agricultural Research Station in Wisconsin, United States - UWRJ-L104-311B-1 | ecosystem: Environmental > Terrestrial > Plant litter >...
CATTGGCGCTATTGGATGGCCGTGATCCATATGACGCTTCTGAAGCTGAATACGACTTGCCGAACCTCCCGGTTATCGATGATTTGCATAGGTATCAAGAAGACGGCGGTAAAGTTATTATCACTTCCGGGCGCAGTGACAAGTACGGAAAAGAAACTATCGCCTGGCTCGAAAAGGTAAACATTAAACCCGACTTACTCATTATGCGTAAACAGGATGATGTTCGCAAAGATAGTGTACTTAAAAAAGAAATGTTCATGGATCATATCTACGGGAAGTTTAACGTAGAAAAAGTAACCGATGATCGCCAACAAGTAGTAGATATGTGGCGCGATCTAGGATTAACAGTTCTGCAAGTAGCAGACGGAAGGTTTTAATATGAGTAATCAGACAGTAAGTAATAGTTCAATAGAGGGCGGTGGCATCGGATTTGCCGGCTTGCTCACCATCGTATTTGTAGTATTAAAACTAACAGGTGTGATCACATGGTCGTGGCTATGGGTACTCTCTCCGTTGTGGATCGGGTTCGCTCTAGCACTGCTGATTTTCATCCTTATCATTGTGTTGGTTGTGGCGTTAGCCGATTAGTTCTAAGATGAGTGAACGAGAAGACAAAGCAATTGAAACCATCTGCGTTCCAGTAACCTATCTTCACGAATTAGAGGAACTAAAAAAGGAACAAGATAATGACGATGGAGACACCGAGAAAAAGCAAAGCTGAAACAGGAGAAATAGCCATCGTTGATCCAGAGCTAATCACACTCATGGAAGTGCTAGATGGAATGAACGATGCGCAACTTAAAGAGTATAAAGCAAAGATGTTATATCAGATATCAGACCGAGAACAAATGGTCAGAATGATTAATGATGTACTAGATGGGAACGGAGTTATTTAACAATGCCAACAACAAAAGCACCGGCGACAGAACCTAAAAAGAAGAGTCTGTTAGAAGAGGCTGTGGGACAATCAGGATACACCCGTATTGAGGTCGTCAAGATCGCATACATGGAATACCTGATATCACAACAAAATGCGAGGGCTATGTCTGATATATTCGGGCAGAACCTTCCAAAGAAGCTTTACAGTACTAGAAAAGGTGTAAAGAAAATCCAGTTTATGGCCGGTAAGACAGGGGCTATCCCTAAGTCAAAGCACCTGATAATGTTTGATAAGCTCATGAGAGCCCAACAAAGAGTAGGACTTGCATATGATCGCTTTGAGATGTTAGCTAAACAGCTATCTCCAATCGAGCAAGCTTCCATTATCGGTGGATATGACGTACCTGTGAATGTATTTGCGGACAAGCCGAAGAAACAATCGATTGTGACGCAGATTAATAGTTCACCAGCAGAAAAAATCAATGTTAAGAAGAAAGAAGTATAGTTATGTGTTTAGAAGCAAACCGACCAGAAACTCGCACAGCGACAGAGAGTAAAGCAAAAGAAGCTACATTAGGATCTGACGAAAAGAATCAGATTGATACATTGGCAGAATACCTAATTAAAAACTGGCCACACCGTATTACCGCAGAAGGCAATGTAACCGATGTTACTATGCAAATCTTAGAGAGCTTCCGAGATGAAGTAGACGAAGCAGAAGATATGTTTGATGATGACGCTTTAACCATCGGTGAAGAAATCATTGGCACTCATAACCCATCTGGACGAGAAGATGTAGATAGTATCGAAAATGCAGCCGCTCACTTTATCAATGTACTAGATGATTATTTCGACTTTGACCATCACCTTGTCAGTGTGGCAATTGACAATATTCTCACGGCCCAGATGTTTGCAGTAAAAGCAGCAACTTCTGAACAATAAGACTTGACATTTAAAGCCTGGTGTGCTACACTGAATAGGTGATTCAACTACTAATAATCGTGGTGGCATTGGGGGTTTCCCTGATCACTATCCCGATAGCAGCAGAACCAACACCTGTCGCCAGTGAGCCACCGGCTACTGTCGCAGTTCAAGAAGAAAAGAAAGTGGAACCGATACAGGAAACTCCGAAAGAAGTACCTCCCAAACCGGCTCCCGTAGTAGAACAGCAAATAATACCTACACAATCAAACACAACCCCATCAGAAAACGAAGCAATCGCTTGGAACTTTCTGATCTCTCAAGGGTTTACTCGTAACCAGACAGCTGGTATAATGGGTAATCTCCAACAAGAGCACGGCTTTAATACATCCGATGTCCCAGGTGGACTCGGCATTGTCCAGTGGACAAGTGGTCGTAGGGCAAACCTCATCAATAAAGGTAACTACTTGGACATTAATGTTCAGCTAAGTTACCTGATGGAGGAATTAAACGGAAGCGAGTCTGGAGCAAAGGCAGCCGTACTAGCGTACGACAGCGTTGATTCAGCAACGATCGCATTCCAAAATAAGTTTGAGCGTTGTGGACAATGTATGCAGTCTCAACGAATAATGTACGCCTACGAAATACTAGGACGACATTAGACAAAAGCAACCCTTACGGGTTGCGATGCGTCTCCGTAAATGGAATCCACTAATCCATTGCAGTAAGTGGCCCGGAGATGCTTCGCAGTTTGTAAGAACTGCGCATGGCTACCCCTATTCGGAGGTGTTCCTGCGAGGGCACCTCCACCTTAATTAAAGAATGGACATTATGAACAGAGAACCAAAGATATTATTATACGACATTGAGGTGTCGCGACAAGTGGTAGAAGGATATGGTAATCGCTGGGAATTTAAGCTTGTCAAAACCATTAAAGAGCAGCAGCTTATGAGCTTTGCCTACAAATGGCTAGGAGATAAGAAAGTAAGTTATCTCAGCCGTCATGACTTTAAGACTTATGAAGCGTTCGTATTCTCACTATGGGAACTGATTGACGAAGCCGATATCGTAATAGCACATAACGCTAAACGATTTGACAACAAGATGGCAATGCGTTTCTTTATCGAAGCAGGGCTGACACCCCCGTCTCCATACCGCACTATTGATACGTTACTAGTCGCACGTTCAGAATTTAAGTTCCCCGGTAACTCATTAAATGATCTATCCGCCTTCCTAGGAATAGGCGAAAAAGAAAAGATCACCTATGCTGACATCGAGACTGACTTCATGTCTGATAACCCTAGCCATAAAACATTGAAGCTTATGGAGAAGTACAATAAGAAGGATGTTGATCTACTAGAGAAACTCTACCTTAAACTTCGACCTTACATTCGTAACCATCCTAACCTCGCAGTCATCTCTCAGAAGCCAAACACTTGTGTACAATGTGGCGGAGATCACCTACAGAGTAGAGGATATGCAGTGTCTAATAGTGCAGTCTATAAACGATTCCACTGTCAGGACTGTGGAAAATGGCAACGGACTAGGCTTGCTGATAAAGAAGCTGGACAACACAAATCTGTCTATGTTAATATATAAGACTAACTAAACGGAGATTCTAATGAGCGAAGCAATAATGACAGCACCTATGCTGGGTAAACAACTAAACGATGAGTCTTTATCATTAGAACAAAAACTCGCCCTCATTGATCAAGCTATGGTTGATCGTGAGGCTGAGGCCCGTGACTATGCTGTGAATGCTGGAACAATATACCTACCACCAGATCCAGCTAATGCATTTGCCTGCGAAAGTTGCCAATAATGGAACGTCTTAATTTACAAGAAGTGGTACAAGCTAACCCAGAAGTGAATCAAGAATTAGCAGCCAAGCTAATTGGTGGACAAGCAATGGAAATGTATGCAGTGCCTATCGATCCTATGGATGATTTACAATGTGAGAGTTGTCAATAATGAGTATTAATGATTAAGAAGTAGGAGGATGGTAATGACCAAAGAATATAAAGGTGGAGTATAATGGTTTACAACGATACAGTGACCGTAGGTGTATGAAAGTAACCATCTACGGAACCACAAACTGTGCCTTCTGTAAAACAGAGAAGCAATGGCTAGATAGCAAAAACGTACCTTATACTTACATCAACCTAGATGAAGATGAGTCAGCGCGTATGTTCATGCAAGTTACCCTAGATCTATCAATGGTTCCGGTGACAATGGTTACAGATGGGGATGAAGTGACTATAGTACTAGGCTTTGATCGCCCACGACTAACAGAAGTGATCGGAATTTAATGCCAGACTACGTAACTAAAAGCATATAAAAGGCTTGACAAATTAAAAACCTCCTGTTATGCTAGATAAGCACTTAACTAGGAGGTAAAGATATCGGACTGCCCCGAGATGATATCAGCTCTTAGAACAAAGGGGTATAAAAAAGACTATCGTAATTGATAGTCTTTTTGTTTTAGCCTCTATTGACTAATGCAACGATACCCGCGATAACCAATACGACTGCTGCAATGAATCCTACGACTACTGCTGCTAGTACAAGACCGGCGACAATAGGGATTAGCTTTGCAAGTAATAGTACTGCTATAGCTGAGAAAAGTGCGATTGAAGCGATTGCTACAAACATACATTCCCTTTCGTTTAAGTTATTTAGTTGCAGCCTTGATCTTATCCTGGATGTAATTATACAGGAAGGTTACGATAGCTACTGCTGGTGGCAAAAGGGGAACCAACCAGGTTACGTTGTTGATAACAAACTCACGAACTTCTGGGAGTCCAACGATAGCAAGAAAAACAGGTGCCATTAAAATGAATACCTGGTTGAACGTACGAATAGTGCGTCCAAGACGTGTGTCTTTAAACTCTACTACCTTTACTTCTCCGATGTCTTCTGATGTTGCCATATCTGTTTTACCTTTTAACTATTCTTATTACTAATTATACTTATATCTATTGGGGTTTTCTAGTGTCTGATACTGTTTTGTTCGTTAATGTAAGTCATTAATCGCGCGAACAATGCCTTGAGTAGTCTAATAATATTAGCTACCAGGTTGTTTTCGTTTTTTACTGGAGGCACTCCAATTGGATCTGCATTCTCTCCAGGATCAACAGGGTCGGGTGTTGGAATTTCTGGTTCTGGATCAGGAGTTGGTTCAGGTTCCACATAGGTACCAATAACCGTAATTTCTGGAATCTGAGAGGTGTTGGATTCAGCAATACGAGTCCTACTCTGTTCAGTACCGTCTACAGTACGCACTTGATCAGTCCAACTGTTACGTCCATTAACTCCAACTTGCTTGATACGAGTTTCACCTAATGGTAGAGTAGGGTCTTCTTCGGTGATACGCTCAAAGAGAATATCGTTCCCAAATTCTTCGTTGTGGTAATCTTCCCAACCGACTACTTTAACGTATCCCACCCACTCAGACCAACCAAGGAAACTAGGACGGTATCCGCCATAGTAACGCATTAGATGATCGAGATTTGGGTGTAAATATGGTCGAGCATGATATCCAGGGTCGCTAGATGAGGCAACATAGCCATCATCAAGACGGGCCGCTACGTGACCAGCTGGTTCTCCTACTAACGAGAAGTAAACGGGTACTGTGATTCCCAGGGGGGGGACTTCACCTGGGTGGTTTCCACCACCTACATTAGCGTTCCATGCAGCTAACGCTGTTGGAAAAGGGTGATCTGTGTGAAATGCATTTTGTACGTACGCCAAGCACCATCCGCCGGTATAACCGACTGACATGTCTGCGTCTCTTAGTTGTATCCATCGTCCCATAATTTGTTCCTATTCTTTGATTATAAAATCGTTAGTTCTTCCGTTTGCTTCAAACCCGTACCAAGGGTACTTCACATCTATATCTATTCGACAAGTTCTAGGTGTTCCCTCTAGGGCCGTCGGTAGCACTACCGGTATGTTCAGATTAAATTCACCTTCGCCTACTAGCGGGTTAAAGCTTGTATTAATATCATAGGTAGAGGTGCGCTGTTCTGTTGTACAGGTAAGAGTGCGAGTTGATTCACCAGCTAATGCAAATTTCTTGTGTCCTACTGAATTGATATTAACTGTTTCGCCCAGGGAGTACTCGATCTTATCCGTAGTGAGTGACCACGGACTAAGAACCTGAATAGGAGATATTGTTAAAACTAGGGCTACAAAAGATGCTAGCGTTACTAGGGCACCTAAGCCTACAATAAACGGAACTAATAAATTCTCTTTTATATAATCTAACATTTTATTCTCCTACTGACATCGGCATAGAACATGCCAATACTCTTCCTAGAGGGTGCCAGTAAACTTCGGAAGAAGTCTTCCAAGATATCACGCCGTTTTCACATCTCATCTCGGGTGATGGCCCTGCTGGGCCGGTAGCACCAACGGCTCCGTCTTGTCCATCTTTACCATTGACCCCATTAGTACCATCGGCTCCATTAGAACCATTCTGCCCGTTAGATCCATTTGAACCATTTTGGCCACTAGATCCGTTAGCACCGTCTCTACCGTTAGCACCGTTCTTACCATCATCACCGTTGATTCCGGGAGACGCAGGAACCCCTACGGTTACATATCCGCTATCGTTTTGATTAGCAGAATATACAACGTAGAGGTTAGATATAAAGATAGAGACTATAATAATCACTACCGATGCGACACCTATTTTCTTCCAGTTAATACTCATTTCTATCCAGCTCCCTGCAAATTAATAAATAATTGGAAGGCATAGCTTACTAGGATACCTACAACTGTTGCGCCGATCCCCCATACTGCTTTTTTAGTAGGGCCGTACTTCTCTTCAATGAGACGGTTACTAGCAGCTAGATCTTCTTTTGTGACAAACTTATCACGAGATTCTTTAATGAAGTCATTGATAAGTTTCTTTGTCTCTGAATTATCTTCTCTCATAGAAGACTTTAGATCATCGATACTTTCTTTAATCCCATCAACACGCCAATTAGGCGCGTAAGCTTCTGGCCCACCTGGCCCCTGTTCTGTTTGTTTTCGTTCGCTCATTAGTTTCCTCTAGGGGTTTAGCTGCCCCAAACCTTGATATATTGTTTGTAGGCACTTGTTACTCTATCATAGTCTATCTCAATGGTCGCATTACCGCTACCGTCTGTGCCATATCCGACTAATACGCCAGAAACAACGCGTCGAGTAAGGTTGGTCGAGGTATCCACATCGTAGTGTTGGGCACAATACGTTTCTGAAAGTCTAGTGATCGGGGTACCGTTATTTAGATCTAGTAGAATCGAGTGTGCAAACGATGTAGTGCCGGCTGTTGTAGCTGTTGATACGTGCATTGCGCCATTTTCTGATGGTGTTGCTGATGGTGCACTCATTGTGATTTCAAAACCGTCTATGGTTGTGAAGCCAGGGACTGATAGGATCATGTTAGTTGTTGTGCTGTTATGGACAAACCAGCCTATGTGCATTTTTGACATTATAAAAACTCCTTATTTTATGTCTAAAGTGTGACAGAAAACAAGGTCTCCAGCAAGCGTCTACTTGCCTCTAAGTTTGTCATCAATGAAATCAGAGATACCATTACCCCCGGTAACTGTACGGCTAATTGTATTAACTGTACCAGCAACAGGAATTGCGTTCAATACTGTTCGACTACTCACGCCACCGTACTTATTAATAGGGTTAAGCGGAGTATTTAAGCCACTACGCACCTTAGAGTTTTCATTCCAAGGGTTGATGAGGCTTGAGCCAGTAGGGTCTGTCTTAGATATAGATCCAGCAACTGTAGGAGCATCTGCTTCTGGGTTGATTGAACTTGCAAGTCCATCCCATGCGAATTGGATAGCGGCCGTAGCAGCCCACATAGCACCTAGTGCAGCGACCCTTTTAGGTCCACGAAGACTTGACAATCCTTTAATAGTAGTATCAATAGTTTTAACGTTATCTTCTACAAGCTTGATATGATCTCGTATAACCTCAGCTGAAGGTGCGTCAGATGGAGCTTTACCAGATTTAACGGCTTTCTCTACATCCTTTAGGCCCTTTAGATAAGCCTTGTATTCACCGCGCATATTGGCGATACTAGTTGCTCGAGGATCTCCACGTTGGATAACGTCGAGTGCACGGGCATCTTTGATCTGAATTGTATCACGAATGAAGTTGCTAATACCCAATGGGAATCGCATGAACATTGTGATTGCACGCTTAAGGGCTGAACTATCACGAAGGAACTCTGGTCGAGCCAGTGAGTTAGCGCCAAATGCTGTATTATTTACCTGGATATTACCCGATCGTTCTGCGAATGCAAGCGCTTCGGGATCTTTGAGCGCAGTTTTAATAGCTTCTTGTTGAGATCTGCCAGCAGCAATAGCTTCGGTATAGGCTTTTGTTTGAGAAAGTCCTTGTGCAAATGCCTGTCGGAAAGGAGCTTCGATTGACTTCTGTTCACCCCAACGGTTAATGTCGTACTTACGAGCAGCTTCACCAACCTTAGTTCCACGTAGTGCTTCACCGGCTTGGGTCGCAGCTGTTTCGCCACCATTAATATCACCTGATACAGTTTGATCACCAAACCAAGCCTTACTGTCTACTAGTTTTAAATCATCTTTGTCAAAGGCTTTGGCAAGTTTACGCCCATCACCTGTGATATCACCACGAGCAAGTAGCTTCTGTGATAATGCAAATGCAGCGTTCTTTGGGTTATTCCATAGGAAGGCGCTGTAAACATTATTTTGTAGTCCCTTAATCCACTTATCAGCCGTAGAACTAGAACCTTGAGAGATCCCGTTAGCAAGCATAGTGTTTAAGTACTGAATACCATCATTGAATTGACCGGTATTAGCACGAATGTAAGCTGGAACCTTATCAAGCGAGTCGGCGAATTCATCTAGTACTGGTGTGAAGGCGATGTGATTGATCATTCCATCGACATATCGAGGAAGAACTTCGAGGATATTGTTGTTTGTAAGTTCTGGTTTCTCATCAAGTTTACGCTCCATTGCGTTACCAGATACAACACGAGTCTTTTTATCTACAAGTCCACCAGCAAGGTAGCTAGGTGATTCGGAATAATCTTTAAGCATATTCCAAGGAGAGTAGTTATCACGAACCGGCATACCGGCATCGATCATCTTTTGTTTTATGTTATCAAATACTGTAACAACACGGTCATAGATTTGACGTGTCTCCGGGTCGGTAATATATTTAGCAACATTGTCTCGATCTTCAAGGGCTTTAACGATGTCGGCACCAATCTTGATGCGTCCTGTCTCTGTTTTACCAGCAACTCCCTTAGATAGTTTGACGATCTCTCGCATAGGTACACGGAGGTCAGTCTTCATATCAGCTTTGATCTTAGATCCACGAACAAGTGATTCTGCTGTCTTTGCACCGGCTTCACCTAGTGTACGAGTGGCATAGCCAATAGAGTCGCTTAAGTAACGACCAATAGATTTCGTAAGATTTTCACTAGCTCCGTTAGAAACTTTACCTTGTGTAAGGTAAGTTACTGCCTTTGCAACTTCTGGATCAATCTTGTTTAGGTTAAGATCAGCAGCAAGTTGTGGATCAACATCTCCAATAGTGGCAAGTTCTGTATCTTTAGCTTTACGAGGTGTTTGTTTCTTTCCTAGAATCTCAGCAGCACGATCAGCTGGACTTATATCCATAGTTATCTCACCGATATCAGCTTGAGGGGTAACCTCTGCGGCCATTGTCTTTACTGGCATTCCACCGTATGATTTAGATACATCTTCAATAGGGAATGATGTCATTCCTAACTCACGAGCAGCCTGTAATCGGTGGCGGCCATCTTCAATAACGACAGATCCTTCTGGAGTCTGACGTATGCGAATAGGTTGAGCTGTACCGTTTTCAATTTCCTGTTTGGCACGTTCAACTGCACCATTCTTTACACCGGCAGATGTTTTCTCTAGTGAGTTATCTGCTAATTGTGATAGCTTAGTAACATCCGCCTCACCATCATAAGTAGGTAGTGTAAGTGGATCTACATCAGCAGCAATAAATCGATCAGCAGTTCCTACTGTTTCAGCAGCTTGCTTAGATTTGAGGTATTCTGCTGGATTATCAGAAAGTGCAGCAGCTTCAAGATCATTAACTGGTTTCTGAGCAGGAGTTATGGTGTTAGGTTCAACATTTTGTGGTTCTACACGTGTAAACGGATTAGTAGCCGCTTCAGGAACTTCAGGTGCTTTTTCTGTTTTCCCACCCTTTGTGATTTTAGGGCCTTCAATAAGAGTATCTGCGAATTTAGTAGCAGTATCTTGGTCCATTTCAAGTAAACGCATAGAGAGATCTGGATTGGTTTCAATTGCTTTTTGAATCTTGGCTTGTTGGCTAGGTTCGAGTCGTTGTACTGCCTGGAAGAATGGTAGTTCTGATACCTTAATGTCATCAAGTGGGCTTTTGTCCCGACCACGAGTCTTTGCGAGTGTGCTAGATAGACGACCGAGAATACCACCAAGGGCACCTCCGATAGCAGCTCCACCAGCAGCACCGCCAATAACATCTGCCGCAGTAGTATCTGCACCGTTTTCTTCAACAGCACCAAAACCACCGTAGCCAGTACCAAGAATGGCACCAGAAGCAAGCCCTTGTTTTCCAGTAGTAGGGTTAAGAACTGCATCTTTAGCTGTATCGACAGCGCTTTTAATACGCGATGTCTTTGCAATGTTAAGTCCACCTTCGGCGGCGGCTTCAACGCCCTTAGCGCCCTTAATCACGGAGCTACCCGCTCCGGCTGTGAGTGCATCAATAGCTACTTCACCGGCAGCACCGGCGTACTTAGTAGGATCGGTAACATCTAGGATTTGTTCAGTGTCACCTTTTTGCTTAGCTTCCATTCTTTCAATCTCTTTATTGAGATTATCAAGCATCATCTTTTCTGACTCAGATAGAGAGCTAGCTCCAGGAGCTTTTACACCAACACTGTTGTCTGTTTTTGAAGTTAGAGTATCGCGAAGCTTTTTAGAAGCTGATATAGACTTACGCAAAGCATCATCTGCTTTTTCCTGAGAATTAAAAGTAACACTATCAAGTGCTCGGGCGTTGGCTTCAGTAATCCTTTTGTAAGGTTCGATAATAGCATTAGCAACACCCTTGGCTGCGCCAGGGATACTGTATGGGCTATTAACATCGGTAGCTTGTCCCCACCAGCTTGAGTGTTGGAGATCTTTCTGAGTTGTAGCCGTCTTGGCTCGTTCGTCTTCTCTGTTGTAAAAAGGCATATTAACCCCTTATGCTGAGGTTTGGGGCAACTGTTCGGCTAGCAGTGGCATTAGCTTGAGCCTGACTAAATCTGTCAGGGTAAGCAGAACGGAAACGTTGTACATAAGATGAGAACGTTTTAATATCGTTATCTGCCATAAACTGCTTAAGACCTGGGCGATCTTCGTAGAACTTATCTAGTTCTTTCTTGTTCCCGGTAGCCATAATAGATCCGAGTTTCATAGTATCTTCATAATCATTAGTGAAGTCAATATCACTAGGATCAGCAGAACCCTTGAGGGCATTGGCAATAGTAGTATTAGTAGCACGAGCATAGTCGTTTACACTAATAGGCTTTCCTTCGCCATCAACAAAGGTATATCCACCGGCATCATTGAGGATGCGTTGGTAGTTCTTCGGGTCAGACTTTGCACGTTCTAGATCACGTACTCGCATTTGTTCTTTTAGATTAATCTCTGATTCTTGTTCTGCAGCACGACGTGCGGCTTCTTGCTGTTCAGCCGTGATAGCAGCGCTACCAGCACCCGCAGCACCTGAGGCTCCAGCCGCGGCTGAGATAAACTTAAGTTGAGCAAGGTTTTGAAGGTTGCCTATTTGACCTGCATTTTGTGCAGTCTGCGCAGGAGAAGCACCCAGGTTAGCCCGAGTGTTTGCTGCTTTGATTATTGCGTCAATAAAAGGTTGTTCCATTATGCGTATACCTGTGCTGCGAGAGCAATATCTTGTGGACGCCATCCTTGGTCCTTAAGGCCAGCAAGCCATGTTTGTACATCCGTTGAGTAAATATCATTTGTAGCATCGTATAGAGCGGCCTGGCGATCAGATTCGTTATTAAGACGGAAGTCGCGTTCATCTTGTGCTTGCATTGAGATGAAGTCATTGAGTTGCCTATCGAGATCCTGCTTAGTTGTGTCATTAAGTTCAATAGCACGATTACCTTTAACATCAAGATCTTCAAACGTACGAGTACGGAAGAGGTTCTGAGTCGCACGTTCGTCGCTAAAGTCTTTGAGTTGATTGTTACTTGCACGATTACGATCGAGCGTGGTTTGTTCGAGCTCTTGTTGCCCAAGCCCAGATTCAGTTAATCCTGCTTCTGCAAGTGCAGTACGAGCAGCACGGTTATTAACATCAAACTCGCTACCTTCTGTTTGTTGGAATTGGTCTTCATTATAAAGGCTCTGGTCAATAGCAGTATTAACATCTTGATCAGTACGAAGTCTATTAGTTCCTATATCTTCCTGCGTATATCGAAGGTCGGTATCAGAAGCTGCTTTAGCGGCGTCTACTTGACCGGTCTGTTGTGTTCTCTGTAATGTGTAGCGTTCTAGTTGGTTATTCAATTTGTCCTGATAAACTGGGTTCACCGAACTACCAGCCTTAGAAGTTGCCGTTGCACGTGCAGAAGCGGTGTCTAGAAAAGGAAGTCGAGGAGTGGCGGCAGACTGAGCACGGATAGCTTCAATTTGTTGCTGAAGCAATTGTAGTTCTAGTGAATTAGAAGGAGAAGAGGCTATCTGATAGTTAGGAGCCGCTATAGGGGTTTTAGGTGTAAGGGGTTTGTTTCCCCAGATATCAGTAGTAGGCTTTGGGGTTTCTTTGATTAAACCTAGCCCTTTGAAAATATCTGCGCCCAAGTTTTGTAGCCAGTCAGCCATTGTTCATTTGCACTTTCAGAGGTTTTATTATTCTTTAGATAGTATGCTTTATTAGAGAGGTTATAGCAAGGGTCTATTACGGAGCAGCACGTCTGATTTGCCCAACATACCTAGAGTTGAGCACTAATAGCTTTGCCCTAATTTTGTATTCATCTGCTCCAGTCTCAGTTATAGGGTCGACTGGTGGGGCTGGCAATGGTGGGTATGTGTAATAATAATCGTGCTTAATATAAACATACGTGTCATCCGCATACGCATATATTAAAGTTGGACCAAGCCTATAGAAGTCCGTAGTATACGTTCCAATAAAAGTATTGCCAGCAGCTGGCGCGTCGATAACACTCATATACAACCATACAGCTGGACGGAAAGGCATATTATGTTTAAAAGGCGGAATAAGATCTTCGCTTACAAGCTGATTAGTAGAGCCTGCAGTCAGATTATTCATCGTAGGTAATGGGTTAAAAAGATACAAATGTTTTGGATTTGCAACCATATTAACCTTTAATTGATCATGCTCAGTAGTAAAGACAACATTTTTGTCTTCTGTCACTGGCTTTCCTTCTTCTGAAAACTTAGCACCTATCATACTGCAATATCCACTGGGTCACGAAATATAATGTACCTATAACGATCATCATCAGGATAACCTGTTCTTATAACTAGCTGGCCTGGTTCCACTCGTACACCAGATGAACCAAGAAGTCTCATTGGACCATAAAACTTACCAGTAGCACTAGGTGGTTTGTTCTGGACTAAGAAGTTGTTTTCGTAAGGAGTACTATCCACTAATTTTAATAGTGGAGGATACGGTAGGTCATGTCTGATAATACCCCTATTTAATACAGTGAATCCAACTGGATCACCACCACGAGCGTGCACAGTTCCAATTTCTGCTATACCAATACCTTTGGCGTCCGTCGATAGAGAGAAGCCTAATGGATCAGAATCGTTAGCATCATGTGCTGCGTACTTTCCATTACCTATAAGTTTCACGCCCCTATCGCTAGATCGAGGTGCAGCTACGAGTCCGTTTCGAGTAGAGGTAAAATCAACTTCTATATTCACATCATAGACATTAATCACACCATCTATAACTGTAGGAGAAGCTGATGGTGTAGAATTATGAACTCCATTAACAAACCAAATAGAAGTGCTATCTGCAACAAATAAATAAGAACCAGATAGACTAGACTGTGATTCGTATGTTGTGTTGTAGAAAGGTGCTTCAAAAGCGGGGATGTAGCCTAGATTATGATCAAATATCTTAACAAACTCTGGACCATATTCTAAGTCCTCGTTGCGATATGGGATACTAGCAATAATAGAGGCAGTCTTCCACCTTGTGTCTATAATCTTTTGATAGTCAGAAGCCCTATCAATAGGCGTTCCCGACTGAGCTATGGCTATTCCGTATTTAGTCACCGATATTACCGATCCAACCCACTTCAACTCCCAACTCGTCTGATATTGCAATACGTCGGTTAGGACCGTCAAGTTTAATTCCTGTTACACTAATAACATCCCCAAGTGAACCAGAAGTTGACGTCTTATCAAAATCAATCTCTTTACGAGGGGTATCGTTACTCAGACCCTGAAGCGTCACCGCGTTAGGTCGTCGTATTCTTCGGCTTAGGAAGCCATTAAAGCCGGAGTTTGTGTAGTCGTATGGGTCATTTCTATCCACCGAAGGTCGTCTCCTGTAGTTCGTAATGCATATCAAGCAGATCAATACTTTGAGCTTCACCATCAGATGCGTGGCTAATCCTAACGTTGAAGTTGTAATCGTTCAGGTCTTTAGTATCGCCAATCGCTATCTTTGTAATAGGTTCTTCCAGTTGGCCAACGGTAGTAAATTCTGCTTTAGTAACTTTAGGGGGTCGAGCAATTTGAACATTAGCTCCAGAGACGCCAGTACCAGAAACGAAGAAGCCTTTTAGTGCCTTTTTGAATGAGGTGCCGTAGTCACGCTGACCGTATTGAATCATAAAAGGAATGATATCGCCAGCATCAGTGTTGCCTTCATCTTCACGGTAGATCGTCATTGTGTCGGTAAGCGCATACATACGGTTCTTACCACTAATACGACTATTAATAGTGAACTTGAGGTTGCGTGTGTACGTATCGCGTGTCCAGGCGTTAAGGTCGAAGTCGTAAATAAAGCGAGTGAATTCACTGTCGATAGCCCCAACATTGATTTTCAAGACATTATCAATCATTCCAACAGTAATACTTTTGTAGTAAGCAGGATCAACATTTGCAAACAAGCCCTTGATACCACGAGATATAACTTCATGTGCACCACTTGTAGAGTCACGTGCGTGCACGTTAAGATCTACGTCCACCCATATTAGCCATTCAAGAGTGTTCACCATCGCATTGGCGTTAATAAGACCGATATCTTCAAATACTGGTTTAAATTGAGCACCGTCATAATCCAGCATTGAAGTCTTAGTGAAGATGTCTAGGCGGTTATTAGTATTAGCCCATCCAACAACCGCAGTATCAGCAGCACTACCAGATGGTACCTGTAGATAATCGGCTGTTTGTTCTGTACGATAGTCTGTGTTCCAAAGAACTGAAAGTTCTGTTTTGCGTCCGTCAAGCCATACTTCATCGTTATCAGCGAATGAGTATCGAGCTGAGAAGTATGCACTACCAGAACCGGTAGTTGTCAAGTTGATGGCCGTCCCTGCGTTTGCATTCGCAAGTGTAGTGGCAAGTTTTATAGTAGTGGCTGAAAGGTTAATGACATAGTACACTGTACCGCTAACAAGTGGGGCTGGGGCTGCTCCGGCTGTGAAACTAATAGGAGTACCAGTTGTCATCCAGGCGTTACTAGGAACTGTGATTATTTCTGTAGAAGTGTCTACTGTACCTACGCCAAGCGTAACAGTAACTGCGTTAATAGACGACAAGGTAATAGTCACTGTATCTTTTGCATTATTAACAGTACCGATAGTAGCATCGTAAGTCTTAGTCGCAGTACCAGCGGCGTAAATATCAACTGCCATACCTGATTTAATATAGCGAACTGAGTCTAGACGAACCGCACCTGATGTATTGTCGGCATCGCTTGCATTTAAAGTGGTTCCGTTAGTAGAGTATAGTGTTTGAGCTGCTTGGATATATGTAACCGCGCCCATTGGAGGTGAAGATTCATAGATCCTATCAGGGTAGACCGCTGTTGTTTCTACGTTCATAAGGTAAAGCTTGCCACCGCGACCACCAACATAAGCTGCTTTCGGTGCGCCGATTAAGTTTCGAGTTGTAGAAGTTGTAATAGTTGTTGATACGAGTCGGATGTTGTAAGGTGTAATTCTTACTCCGGCATCTGTTATACCAGCCATGTAAACTTCGTTTAAGTGGAAGTAAAATTGAACATTCAAGTTAGCCGGTAATCCGGTGATAACATCTTCAAATGAATCAGTACCGGGTCGATAAGCCTTAATGACAGTATTTGAACTGACAGTAGCGGCCATGAACCAGATAGTTTCTTCTTTGAATTTTGCTTCATAAAAAGCCCAGGCGGCAGTACCGGCTGTGTCTTTAAATTCAACATGACCGTCACGACGGACGGCTGAGCCAATTTTCTTCCCAAGACGTGTGTTTAAAGCGTCCTCAAGTTCCTTAGATTGACGAAGTTTCCAGTTAGTAGCGCTTTGGATACCACCACTAACATCAGCGATCATAGTATTAGCCATACTAGAACCTTCTCAAACCGCGGCTGTGTCCTGTGTCTGGTCGGAATCCAGTAGGTGAGCCAACATCAATTCGGTTAGCGCGTTGCAACTTAACTACTTCCGATGTGTAGTCATTCATGTATCGGTCAGAAATACCAACAAAGCTAGGCTCTTTTAAAGCACGCTTGCGGTAGTATCGAGCATAGAGATACATTTTATAAATTCGGTTATTTGGTGTTTCGAGTGTTTGAGACATGGTGCTGATTTCATCAAACATCTTGTAATAGTAAAGTGTTACTCTACCGGTAAGTGATGTTAATGGTGTAGGCATTACAACAATCTCTTCTTCGATATCATCGTAAGCAAGATATAATAGGCCGTCGCTGCGATCGGCAAGGTTGTTGTAGTCTAAGTATTCCATCTCCGTAAGCGTGAGAACGCGATAAAGGTCAGTTCGACTCTCTCCACTATCTACGAAGTTGTAAGAAATTCGATCTAGTTTCCAGAAATCAGTAGGAACAGCAATACGATTACTGCCGGCAGTTGTATTTAATAGTGCGCTTGTTTTCAGGAACCTAAACGGACGACGAGATTGTGTTATGAGGTCACTGTTCACTTCATTCAATGTAGCGAGTGCTTCGCTAATCGTCATATTCTGTTGTGTTGTATCATTTACACTCTCGAAGAAATCATTAACTAATCGGCCGACAGAATCAAGCGGGTATCCAGATCCAGCAATTGGATCAGTGTAGTCAGACTCAACAGGAGTAATGCTATCGTAAAAGCTTGCTTTGTAAAAATAAGAAGTTAGACCAGAGGCATCATCATAAATAGTAAGTAGATTTTTGTTATCCACATCAATGTCTACTGTTGCAATAAGTGAGTAAGAGCCGTCAATACCGGTGGTAGATCGATAGATCTTCATTTGATCCCACTTAAGCGCAAAGATAGGATCGTCGGTGTCATGAGCAAACTTGGTTGCTGTTACAGTTAAGTTCTGGCCCGCCGTTACTGCACCGTTGATTGTTACAATTTCAGTGCGTTCATAACCGGGGAAGCCAATCATTACTTTTCGGTTATTCACAAATCCTTGGTTATTACGGACTTTTATAGCAGTAGCTGCCGGCTGAAGGGCAGTTGTGAGAAAGCTATTCTCTAGTTTTTCCGTTGAAGGATTGTTTATACTAATTTTCATATTACACCTATTTAATAACTTTCATCACTTTAATACAATGGTCTACCTAAATGTCGGCTTGTCGTTAGATATCAATCCTATGTCAGATTTATACTCGGGAGATGAGAATTTTGGCTTTTCGCTTGAAATCTGTATATCTACCCTATCTATGATTATATTCGCAAAAACTTTTTCCTGAGAGGTGTTAAGTTGTGGTTGTTCTGGATCGACATACTTAGTAACGGTTGCATTACCAGTAATTATCTGCGTAGTAGTGATTACAACACGCGCATTACCGACAATAGTTCTTGTTGAGAAGCTAGCAATACGAGCGTTACCCGCTATTGTTCTATCAGTAGTGAACTGGATTCTGGCGTTACCAGTAATTGTCCGGGTAGTCGTAACCTGGATTCGCGCGTTACCCGTAATAGTCCTATCGACAGTTAACCGGATAGATGCATTACCATTAATAGTGCGATCAACTACCTGGGTAATACGCGCATTACCGGTAATAGTTTTACTTACGAGAACAGAAATTCTCGCGTTACCCGAAATAGTACGACTGACAACTGTTTGAATTCTAGCATTACCACTTATTGTGCGATCAACTGTTTTTAGAATAGATGCGTTACCCGTGATAGTACGAGTAGTTACAACTGCAATACGTGCATTACCTGTAATAGTACGATCGGTTGTCATAATCGCAGATATAATATTAGCATTACCACTAATTGTTCTATCTACAACAGATGTGATACGTGCATTACCTGCAATAGTACGATCTGTGACAATACTAATTCTAGCATTACCCGTGATAGTGCGGTCAGTGGTAACGGTAATACGCGCATTACCTGTGATAGTTTGATCAACAGATTTGGTAATTCGTGAGTTACCAGCAATAGTTCTATCTACGACGGTTTGAATCCGTGCGTTACCGGTGATAGTTCTATCTACGGTGACGGTGATACGAGCATTACCTACAATAGTGCGCGTAACCACATTGGTTATCCTCGCATTACCCGTTATTGTCTTCGTGGTTACGGCTGTGATTCTAGCATTACCAACAATAGTACGACTTGTAAGTGTGCTAACCCTGGCGTTACCAGTAATCACTCTGTCTACCGTAAGTGTGAGCGGACGCAGGACTTCGCCGGCAGACTGTCCACCGATAGTAGACGAGCCCCACCCACCGACAATACCCTGGACTGGCATCGAAGAGGGGGCAGCCGAAGCAATATACGCTTTACCCACAATATCTCGCGAATTTTGCAGGGGTTCGAGACCGTAAACGTAAAACGGCAAATCATCACCAGCGAATGCATTCCATGCTCCACTAAAATATACTCCACCGTTAGCGCCGGCGTCTGTACTAGTAGAGTTGTAGCCTGGACCTACGTAGTTTAATGTATCGCCGCCACTATACTCGACGGTTAGTGCATAGTTCCCTGTGTTTAATACGATAGAGTTAGCCCCGCTGAACTGAAGTTCAGTAAGTACGTAACTAGTTGTAAGGGTGGCAACATTAAGGTTATCCGAGGTGGCTAACGCCGATCCGGTAGGGACTGCTGAAGACCCAGGAGTGCCCGTTATTGCGTATACTTTATAATTTGCATTACCCGTAGGTGATCCAAGTTTATTTATATAAAACTTGGCACTGGATAAATTATAAGTACCTACTACAGAGAACGTTTGGAATGCCGCTGGGGCACCACTGTAAACTGCATTCCATGCAGACGTAGCTCCTGTGTCGTAACTATCTAATAAAGCCATATCGTCCTATCTTAGACGACTTAGCGTCTACCTTCTGCTGACCAGTTTACACTAGTAGAGCCTATTAGAGCACCTAAAATATTAGCTGCTTGAAATGAGAATCCAGTAGTAGAGACACTAACCATTTGGGGAGTGGCGATGCCAGCACCTAGGACGGTGAGCATAACATGGGGTTTCTGAGAAAAGGGTAAGGCAAATGTGATATTAGTCACAGAGAAAGCAGTAGAAATAGCAACACCAATTTGCTTCATCATATCAGTCTTTTCTTCTGCATAATTAGTACTACCAGGAACGCTAAAATCATTAGCGTCTCCACCTTGTCGTAATCGAATTTGTCCGCTGAGCATATCATCAGCTGTGATTTTTGTTTCAGCCATTATGTAGTACCCTTTAAGAACCCATTAAAGAACGTAGTTGAGATACCAACCTCCATAGCCACGGCACTGTTTGAGTAACACCATAATTCTACGGTATCACCAGCGGTAAGTAACATACTAGATGTCGGCGTTGAGCTAGCCTGGCCCGAACTACCTAATTTGTTTCCTCGTTTATATTCAACTCCATTTTTGTAAAAAGCAGCAAGGAAGGTTGTAAGTGTTGAGTTATGGGACACGCTACCACTGAAGAAGTAGACTCCAGTTACCGGGGCTGTAAACGTACCTGAGGCAAAATTACTACCAATATCGTATTCTTCGGTATCAAAAGCCACCTTAGCCCATACAGCGGCTCCGGTGTTTTGAGCGGCAGCCCTGTAAGCACTAAAGGCAATCGGGGTGTTTATTTGTCTGTCTGTTATTCTTTGTTTTACCATATTATACTCCTATCGCTATCCACGCGTAACCAACGCGTCGGGTAGATGCTATATTAGTACCATCTATAGTACCGACAGCCGCGGTGAATGTGGTGGTTGTAATCACCGTTCCATTCACGTTTGGATTTTCCCAGTTTCCAAAGTCGCTAACAGCGGTAGGGTCGGTTGTATCCTTATAACCGATACACGAAATTAATACAATCGGTGGACTTGTGAAGGCGGTGCTGAACGTTACCGATTTGTTGGCGAACGTTGCGCCCGTTCCTAGCACAAAACCCCACCCAGTCTCTACACGGGCGTTAATAGTAGTATTAGTAGTACTATTTTGTTTGCCTAGATTAGCTATTATAGTCCTAGCACTCGAGTCTAGAGGGAAGAGCGTATTAGCGGCGGGGCTGGAGTTAGCATTAATCCCATCCACTGTATCGGCGTTAGCTGTAGCGCCGGTGGCAAACTGATAAGAAACCATAATATCATCACCCGTAAGTGGCGCATCGCTCATCGTGAATGATCCCGTGCCTGGGCTTGTTTCAGTATAGTGAGTTACTCTTTTTTGCTTGATACCGTTAATAAACACCTGGAGGGAGCTACCAACGTATGGTTGCGACGTTGTAAATACGGTATTAGCTGAGTTTACTAAACCAGTTGGGGTCTCATCTGTAATAATTGAGTTTGAACCAACGATCATCATTTGGTTCCCCATGATGTAGTTTACTAACAGGATTTGACCAGTACTAGGTGCACTCGTAAATGTGATTGTTGTATTATTTGTGACAGTATAGTCTGCACCACCGCCCTTCATACGAAGGCCGTTCTTAAAAACCTCAATCGATGTGAACGGTTGAGAAGTTGTATAAACAGTGTTCGATGAGTTTACTAGACCAGTTGGAACTTCACCTAACGTATAGGTAGATAGAAGATCTTCAGTATAGATACCATTAGTTATAATCCAACCCGCAGCAACACTTTTAGCAGTAGTGCTTTTCTGTGCGCGTGTAATAGTAAATGTATCAGTAGCTTTAGCCGTAACTAAAACGATCTCAGAAGTACCTTTAGTGGACAGGCTGCCGGCGGGTGTTAGCGTTGCATAAAAAGGAGCAGCGGGGAAATCCGCACCCGTGGCAGCTGTTACAATTAAAGAAGTACCAGATGTTGCTGGACTTGGTGCCGTTACTACGAAGCTTGATCCGAGGTTACTAATATTAGCCATTGATATAAATTACTTTCTTTTGTACTTTGCCTTTAGAATCTTTACCCTCATATCCAATAACATACCTATTAACAAAAGGTTCTCCGGCTTCTTTACCGAGTTCCTGTTGCTGGTACATTTCACGGAAGAAAATAATCTTGCGTTCAGTAAGTGGTTCGTCTTCAAGACTAAACTCAAGTGATCCTTCTGGATTCCACGTCCAGAACATGCCATCTCCTAAATCAATCCCATATTCAGCATAGCCATCAGTTACATCCTTTAACACAAACGTAGCTAAATTATGCTCTTCTGAATAGTCTAGGACATCACGAAAAGCCGATGGATTCCATTCGGCTGTATCTAAATGTTTTGAGTACCTATCGTCGGCTGGCTGTTCAATAACGCGCCCGTCATCAAAGACGGCGGTCCAAAGGTATTTAAGTGATTGAGTGGTAGTTGACATTGTATTGTCTTTCTGCGATTGTATTCGCGTTTGTAATTTATGATCCCGCAGGAACGTACGTGGGCATTATTCTAATGACTTAAGAAGCGCAAGGTTTTTAGCCTCAATATCTTCTTGTTCTTTTAATTCTTTTTCAGAAATAGGAACTTGATCAGCGTTCACTTTATTGTGCTCGTCTACAAGCTTCTTGAACTGTTTAGCAGTAAGTCCACCAGGGAACTTAATAAATGAATCTTTGTGGGTTGCGATAATCTCGCCGTTTTCAGAAATAACTTCGTAATCTACGAGTTTACTTTCTTTAACATTGTATAGTTTTACAGTAGCCATATTAGTTCTCATTGTACCTTAGTGTTAAAGTAATTGATCCGATATCACCAGCAGCGGCAGAACCAGTTGTCTGGAGTTGAGTACCAAGGTATTGTGAATAACCAGCAGTGGCGATAGAGGTTGTAGGTGAAGCGCCTTCTGGGCCGACAGTTGAGAACAGAACAGTTGCACCAGATGTAATCGCAATAGCGGTTGTAATGTCTGTTGAGAATGCAGCTACGGCAGTAGTCGTAGGAGTTGCATAGGTAGTAGTTACGGCACTCTTAAGCGTAAGACCAGTACCGAGTGTACCAGCGGTGTGAGCAAAGAGTCCAGAACCTACTGAGTTGAATGTACCGGTAAACTTACCGAATGTATATTTAGAGAAGCTGTTTGCTCCGGCGGTGATAGGACTAGCAGTGTAAGCCGTAGCAACATCATCGATGTTCTTCCAGTTCACCTGGGTGACAGCGGTCGTACGGGTTGTACCTTTTAGGGGTGAACCGGTTTGCGTACCGTTATCTTCGTTAAATTCAAATGTTGCTGCCATGAGCTTTATTTTTCTTTCTTATATTAAATCTACTCCCAGTATAGGGAGTAGAAGTGTTTTGTTCAAGGGTCTAGGGTTAAAGTATAAACTCTCGGTTCCATACCTTTAGCGATTCTGAGTTCGCCTTGATCCTATAAGCGCCTTCTGGCGTAGGTTTAACTGTCGCTGGGGGAAAATAGGTGCTTCCGGGGTTCAACTCGATACGCAACCCATTTGACCAAAATTTATCAGAAATTAACACAGTTTTAAACATAGTCTCTCTTTTGAGATTAACTAGGTACTTCTTGAGTGCGCTGACCCTTATGACTGAGCCATAAAAGTGTGCAATTGATACTGGATACGATTCTTCTTCGTTATCCATAATCGTATCTAATGCAAGCACCCCTTCGTAGCTATAACCATAACGTCCCTCTAGGGCATCGTAGTCTACTGGTGTTGCTACCATTGCAAGCTTGCGATATGACGGTCGATCAAGGAATACCTGTAGCGAACTACGCAGGCTACCTGGAGCAAAGCCCGAGTCTTCCTCTAAGAACACAATAAAAGCACCAGATGCAACCTCTAGTGCTTTAGCCTCATCTTTTAACGGAATGATTTCGTATTCGATATCTTTTAATTCTTCATCTATTCTTTCCCACTGTGCTCGTTGGAGACGCGGGACCACTACTGTAAGGATCATATAATATTTTCGTATCTTTCTTGACGATATTTCTTATAGTTAACTGGATAATCCAGCTTCTCATTCTGAGGGTTATCGCCCAATTCTTTTTTTATATCGATGTATTTCCCGTCGACACGAGGATTGAGATGAATCTCATTTGGAGAGTATTCAATCCCAACCTCGTATTCGTCAGGTTCTAACCCATAAAGAGCGGCAAGGGTTGCTGCGTCAATGTATTGTTCGGCCTCTGATGGGGCTATTCGCCCGTATCCTGGGTGACAAACGTAAGGGAGTGATGCCATCTATTACCTATTCTATATTATGGGTTATTATTTGTCAAGTACTTTATGGAAGTAAGTTATTAGTTTTGATATACTCGAGGTAATAATTGTCCGAGTGAGTCTTAGTAGGCTCTGTTATATCTAATCCTGATATTTTCTTCAACCAGTAGTTGTTCGTGTGGACACCTGTGCCAACTGCTAATATCCGTAGCCACTCATTAGTGGACTTTACGGTTGTACCGCCAGCTTTGATTCGTAACCATTCGTTAGTACTCTTGGTAACATTTGCTGCACCGTTAGCAATAGCCTTGGCCCAGTAGTTATTAGAGTGAATAGCCATTATTAGAATCCGTAGTTAGGGTTGTCGTTGGTTGGGTTAAGTTGCCAGTTGTAGTTGAATGCGTACAAGTAGTACTGGTTCAAACCGTTAGCTGTAACGTCTAGAGTAACATAGTTGTCTTCAAGAACAGTTGTGCTAAAGTTACTTGATGCTGGGGTTACAAGAGATTCGACACCGGTTGAAACAAGCTTTTTAACAAGACGTACCTGAGTAACTGAGAGGTTGCGAGTTCCGATACCGAAACGGTCACCTACACCTACTGAGAACAATACACCAGCACCATCTTGTGCAGGGAAAGCAACGCTTGTTACGGTGTGGAAGATTTTAGTTCCAACAACTGTACCAAGTGTATCAACTGTAGGGGTAAGAGTCTCTGTGAGAACTTTACCTTCAAGCGTTTTACCTGTTACAACTACACCAGCAGCTTTTACGTCAGCGGCAGTACCGGTAGAAGTAATAGTAATGTTGCGAGGGGTAGGAAGAACGAGGTTAGGCGTTACAGTAACAGTAGTAGATGCGTTAGCAGCGGTAGCTGCTGTGATAGTCGCTACAGCACCAGCCGCAGGGACACCTAGGTCAACACTTGATAGAGCTGCTGAGATTAGGCTTTTCTTTCCGTTTGCACCGTTAGCACCAATGGTGATTCGAGTAGGACGGATTGTTTGATTTTTGAGGAATGGCATGATAGCCTTTCTATATATTACTTAATTTGAGAGAAAAGGGGAGCCGAAGCTCCCCAAATCATTTGCGTCATTGGGGACTCAATTAAGAGTTATCGCCCTTTGAACCGTAGATTCCGCGCCAGTCAGAGAATCCAACTGTGAAACGGTCAACTACTGACCACTTAGCACTCTTCGTGTCGAAGTCGTACTCTGGGCCTTCAAGACCACGGTAGTCTCGGTTGAACCAGCGAAGTGGGTTTTGTGTGCGGTCAACTAGGAACCAAGCAGTTGTGCTTGCGAGGTAGTCCCAGACAACAATGTTCAATCGTCCCTTGTAAGGGTTGATGTCGTTGTTTGCTGTACCAGTACGAAGTTGGCTATCGAGCAAGATACGTGCTTCTTTTTCGAGTTCAGGTGGAACGATCAGGTCAGTCGCGCGAACGGCTACCTTTTCACCACGTTGGTCAACTGTACGTCGCATAGCGAGCATACCAGCTTCAAGTGAGTCTTCAGACAAAGAAGCAGTTGTGTAGTTGCTTTGAACGGCTCCACCATCTTTACGAGGGTGAGAGGTTGAGAATAGCGCTTGGCCATCTCCACCGTTGAACAGTGTTTCACCACCACCACCGTATGTGAAACCGTAGTTTAACAAGTCGGCAGCGAACTGTTCGCGTGTATGCATACGAGCTTTTGCTAGGCGAGCTGGAGCTTTTTTAATGATTCCAGTTTCGTCGTCGCTGTAAAGTTCGT
>Ga0247809_1000292_pt1 | contig 25307 bp, 41 predicted proteins | sample UWRJL104311B1_FD_180951 | JGI IMG/M metagenome (GOLD analysis project Ga0247809, IMG submission 180951) | Plant litter microbial communities from Arlington Agricultural Research Station in Wisconsin, United States - UWRJ-L104-311B-1 | ecosystem: Environmental > Terrestrial > Plant litter >...
ACCTTGGTATGGCTCTACTAATTGCAATCCCAGCATTCGCAATTTCAGTAGCTACACACTACGGTCTCTGGAAGCCTACGGGCGTTTCAGAAGCAGCACAAGACGCTTTCAATAAAGGGTAACACACAATGAAGAAATTAGGGAAGATAGTTGGATTCGCAATACTTGGCTTACTTGCTACAGTAGGGCTATTCACTATCTCTCTAATTATCTATTACTGGCCTGTAATCGACAGAATGTATGTACGTCCTTGTCATTACTATCCACACACCTTTTCAGATTGCGTAGAAAAAAATAACTAAGGAGACTATATGATTAGTTTATTAGTAACACTATTGCTTGGTGGTATTGCAGGTTGGCTTGCAAGCATCATCGTAAACAGAAATGAACAAATGGGAATTGTTTGGAACATCATCGTTGGTATCATCGGTGCAGTTATTGCAAACTTTGTTCTAGCACCTATGGTTGGTGTATCAGCAGATTTAAGCACATTTAGTCTTGGCTCATTCATCATGGCCGTACTAGGTGCTTCATTACTACTTGTTATCGTCAACCTAATTACTCGTAAAAGAGTACGTTAGCTATGGAAACGCCTCGTAGTAATCCTAATGAGGCGTTGACACCATACTTTGTAGGAGACGAAATGGTTTACGTGCCAGTCATAGAATATTATATCTATGCTGGCATGAGACCAGAAGAAGCACTTGCAAGAATCGCTCTGCAAAGAGCAATAGAAGAAAGTAGGGTGGAGACTGCTAGCGATGATTGACCGACATCACGTTCTAAACACAAGAAATCACTGGTCATCAACAAAAGAAGCAAAACAACTAAGGGATAGTTACGTCTATAGAATTGACCGAGAGGTACATAATGATATACACAAATACTGTCCCTCAGTGCCCCTACTGGGCTATTATGCCCTAAGAGGCGTATTAAGAAACATCAATCCAACTGGCGAACCGCTACAAGATTTAGATGAACTATGTTCAGCTATAGACTTATCGAACAAACACCCGAATGCTCACCCTATAGAGCGTCAATTAGGTGCTCTCTCAATCGAAGCAATCCGTTTACAGATTCCATTCTTTACGCCAGTAGACAGAACAATAATTATTTAAAGGAGATTGCGTGTTTAAAGTATACTCAACTACAACATGTGCATATTGTCAAATGGTGAAGAAGTTTCTCACCCTAAAAGAAAAAGCTTACGAAGAAGTTAATCTAGATGAGAACCCTGAAGAACGCTCACGTGTTCAGGCTCTTGCAAACGGTATGACATCTGTACCAGTAGTAACAAAGATAGAAAATGGTGAAGAAAAGCTAGTTGTTGTGGGCTGGAATCCACAAATAATGATGCAAGCAATCTAAAACATAGCCTCTGGCGTGTTTTAAGCACTAAATAAGCCCTCTGAATGCCAGAGGGCTATATCTTTGTGTTCGTTTCTGTAGAGTGCCTTAGAGAGGCTTAGAAACGGTCATAGAGTTTAGTAGATATACACAAACTCTGAAGCAGAAGTGCTTCGAGTGCCTACAACGTTCCAGCCAGCAGCACCATTCATCTCTGAAATGTTCACTGTACCACCACTGACAGACTCAACATACACAACGTGTCCTGCTGAACCAACAAAACTCACACCGATTGCACCAGCACGAGGCTCTGAACCTGTTGCAAAACCAGCTGCTTGAGCTGAAGCATACCATTGATTGGCGTTACCCCAGAATGAACCAATATCAGGGCGTTTGTTTTTTACGTACCAAGTACAGTAACCATATCCGTATGAGTTACCAGCTGTTACGTGAACATTAGAGCTAGCAGCTGCACGTCCACCACCGATACCACTACCGTATGATTTTAATTCATGATTGAGTTTAATAAGTTCTTCAATCTTCTTTTCAAGCTCTGCTTGTTTTTGGTTTTTCTCTTCAATTGTCTTAGCGTTCGCCTCAAGTGTTTTTTGCTTTTCACTGACATCATGCTTCAACTCCTCAACATCTTTTTGAGTCTTTTGTATAACTACTTGATTTTGTTGAATTTTATTCTGAAAGTCTGCTTGCATCTCATTTTGACGATGTACTGCAAGAACTAGAGCTGTTAGCAAGCCCAGAATTAATACTATACCAACACCGAGTAGAAGACGACGTTGATTCTTCTTTTTCGATAATGTTTTTTTGACCCTTTTCACGGGTCTAAAGCGTTGCTTCATATTCTTTAATTTTGTTATTAGATTCATGTTACCTCCCATGAAATAAGACACTCTTAAAAGAGTGCCTCGTTTACTACCACCAAGTGTGGTCTTTATATGGTGTTGTATTAGTCCGAGGACTGTAACAACTACCTGTACATTTTCTAAAGTTCCATGCAGCAGCCCAACCGCCGTAGCCTTGAGCATACTGATGACACCATTTTAATTGTGTAACTGGATTAGTCATGTAATCAGCACCAGCACTTGCCATTTTGCTTGCTGGTAATGCCTGACATAACCCATATGCACCAGAACCAGTAGTGTTCCACCGTTCTGTTCCGCCCCAGCCACCTTCAGGACTAACCCCTTGACAGCCGTTAATTACACATTCAACAAATTGCCAATCTGATTGCGGAATACCAGCTGCAATTAACCATTGTTCTTTACCACCACTAGCAGCAGATGCCGTAGCAGTGCCTGTTGCACCGTTTACGACCTTCTGAGAGGCTTGAGCTAATTTAGTTTTAGCCTCTGCTTTAGCTTGAAGTTCAGCCTCAAGACGTAGCTTTTCAGCTTCTAGACGCTTCTTTTCTTCAGACAACTCATCAATTTGTTTTTGATTAAGTTGCTTATCTTTATTAGCGTCCTTGAGTTTGTTATTCAAGTTATCATACTTAAGATTTAGCTCGTCAACATCTGTAGTGAGACTTTTGACCTCAATGTTTTTTAGCTTGAGATTATCCCTCTCTTGTATGATATAGTTTGCTCCTAGTCCCACGAATGACATTGCAATCAGTGCGAATAGGAAGATTTTGAGTTTATTACCCATGAGTTAGCCCCAGATTAGAGTTGATATTAATATCTACTAATAACTGTTTGAATGGGCTATTTTTCCCCTTTTGTTGTAAACGTTACGAATACTTTAACTAGCGTGATGAATGCGTGAATCGCAATAGGTGCGACAATCACTTTTGGTACAATTTCATTTTCAGTGCCAATAAAGACAATGGCTGTTGCTAGAATTTCGCTAGCTACAAGCAGAAAGAGTCCTAATCCAATTATACCACGACCACATGCACCCCAGTTAATGTTGTACCAGTGCTTAGTATTCTCGTTAGATTTAGTATTAGTTACTGTTGACTTAGTGTCTGTTTTTTTCACGGTGTTTATCCTTTCGTGATGTTTTATCTTACAATAAAGATTGTAAACGAAAACTCTCAAAAAGTCAACCCTTTTCTTGATAAAACTACCTATCGACTCAAGAACATCAGCAAATCTATCGTTAAACGTCCGCTTGTAAAGACTAAATCCAGCAGGAGGAAGAGACCAAACACTGCCCCTAAACTTGCCGTCACGTTTAGCGTCTGGTTTAGCAGATTCTGGTACTTCAAGCGTTTCGTATTTAATTTCATTGTCGCTACTAGACTCATATAAGTCTCCCTCCGTATCGTCATTATTAGAATGGGAGGTCATTGTGTCTCTCATTCCATTTGACACCAGTTAGCTCTTCATATAGCTTTGCATAATCTTCTAGATTAACGCTAAATGAACGCTCTTCAGGTATTGATGTTAATAATTTATGCAGTGCATCTTGAGTAAATTCTACATCTTGACCAACTTGTACGTCAATCTCATCACCATAAACGCCACCAAGTTGCTCTTTTGCTTGTTCCCAAGTGCCAATTTTCCAGTTTGCACAAGCATTTGCTATAGCAAGTATAGTGCCCTTACCAATTTTGTAGCCTTTTTCTTGGTATTTACGTGTACGTATGAGTGAGATGTATGGGAATCGAGTGCCACGGTTGAAGTGCAGCGTTCGACTAGTAACATCAGACAAGAAATTAGGTGACATTTCAAGTTCACCAGTCTTCAAGTCAATACCAGCCATACAAACAGTGAAGTCAAAGGCTTCAAAGACTGATTTAAGACTGTCAAAGTAATCAAAGTGGATAAACTGAACGGTTGCACCAGTCTCTAAGTCACGAATAGTGATAGATTTATCTGTGTGTCCGAGATAAACATTTTCCCAGTCATCAGTAATCTTGACAAATGCTTTAGTCATAGACTCTTTGTCTCTAAAGTAAATGTCAACGTCTTTAATTTCTGTGTGTGTGAATGCACTTGTGAGTGCTCCGCCAGCAATCATAGCTCCTGCTTCAGCACAAGCATCTAGAATAAGACTACCTAACTGACCAAGAACGGTATTCATTTGTGGTGTGAAGTCAAAAACCATATTGGTCTTTCGGTACTCTTCACCATTTATTATCATCTTATCTTCGTTCACTATATCCCCCTGATTAGTATATTTCTATTGTAAAGTTATATTCTTACAAAGTCAATACTTCTTACGGTATAAATCTTGCGTTTTGTAACTCTAGTTCTAGCTGTTTCTCTACCTTGTTTGCAAGTTTTCTTGCAGCAATGAATTGATTACGCCAGTACTCGTATACTGCTTTGGCTTCTTTGATTTGAGTTACACACTCAATTTCAGCGTCCATTGCAGTGATTACAGACTCTTGCAGTAAAGCCCATGACTCTCTGTCCGTAGCATTAGTAAGCTTGTCTTCCCCTTTAAGCTTTCTTGCAGCTAGAATTTTTCTTGCTTTTTCTCTTTTGTATTCTTGGTGCAACTTGAAGCGTTGCTGTTCTAAAGATGCAATTTTTATTTCTAGCCGTCCGATAATAGTAGGGGACATCGTAATAATCTTGTCAATTTTAACATCGTCAAGTATTGAAAAGTCATCATACTCCTCTTCAGTAAGCACAAAGTTCTTAACAATTATTTCAACTTCTTTATTGACTGTCATTATATATCCTTAATTAAACTTTCAAAGCGTTTCATAACTGCTTCATTACGTTCAATTCTTTTGATAATTACTGCTTCTTCAGGGTCTAAGTCTGGATTATAGAAAATAAGCAAAGCCCATTTTCTCTCAGAGACAAACATACCCCATTGAATTTGTGCAATAATTGTTGTGTCTGGACGCTCTCCGTTTGACAGGTGCCTATCTTTTGAAAACGCCTTACATTCAACTATACCGTCATCACCGATTAAACCGTCTGGGCTATAGCCAGCACAAGGATATTTGTCATTAGTAATGAACCCTGTGTGATGAACTACTACATCTTCTATTGCTTCTAAAAGTTCTACGGCTTCTGGCTCTAGTCGGTGACCCCTTCGTGTTGAGCGATTACCCTTGAAAGAATTACCAACTAGTTTTGCCAAAAGTATGTCATCTGGGTCTTTACCTTTCAACAATGAGTAAGCATCTGTACCAGTGAGGTAGGAAAGTCTTAACTCCTTCCACTCTGGTGAACCTTGCTCAAGGTCGTTATAGTAAGTGACCGACATGGTTTATTTTTTGTCTTTTTTGTGTGCAGCTAGGATTTTAGCTTTTGTGTCTTCATCGGTAGGAGCTTCGTCCTCAAGACCGTAATCAGCATTATCAATAAGCTCAAGTTCACGAACTTCTTCGGTGAAGTAAACTTTACAAGCACGTTTGATAACTGACTTACGCCAAAATTCTGATTCCCACTTGTTCCATGTAGAACTGTTACGGCTAGAACTTCGCATCTTCTCAAAGTCTTCTTTAGTTAGAAGCTCAAGTGATTCATCACCACTTTCATTATTCAACTTAACTACACAGTAAGCACCGATAATTGGCTTTGCACCAAATGGGTCTGTGAAGTTGTGAGTGTAGACAACAGAACCGCTTTCTTTTGCGAACTTGAAGTCATCACCCTCTTTAACAAGCTGAACATCAAAGAACACATCAGGGTGCAGTTGTTTTACTTTATTCATGTAGCCATGAAAAGTAATGAGTCCCATATTCTTACCAGTGAGTACTACATTCACACCGTCTAGATTCACACCAGCATTAAGGTACTTAGTCACAAGTGAGTAAAGTTCCATGTCGGTGTGCTTCTGTGTCTGGTCTGCACTGCTTAGGTAAGCAATTGACTTTTCAACTTTTGCAACGTCCTTACCTTTATCAAGTAGAAGTTGTTTAACTTTGCTTAAATCAGCCATTATTTTTTCTCCTTAATCAATACATATTGACTTTTGTTAATTTGAACACCAGCAGGAAGAATATTCATAAGAGTGTAGTCTTCTTTGATTGCCTTCAGGTCAACTTCAACAATTGTTTTTTCTTTTTTGTATTCAGCTGGCACTTTTTCTTCATCAGTGACTTTGTACAGGTCTTTTTCTACAAGAGTAATAGAACCCCATTCACCTTGTAGTTTAGGAATACCGAACTTAATCATTTCATTTTTGACTGACTCACGAAACAGTGTGTCTTGTGTCTTCAGAGACTTTTGTAGCGTAAGATAATTCTTAAACTCCTCATTCTCTTCAAGCTGCTTTTCAAGCAGTACAAGCTGGCTTTGCTTTTCAAAAAGCTCTGCTGCTTCTTCTTCTAGCTTCAGCTTTAAAGCTTTCTTATCTTCTTTTTTAGGCACTTATCCCTCCGTTCTTGGTTATGGTTCTATTATAGATGAATTCGCTTACGAATACAAGGGCTAATCCCAACATTCATTCATAACTTTTTCAACATCTTCATCTGTTAAACCTGTGCAAAGAGGGTTGTCACACTCCACTGAATCAAGACCGCCACAAGCACACTCTATAAAGCCATTAGAGGCTCTGTGAGCGGGCGTACAGCAAGCTTTGACAATAGATGTGTCTTTATGGCTACACAACGGCTTACCGTCATTACCAAGTATGTGATATGCTTCAACTTGTTTTGTTTCTGGTAAATTGTTCATGTAACCCCCTATTAATTACTTATGCTATGTGTAAATCTTCTTGAATCTGTCGCACAATTTCATTGCGGATATAATTCGCTGGGATATTTGCACGTCTTTCAGCTTGAGCTAGCATCTTTGCTTCACGCTTTGGTGAGTTTTTGAATAGAACCCCACCAGCTAGTACTGCTGGCCCACCTGTTTGCTGTGGTGGGTGTGCCTCTGGTGGCATCATGTGCTTATGTGTTGTGACCCTCATCTTCGTTTCACGTAGGTAATCTACGTACATCTTATCCCCCACTGAACTACCCTACTTTCTAATCCAGCTTGCCCAGATTGTTTGCGGCAAAGTGAAATATGTTACTTTTTTATATCGGTCAAATTGATGTGTCATCATATCAATCATACCATGATTTTCTAAATTGTTTATGTTTTGTTCAATTGATTTTTCTAGTGGACTTTTTATCCCAAAGAACCGCTTAACTATTAACTTGTAACGGTACATATAGGTTTCTCCTTTTCATCTCGTTATTGTGTTGACGTATAGTGATAGCGTCTTGGATAATGTCCTTAACCAAAGTGTTGCGAGTGTGTGACAAAACTTCTTTCAACTCTTTCACGGTACATACGCTTTGCAAATAGGTGCTTCCGTCTTGTTCTGACTGGACTAGCTCTTTTGCTCTTCGTACTTTTTGTGCTGTTGTCATTTGTTTTGCCTTTCTTGCTTCTTTGTTTATCACATTTTTATTGTAAACATAAACAGTATTAAACACAAGCACTTTTTTACTAAAAAATTTAACAGATAAAAAGGCTTGACTTATACACACCTTGCGGGATATAATGAATATAAGGGACACGGAGTTTGCTTCTCGTTATTTATCCTTTCGTGATACTTGACTCCGTGCTCCACCTTAATATGGTATAATAAAGATAGGTTATGAAAATGATTGTAATAACAGGAACGAAGCGAGCGGAAGGCACAGAACGTGCCGTGATTAAACATGTCTCAAAACGAACCTTTACAATTTATCCCTCATAAACGAACGCAGCAACAATTCTATCTTTAGGAGCTAGCAGCTCCTTTTTTAATACTCGCTTATGGGTCTGATGCCGAACGGTCAAGGCAACTGCCTTTTAAGCAGTACAGAGTGGGTTCAACTCCCACCAGACCCTCCACAATTACGAACGGTAGCTTAGTTGGCTAAAGCATCTGTCCGATACACAGAAGACCGTAGGTTCAAGTCCTACCCGTTCGACCAAAAAGATGATGGCGTATCGTCCAATGGTGAGGACAATAGTCTTATATGCTATGAATCAAGGTTCAATTCCTTGTACGCCGACCACATTAACAATTTGCCCGAGTAGCTCAACTGGCTAGAGTGCTTCCTTTACACGGAAGAAGTTGGGGGTTCAAGTCCCTCCTCGGGTACCATGATTTGACTATAGGTCACACGCTTGGTAGTTTTTAGCAGCACGGTTTTTTGCGTGTGAAGCCACTATCTACGTTCCCCGAGTTCAAAAGTTAAAACCGTGAGACGGTTTTCGGTGAATATAGTCAAATCTAAGTATTGCGGGTTACAGTTCTGGTTGAACTGGTCGGTCTCATAAGCCGAAGAGCAGGGTTCAATTCCCTGGCCCGCAACCAAATAAGCGGGTGTAGCTCAATTGGATAGAGCAACTGCCTTCGAAGCAGTAGGTTAGGAGTTCAAGTCTCTTCACCCGTACCAATTAAAAATATATGCCCCCAAAGCATTGAAGTGATGCACCAGTTTTGTAAACTGGAGAGTACGGAGCGTTACCGTATGGGGGCTCCAAATTTGCGACATTAGTGTTAATGGTTGAGCACGGCTGTCTTCCAAACAGCAAGGTGGGGTTCAAGTCCTCAATGTCGCACCAAAAATACGCACCTGTCCCACGGACGGGCTGAGGTGTTCTAAGCCGAAAGTCTAGGTTCAATTCCTAGCAGGTGTACCAATATGGGGCGTAATGTTCCAAGGCTGGCGAATCTCCCTTGCACGGAGATTGGGAGGGTTCAATTCCCTCACGCTCCACCATATTACACAGCGTGTTTAAGCACCTTTTCAATTCGTTTAGATTCTACTCTGTCTGCATAAGACGGACGAATATGACCGATGTGATAGCCGTCACAGTAGTTGCATGAGTAAGCTCTGATTCTACCGTTATTTGTTTTGAGATTCATTCTCTTAGCAGCAGCTTTTGCATCTGGCTTTTTAAGATAAGTTCTTTTGATTTTGCAACCACGCACCTCAAGGTAGTGATTTGTAACGTCTTCCCTATTCATGTTCCCTCCTAGTTAGTCTTATGTTTATATTGTAAATACATAAGCACAATAAATCAATATGGGCTTGTAGCTCAACGGTTAGAGTAGCTGCCTCTTAAGCAGTTTGTTGTGAGTTCGATTCTCACCAAGCCCTCCATATATGGCCCATTCGTCTAGTGGTTAGGACACAAGATTTTCAATCTTGCAAGGAGAGTTCAATTCTCTCATGGGTCACCATTTTGTATAATAAGAGTATGGCTAATCATAAAAGGAAGCCGAATTATCAGGCGACACGTTCTTGCGGATTATGCAAACCCCACAAAAGGGTAGGCAACAGCAAAGAAAAGACACAACCTAAATATCGAATGCAAAAAGTTAGCTCTCAAAAGCTATTGACTTTAGCATGAGCGGCATCTACAATTGAATTAGTAAGCAATTACTGGAACTCACAATTATCCTTAAAATTGTGGCGGGGTGTAGGGAGAAAAAGACTTTGAAATATAAGTCTTTTTCTTTTTGCAATTTTAGTTTACAATAGAAATATGAATGAATTTGAAAATCTTAAAGCAAGTGTCAACTCAATCTTTGATGACATTGCTGTAACAGAAAACATTATTAAAGCGTTTACAGACCACAATAAAGTGAAGCTAGATAAAAACTTTATGTTGTTTATGCGTTCTGATTACTTGACAACTGAACTGCTATATATAAAGCATTGTGAAGAAATGGCGTGGCGTATTGTACGTGATGAAGACACACGACCAGCGACAAATGCTGAATTGCTTAATCTTACAAGCAGTGCTTCATCTCAAGCAAAGTTTAACGGTGATGGCGTTCTTGTCTTTGATAAACTCTTCACGCTAGTTATGGGTAAAGAGAGTCCAGCACATGGCATTTATCCAGAGCCTTACAAGGGTCATACTGATAAACTTATAGATGAGATAAGAAAAAAGTACACAATATCCACCAGAACCCTTGTATTATAGAATAACGATATGGTATAATAAGAATAGACAACAAGTTTGTATCTTTAAATAGTGTGTTGGTCGCCTAATAAGTTACCGAACGGCTAAGGCCCTAGACAGCTCGAAAGAGCAGCGAATTCACGGAGTAACCAAGGACGGGAATTCAATCTGTAGAAATACAGTGGATAGTGACAAACCACCTAAACCCAAATAAACTATACAAAAGATTTACTTCAGCGTACTAGTTCGGAGGTGGTGATATGAGAGACCAGGTGCGAAGGCATATTTCTCTCCCGACACATTTTTTGAAGATATAAGCAAGTTGCAGAAGAAAACATTATGACATACTCATTACAGCAACAACTCAATTGTAATCACTGGCCGCTAAGTTCAGATTACTTTACATTGGGCGCTTGAGTATATTCATATATAGATAATTCTTAGACTGAATAAACCGAGCACCCAGAGAAATCTAGGTGCTCTTTCTTTAACAAATCAAATCAATGACGGACAAGGCTAAACGTTACCTAAGCTGCAAAGTATGGTAACACTACCAAGTAAGGTAGGGGAATATGAGGGAAACCAACACGATTGTGGGAGGCGTGTGGTCATTGATTATGTGGGGCTAACATTAAGCTTTTGACGGCTTACTTTGTAAGTTCGGACGAGGGGGCGGTACCCTCTAGCTCCACCAAATATAGGGTCGTGGTGAAATGGCTATCATGTCGGTCTCCAAAACCGTTGTTTCTGGTTCAAGTCCAGGCGACCCTGCCATAACTTGGTATATTGTAGTGGTAACATGAGGCTCTTGGATAGCTTCGTCCGTGGTTCGATTCCACGTACCTTGACCATATCAGGATATAGTGTTTAATGGCTAGCACACATGCTTTGGGAGTATGTAGACAAGGTTCAAGTCCTTGTATCCTGACCAGAAAAGCTATGTACATTTAAATCGTTAATGTTTATAATAGAAATTGCGGCATCGTTGTTGTTTTATAGGTTAGAATATTCATCTGTAATACTGGCGTAAGACGAAACAGATTGGGGGCACTAAATGCAGAAGCGTCGCAAACCCTCTGGTATGGCACTCTAGCTCAACTGGTAGAGCACTACGTTGAAGCCGTAGGGGTTCTCGGTTCAAATCCGAGGGGTGCCACCACATTTGCTCAAGCGGTACAGTTGGAGAGGTACGCTAGACTGTAAATCTAGTCCTTCGGGTGAGTAGGTTCAAATCCTACCTTGAGTACCAAATTTGCGGGGTTGACCGAGTGGTTAGGTAGCGGTCTGCAAAACCGTTTAGAGTGAGTTCAAATCTCCTACCTCGCTCCACATTAACAATATGCCCTTGTACGCAAACATGGTATAGCGACAGTCCTCAAAAGACTGTGATTATAGGTTCGATTCCTATTGGGGGCACCAAATTAACAATACAATATGCACGAGTGGGGGAATTGGTAGACCCGCTAGTCTTAGAAGCTAGTGTCCGCAAGGACGTGCGAGTTCAAGTCTCGCCTCGTGTACCATAAATTTACTGATGAGTAAAAAAGTAGGTTCAATTCCTACGTCTTGGATAGGGCAGTCCCTAGCTCATCAGTAAACCGTGGATAACGTCCTATAGAGGAACTGGTACACTCAGGAGGCTTAAACCCTCTGCTATGTGAATAGCGTCTTGGTTCAAATCCAAGTGGGACGACCAGAGTACATTTTATAACGGGGGCTGGCGAAATTTTAGACGCAGCACGAGAATGCTTGTAGGGAATCACAGAACGTATTGCACGTTTTGCCTCAATCAGGCTCTCAGTAAGTTTCAGGCGTGTCGCTAGTTAGGAAAAGCTAGTGTGTAGGTGTGAGTCCTACGCCCCCGACCAATGGAGAGGTGCGAGAGCGGTTTAATCGGGCAGTCTTGAAAACTGCTGTGGTGTAAAAGCCACCGTGGGTTCAAATCCCACCCTCTCCGCCAAGAAAAGAACTAGCAAGAAAAACTTGCAAGTTGTGCAAAACATATGGAGACCGAGGACGAAGGAGACGAGTCGTTAGCCTGTGAAGCTGAAGAAAGTGGGAGCATGTCCCATCGGTCACCCCAAGAAAAAGCATGGACGTATGGAGGAATGGTTAACTCACTTCCCTGTCACGGAAGAGATTGCGGGTTCAAATCCCGTTGCGTCCGCCAAATATATAATCCTCTGTAGTGTAGTGGTAACACGTCTCCCTGTTAAGGAGGTATCACTGGTTCAAGCCCAGTCGGAGGAGCCACATTAACATATTCCCTTGTCGTCTAAAGTAGGACGCAGCCCTTTGAAGGCTGTTATCTGGGTGCGAGTCCTAGCGAGGGAGCCAAATTGATATTTGGGGGGTGCGGAAGTAGTCATTAATAAGGGCTGTGAGTAGTGAGTACGTCTTTGAGTAATTAACAAAGAGGTATACTTGCAAGGGGCAGTCACGAAAAGACAAGCTATGACCAACGAAGCCTGTACAGCTTTACTTATTGTAAGTATGAAGTGTAACTCTTACGCCCCCACCATGTGTCAATTTATGGAAGATGAACTAGCGAGGTGCTAGACCGTCCTGCTAAGACGTGTGCGGTGAAAGCCGTTGGGTTCATGTCCTACGTCTTCCGCCAAATCAGTAATTAACTTTTTCGTGCCAGAGTGCGGTGACTCCTATCGTGGCTCCAATAGTGAGTATCACCCACAAGGCAATAAAACCACCACTTGCCCAAGCAGCTTCAGTAGCTGCTTTTTTTGTTTTCTCTTCAATAGTATCTGAACCCACATTAATAGCTCCAGAGCCTTCAGCGGGCTTTAAATGGCCTTGTGAGGTGTTTACAAAGATGCTTCCAGAAACAGCGCCGTCTCTCACTGAATAATAATATCTAATGTTTCCTTCACGGTCACATTCACCCCATGAAAATATACAAGAGCCTTTGCCGTTAGGATAATAATAGTGTCCCTCAACACCGTCAATAACTTCACTTGCATCAATACCTCTTTCAGAACCAAAACGGAACATAGATGAAGGATATTCACGCTCAAAGAATTTAACCTTTTGACCCTCTAGCGTGTCTGAGCCGTTGAAGTCCCATGAATAACTTACTTCAGTATGGCAAGTTTCACCGTCTACGTTTCCCTCTGAGTCATATGTGTCTTCACACACTTCTTCTTCATGTCGTGTGTATTCTTCTTCAGTCTTAGTTACTTTAGAAAATTGCTGTTTCATTTCAGGGAACTTAACAAAATCAACAAACGTGAAAGTACCAGAAGTCATTATGTTACCTTGTCGTGTGTCGATTGAATAATTAAACTCTTCACCGTTTTCTGTTTTGATAGCAGTCTGATAGAGACGCTGCTTATCATGATAACCATTCATGATGTTACCGTGAATCCAAATGCCTAAGCTAATGAAGGCAACCATAACGGCTGCCGACAATAGCCACAGTAGGGCTTCTTTCTTAGTTAGAGAATAAGTCCCGATGTTCATTTTCTGTAGTCTTTAAATCTAAGTATTTAAAATCTTGCTTTTCGTAGCCAAATACACCAAGCCATAGGCGTGTCCAGAAGCCACGTGTATATCGTGCATATTCACGTACATCATTGTTGTATTGAGCACGGTTTTCAGCTAGACGGTTTTCAGTAATACTAAATTCTGTCATTGCTTGCTGGTAGTTTTTCTGTGACTGCAATACTGGGTATTGTTCTACAACTGCTGCAAGCATTAAGCTAGCTTGTTCAACGTTACCTTGACTAGCAACTTGACGTGCTTCAATAGTACGCTCTAGTGTACCGCCCTCATGCTTGTCATATGACTGAACAGCATCTGCAAGGTTATTAAAGAGGTCTGCTCGACGCTTTTCTTCGTTCTTAATGTTACTACCAGAAGTATTAACATTTTCTTCTAGTGAGACTGCACGGTTAAAAGTACCACTACCGATTGATACAATCAAGATGATTGCCAGTAATGCACTACCACCCCATGCAATTAGTTTTATTAGTCCTGGTGTGAGTGTCATTTACTTCTCCTGTTTAGATGCTTATGTTTCATATTTGATTGTAAAGAAAAAAGGATTGAATGTCAATGATATTGTGTGGTATAATAGTAATAGACGCAATCACAAACTACGTGTCATCAGCTAAAAGATTCATCGCTCGATTAGCTGGCGTAATGCAACCACAGATGGTTCTAGTCCATGGCTAGAACGCCTAAGAAATTTAGGCACAAGAACCGAATAAAGGGTCTTGATAAAATCCAGCTTCCGAAAGGGAGCTGATTTTGTTTACAAGCATATCCTTTTTCTGGTATACTAAGTATAGTACTTTCACATCTTATATTTTCATCACCGCCAAGTTTAGTTAAGTTAAGGAAAAATATGATTGAGATGAAAACACACGGGATAGACCCGTCAAAGATAAACCGATATTACTTCCCAGCAAATACTCGTCAGTTCGAGGATTTAGTAGGGAAAATGTTGACCCAAGTTGAAGCTATGAATTTACGTGAAAGCGTGGAAAAAGCCAACAAGGACATTGTTCGTCAGCTGCTATGGAAATGGTGGAATGACGTTCAAGAAAACTCAATGACAAGTTCAAGGTTATGTATTGGCCCGATAATTGCACCGAATGAAACAGGTGTTGTAAGCGACAAGCCGTATATATGGTACACAAGAAGCGGTGAACTGCAAAAGTTCACAGGCGAGGGTAACGGAGACCCAAGCTAAATAAAGCATCTTGGCGGTGTTGTAAGCATAAGATGTATAAGGTATAATAGAAGTAGGCAATATGATGCACTGCTAAACTGTATACACAGGGTTACTTATTACAAGAACCAAAGAGGGGACTCCTGCACGAGTCATACTGCCAGATAGCGTAGATAGTCCCCTCTCCGAGTTTTTCATTGGCCTCACTAGCCGTGAATTTCATACGTCAATCGAATTTATTATTAAAGTCAGGAGGTTTAGTGTAATGAATGTTGAACAATCAAAAGCATATCTAGAAGAACTTCTGCCAGGTTTCACTGTTACTGTCGATGAATTTTGGAAAGAAAAACCAAACAACCGATATTTATTTAGTCGTGACGGAGTAGACGCAGCAATGTTATTCGCACAAAAATTACAACTTACAAAAGAAATGCTGCAAGATGTGGCAAACGCTGTTAGAAAACGATTCGACAGTCCTCAAGCAATTGAAAAAAAGCTTGACGCTGAAGAAAAGAAAGCAGCACCAGAAGCTACAGCTGAAGCACAACCACAAGTTACTGAATTTGCTGGCTCACCAAGTGAGCTTGAGTTTAGTTTCTACAAAGCAGCAAAAAAAGTCGTTGCAGACTTTGAAAAGAAATATCCTATGACTTAAGTACGCAAATAATCGTACTGAATAGGAGTAGACATGGCTCGTCTAAAAAGAGACCACTCAGGCTATCATAGTTATGGCCTATATGCAAAATACAAACAACCTTCAATAAGCGAAAAGCCAAACGGCAATCGTCTGAAGAAAAAGAACACAAACAAATGGTGCAGAGGCAAAATAGGTACTGAGCACAAATGGCACAGTTACCAGCAAAAGCGTTGGAGTGATGAACGCTGGGCTTTCATGAATACCTACATTGAAATTAAATGTGTTGAATGCCGTAAAGAAAAATATATTAAAACTGCACGTGCTGCAATTTATCCATTTCATATTTGGATAGACCACCAGAACGAAGGCTATCAATCAATACAAGTCAAAGTCAATGGAAAAATCTTACCAATCGCAGAATATCAGTATCACAAAGATAGATACTGGTGCAAAGAATGCGGAACTTGGCATAAGTCATAAATATAAGGGAGTCTTACACCCAGACTCCCTTATTTGGTGTCACGGCTCTATAGGATTAGAGCATGAGAAAACACGTAGATTCAGATACCCATTTTATAAATACTCACATACACAAGATGCGAGTGTATATAAGATTATTATTTGTGTCTGTAAGAATTGTAATATGACATTTTACGGCGACCATACAAAATCGGTGCCTTTATCAATCCCCATACAAAGGCTAGACAGCTATAAAGAATATGAAATACAAGTATGTATAAATGGAAGAGTATTAGGCTTAAAAGGCGAAATAGTGACTCCATTCCGTCAAGCGACCCAAGAAGAACTCACAGATGAAACACGTGCTTTCATTGAGAGGGTTCAATAGTGTTTATTATAGTTGCAATATGTTTGTTCTTTTTATTGAATATAAACAAATAAACATCTGATGAACCTTTGACGTGTAGCCTGTAGCCTTTTTCTTCCCTTTTGTACATTGAATGAACCGTGCCGTCTGCATCTTGATATGCTGCATCTTCTTTTTTGTCTAAATCAATGACCTTTTGTAAATTTATAAGGTCTTGTTTGTCAAAACTTTGTAAATCAGCCATTAGTTACCTGCAATGTTTCTAAATCGAGGCTTAACGTCAAATGTTGGGTCAATAGGTCGTGCAGACTGGAAGTATTTCTTACAGACTTTACATTTGTATTGCATGTATAGACCCATTTTGGTAGGACGATATTTCTCACGTCCAATAAGTTCTTCATCAGAATTGCCACATTGAGGGCAAGCATCATGTGTATTACTAAGACGTGCCATGTTAGGGTGATTTGAAATACCAGGAAGCAGTTTATAGTAAAGCTTTTCAAGCAGCTCAACGTCCATGTTGTTATACTTCTTCATCAGACTAATTGTCTTAGGAGCTGGCTCTTTAGACATAAAGTCATCTTCAAGGTCTTTGTAAGTAATGTTTTCCTTGTGACCGAGTTCAAGATAATCAGCAAGCTCATTAAGTGAGTTGCTATGGAATTTATATTTAGAACGGGCAACTTGACAAGTATCAACGCTGAAGAATGGTGACGGTAAGTCAACGTCATTCTTAACATAGAATCTGTTCATCATCTTGTCATCAAATTTCTTGCCGTTGTGAGCCACAACAATATCTGCATCAGTTTGCAAGTCACGAAGCGAAGTCAAAAACTCTTTCATGGTGTTGAATTGGTGACGATACACAAATGTAGGCTTTGCATCACCTTTCCACTTGTATGAATAACACATCAGCTCTTGATGACGTACCCACTTGACAACTTTGAAGTCCCATTTGTTTCCGTAGCCTTCTACAACGTCCCTACAGACCTCAATATCGTAGAATAGCAATTTTACTTTTCGTTGCTCCACCTATTTCCCCTAAATCTAACAGCCATAAGCGGCTTATTTCTCTAATCATACCATACGGTTTTGCACAGGTCAAGTCTTTTTGATTATAAAAGGGTATTGAAAATGCTAAAGTTTCAAAGTACAATAAAGAATAAGCTCTATGGGTAGAAATATAGCTTAGAATAGGGGGCTAAAAAATGAACAATGCTACTACGGGTAGTCTTGGTTTTGACAGAGAAATAGCCCAACTTGTCGGGGTTGAATGTGCCGTTTTGTACCAGAACATTAGCTTTTGGGTTGAGACAAATCGTGCTAACAACCGCAACTTTGTTGAGGGTAAATATTGGACGTATAATTCAGCGAGAGCATTTGCTGAGTTGTTTCCTTTTTGGACATCAAGTAAGGTCGTAAGACTGCTTATTAAGCTTGAAGAAAGTAATCTGATTGAGTCAGGTGAATTTAACAAACAAGGCTATGACAGGACTAAGTGGTATACCATTTGTCAGAATCGGCAAATGGACTTGCCAGAATCGGTAAATGGAGTTGCCGAAATCGGCAAAGCAATACCAGATATAAACAAAGATATAAAAACAGATACTAACGTTCGGCAAGACAAGTCTGATAAATATACCAAAGATGATATACGCCTCACTGATTCATTATTCTTTACTGTTGCTAAGTTATTCCCTACCTATAAAAAACTAGTTGACCGAAAGCCAACAGACAAAGACTACATTGAAATGAACAAGCTTCACCGCATTGACGGCAATGAGTACAAATTAATTGAAGATGTAATGAAGTGGCTCTTTACTGGCTATAAGCCAACAGATACTTTTGACTGGAAAGACCAAATCAAATCACCGTACAAGTTACGCAAACACTTTGACACTCTCCGTAATCAGTTTGAAAAAGCAAAGAAAACTGGACAGTACCGAAATTACGAGTACAGCACAAAGTCACCGAGTGAACGTAAGCCAGTGCCAAAGCCTGTTGATGATGAAGTAAAAATTAGTCCTGAAGAGGCTGCAAAGAACCGTTTGATTCTAGATTTAGTCCGTGCAAAAAAGGCAAGTTTTAGTGACATGAAAACGCTGAAAAGTAAAACATTAGCACAACTTCGTGAGATGCTCAATCCTGTATAATTAGTTATAGACACTTAATAAAAAAGGGGCTATATGGCTACACTACAGGACGTTCAAAACGATACGCTCAACAAAGCAAATTCTATTCTAGATATGGAGGGCATGACTCTCGAACAAAAGCTAGAAGCAATCAACAAAGCTATGCAAGAAAATGCAGCTGAGTTTAACAAATCTAATCCTTCTTCAGCACCGATAGACCCAATGGACGCACTTCATTGTGAGGGTTGTCAGTAAGACTTTAAAATGCTGAACATCACAATACTGGGACAAACACCAGCACAAAAAAACTCAAAATCAATAGCCTACAACAAAGGCACGGGCAAGCCGTTTATCATGTCTAATCAGAATGTTAAAGCTTGGCAAAATTCAGCAGATGTTCAGCTATTGTATTACAGAATCAAAGAGCCACTTCAAGAACGTCAAGAGCTTTCAATCAAGTTCTTTGTAAAAGACAAGAGACGTAGAGACCTTGATAACATGCTCACGACAATTCAGGACGCTTTAGTCCGTGCTGGTATTCTACAAGATGACTCATGGCAATTTATCCGTATCGGTTTAATAGATGCAGAGATTGACAAAGAAAATCCACGTGCAGAAATAACACTAAAAGCTATTGACAGCATAAGCGATTTGATATAAACTAAGATTAGATACTTTTACTAGGAGTATCTATCTGTTAAGCGCCAGTTTCTCACAATTTCTGTTCAAAAAATTGTGTTTTTATCGTAGAGAAAAAGCCCCCAATCAGGGGTTTTTTCTTTTGTAATGAAAAGGCTTGACACAGGGAATATGCTCATGGTAAGATTAGAGCAACAGGAGGACATAATGGGTCTATTTACGAATAAAGAAGCAGAGCTTGCTCGTCAGGAGCTAGCGGAATACAAAAAGGAAGAAGCTAAAGAAAAGCGTCTTGCTAATAACAAGTTAAAAATACAGCTCCAAGAAGCTGAAGATAAACTTGAAAAAGAAAAACGAGTTAATAAAGACCTTGTTGATGACAAGAAGGTTCTTGAAGCTCAAGTTAAAAAAGCCACAAATCTTAAGGTTAAAGAACTTGACCTTGATGAGCGTGAAACTTTAATCAAAGCAAAAGAAGAAGGACTTAACAGCTACAAAGTTGAGATTAAAAAACTCCAAACTGAAGTAACTGAAGCTGAAGACCGAGGCTACAAAAAAGGTTATGCAGACGGCGTATCAGACGGTGTTCGTAAGGGACTTGATTCTACTAAAGATGACCGTAAGATGATGGCTCAAATCGCAGCTATTGCAGCAGCAAGCCACACGCCAGAAGCAACATCTATGATTGCACGTGAAGTTGCAAACGGTATTGCAAAGGATATTGCAGGTGAGCTACCAGCTACCACCCGAAACAAAAACAAGTAAGCTAGAAAGCTTGCCTGAAGACGCTAGAAAATTAGCTGAAGAGCTGATTGCTGATAAGTTCGGTCTAGCTGAAGTTGTAGAGAGCGGAGGTCGGCGTGAAGACCCAGCTTTTTTCGGTCAACGTGGTATGGAAAGCCCATATCCGTTGAACACAATCCGAGGAGAGCTGGTAAGTCACTCAGGGCAGCGGTTCAACTTCATCACTCAACTGTCGCCTTCAATAGGCTGGGAGAATCCACACACGACCTCGGGAAGCTATTCAGGCACATCGAGCAACTTGTCTCAACTTCTAAGGTACGCTGAAGAAGTAATTAGACGACAGGTATCAGAATTTGAAAGACGATACGGTGGTTTTGTAGACCAAATTATTCTTGAGATGAATGGCTACAGACAACACATACGAACTAATCGTGATTTAGAAGAACTGTTTTCAAAAGCATACAGTCAAGACCAGTACAGAATGAACTATCACAAAAACTATTGGGAAACCAGTACAGCAGGAAATTGGAACTATACATGAAACCAGATAATATAATCCTAGAGGGAATCACAGGGAGCAAGGCTTACGGTCTTGACCACGCTGATTCAGATACCGACATCAAAGGTATTTACGTTGCACCTACAGAGAAAATCTTAGGTCTATACAACGTGAAAGAAACCATTGACCACACAGACCCAGACTGGACTTATCATGAAGTTGAGAAATTTATTCAACTTGCAATGAAAGGTAATCCAACAATTCTTGAGCTGCTGTTTCTTGACGGCTACACTACGCTTTCAAAAGCTGGTAAGATGTTAGTTGACAACAGACACTTATTCTTGAGTAATATTGTTTACAAGTCTTACGGTGGCTATGCACTTTCACAAGCACGTAAATTAAACGCACGTGGTGGAACATACGGTAGTGGACGTGGCAATCGCTATGAAAAACACACTCGTCACTGTTTCCGTCTTCTGTATCAAGGTAAAGAACTACTTGAAACAGGGACACTAACAGTTCGTGTAACGCCAGCAATGCGTGAAGAACTATTTGCAATTGGTAAATCAGAACCGTCTGAAATCATTGACCGATTTGAGAAAGAATTTCTTGAGTTTGACAAGATTAAGTCAGTACTACCTGAAGAGCCAAACAAAGAAGAAATCAATAAACTACTCTTGAAGATTAGAAAGGGCAACTAATGCGCCTCAAGCTCATAGAAAATCACTCACAAGGTCACGGCAAAAAGCAAGCATTGATTGCGGTGAATATTAATGAGCTTGCTCTTCTTCAAGGAATGGCACGTCAAATTTCTGCAAACCTACCGAAGAATGGCCCTACAAAGCGTCTTCATATGGTTGCTAAAAGTATGGCAAATGAAATGCAAGCTGCAATTGTAGAGCTTGAAAAATCAGGCATTGATGACCGAACAGACAAACTATATCCACATGATGACAGAGGTGTGTTGTAATGGCATACAAATACTGGAAACTCATGGACAAAGTAGGCGTTGCTGTTTGCTCAAAGAAGCCTGAAGTGTGGCGTGGTAAAGAACAATTTGACGGTTATATTTTTGAAGCTGGTGATGCAGAATCACAAAGAAAAGCTGAAGACTGGGCAAGGCGTTACGATGACCGCTATGACAGTACAAAAGAAACAATTACCTATGAGCCTAATGTTCATCTATTTGAGAATGAAGGCTTTACAGTAACAATACTTGATTCAGCTGGTGGCTCTTCACAAGGTGGACGCTTATCATTTTGGAAGTGTGCTGTTGAAAAAGACGGCATCAAATTTGTAGTTGGTATCAATGACGGCATTTTAGCAGACTTAGTTCGTAACAGTACCTTAGTGAATGGAACTGTTAAAGAAAAGGTTATGTTTGCTCGTCAATCTGGTCAGCCTGGCTTCATTCATGAAAGCATGGAGTCTTATGCAGAAGCCGTTGCAGACATGAACAAAAAAGCAGACATGAAAAAAGCCAAGAAAACTAAAAAGTGGGAAGCTGGTGGAGTTTATCAAAGCCTCACACAAACTTCTATCTGCTTAGGTGAAGTATGGGACTACTATGAAGAAAAAGTAGTAAAGGGTGACGGCTGGTATAAGCGTGATGAAACAAAACTAGTCAAGCGTGATAAGCCAATCAAAGTTTTGTCTTGGGTACACATATATCGTTTTGAAGACGGCATACCTAAAGACTTTAGCGAATTAATGGAAAAAGAACTAAAGGACAGACGGTATATTTACTTTCATACTGGTAGCCCACCAGCAAGAGCTAAAACTGCCCAACTTGAAATAAAAGAAGAAGATATGAAATCTCTTGACAAGATTTACTCATTACGAGAAGACCAAGAAGAGCAATATTCATATAACAGCCCTAAAATCAAGGGAAGATTTAAGAGAGTAAAATAATATGGAACAAGCACTAAGAATCCAAAAACAAATCAAAGAAATCTTTGGTGATGTACCAGTCAACTTGGTGGGTGGTTCTGTTCGTGACATCATTTTAGGTAAGCAGCCTAAAGACTGGGACTATTGCACACCGCTTGACCCAGACACGATTGAACAAAAGATACGTGATGCAGGACGTAAGCCATACACAATTGGTAAAAAGTTTGGCACTATCGGCTTTAAGGTTGAAATTATCAATGACTATGAACCTATGCTACGCTGGCACTCAAAGTTTATCTTTGTAGAAGTAACTACTTATCGTACTGAAAAGTATGACGGTAATTCACGAAAGCCAGTTGTTGAATTTTCAGACGATTTGATGCTTGACCTTTCACGCAGGGACTTTACTATAAATAGTATAGTGCTTCAAGATGACGGAGAATACTTTGACCCTTACGGTGGACGGCTTGATATTCTTGCTAAGAAGATTAAAGCAGTTGGGCGTGGTAAAGACCGTATTCTTGAAGACCCTCTACGTATGCTACGTGCAGCACGTTTCGCTGCTCGACTAGGATTTGAAGTTGACCCTAATCTAATGGGCGTAATGCGTCAACATGCTCATGAAATTACACGTGTGAGTAAAGAGCGTTGGGTAATGGAACTAGACAAGCTTCTTGATTCACCAGACCCTATGTCAGGACTTGAGGTGCTATACAAGACAGACTTGTTGAAATACATGCTCCCTGAGCTTCACACGCTGCTTCTAATGGACGGTAACTTCTTTATCGACATATCACATGGTATTCAAGAAGCAGAGACGCTAGACGAGAAATGGAAGGCTCTATTTAATCCTATTGGTTTACCAGTCGCACGTGAAGAAAGCCGTGGTGAATATAAATATCCAAAGCATGAAGTGATTCGTAAAGAATTGTTGCTTGGTATTTGTGCTCGTCTAAAGTTTTCAAATGAGCGTGTGAAATGTCTGGTACAATAGATAGAGTACCTACTACAGATGAAATGGACAGTATCACGCCAGAAGAGCGTAATGCTTTAGTCGGTTACTGTAATAATGATGAAGAGTGGTTTAAGTTTACACGAGGGGTACACCATGAGCGTTGCCCTAAGTGTAAATCTAAATTCTCAAGTGAGGTAGGTTTTCAAATTACTACTCAACGCACCTTTAGAGAAGAGAAGAAAAAACGTCGCAAAAGGTAAAAACTCTTGATTTAAATTGTAAATTAAATTATAATACCAACAAGAGGGTAAATAAATTATCTAAAAATTGGAGTTTTTATGAGTACAGAGGTCAATACCCCTAAAGTGGGACGACCCCGTAAGGATAAATCAGAGAAGGCAAAGTATCAGCACATAGCGGTGCATGAAAAAGACTATCTGGCTTTTCTTGAAAAGGTTGAAGAGAGTGGACTAAAAAAAGTGGAGACATTCCACGACATGGTAAAGCAGTACAAACCGAAGAAAACGGATTGACACCATGAGCTTTATCAGGTAGAATAAAACAAACAGGAGGTGGACATGGCTTGTGCAAGTTGTGCAAAAAAGAAAGCAAATAGTTATCAGGATATGAAGGCAATTGAAACGCCCCCTTTCCGTGCTACTGATATTACTGTCTATGACATTGAACAGAATGAAGCAAGAAAATTTCAATCCGATGACTGGAATACAAAGACGAACAATCTATTATTGTTTGTACCTACCGTAGAATCTATTAAAGAAATAGGTGATACGTTAGGAACTGAAGACGTTGAAGTTACGTATGTGACTAATCAGCCTCTTCATCAAATTAAAGACTACTATGAAAACGGTGCTGAAAAGCCAGTGTTCAATAGAATCTTTGTAAGTTACTTACTACCGTCACGAACAGGGCTGTTACATAACGGCTTCACAAAGAAAGCAGCAATGTTTATTGTGAAAGACGGAGATACTTCAATTCAACAATTGTTTTATCACAGTAGCTTTAACTACGAAGCTCTTGGTCAGTTCTTGAGTGAGTATCTAAATGATAATCATTAAAAGAGGGCGTGTGACTTTCTACATTAAAGATGACTCTGTAGTTGTCTCTAATGGAGATTTTCAATACTCTTCATATAATACTTTTGCATTGGCGAATAAAGGACAGTTTCAGACTTTCAAAGACACTATCCTTAATTCACAACCACCAGCATTCACTAGCATTGTTGAAGTTGTTGAGCTAAGTAGTCAATGTGAAGTATACGGCTTCAGTACACGAAAGCCAAATCTAGAAGGGATTGAATATGAGTACCGACCATGACCCAACTAAAATAGTTCTTCAAACAAATGTAAGGGCTGATAGAGACCCGACACGAGTACGAATGAGCGGTACAGCAATTCACGGTAACACACCGTTTGACGTACCTTTCATGAGTGAGATTGTGCCAGGGCTTTATCAAGGTGGCTGTCAACAAGGTCTCATACTGCCTCATTTCATTCATCACATTGTAAGTCTCTATCCATGGGAACGTTACAAGATAGAGCATAACGTAGATAGCGAACTCTATGTACGTATGTATGATAGTGAAGAACAGGGCTTTGAGCAAGTAGAAGAAATTGCTAAGTGGGCTTTCAAATGCTGGCAAGACGGCAATACATTAATTCATTGTCAAGCTGGCTTGAATCGTTCAAGTCTAGTTGCAGGACGTGTTTTAATGCTTATGGGCTACACAGCAAAGGAAGCAATTGAGAAACTTCGTAAGAATCGCTCACCCGCTTGTCTCTGTAACCCTAGTTTTGAACAGTACTTATTAAGTTTATAAAAGAAAATTGCAAAAATCTATTGACTTACATAAGTACTATGCGGTATAATTATATATAGAACCTTTACATATAGATTACTTGGGCGACGATTAGTAGAGTTACTTCGTAGCTAAATGGTTTAGCATCAAATTCAAACTTTGACGTTTGTTGGTTCAATCCCAACCGAGACCCGCAAGGGTATCATACCTCTGCTTGCCTTTTCCCCGAGTAATCTTGATAATTTTTTGAAATAAGCGGGTGACGACCGTGAGAGTTACTTCGACTGTTAATCGAGTGATGTGG
>Ga0247809_1000293_pt1 | contig 25246 bp, 24 predicted proteins | sample UWRJL104311B1_FD_180951 | JGI IMG/M metagenome (GOLD analysis project Ga0247809, IMG submission 180951) | Plant litter microbial communities from Arlington Agricultural Research Station in Wisconsin, United States - UWRJ-L104-311B-1 | ecosystem: Environmental > Terrestrial > Plant litter >...
ATGGTGCTAAAGTAATTAACATGAGTTTTGGTAAATCGTACAAATGGGACAAAAAAGTTGTGGATGAAGCAATTAAATATGCTGAAAGTAAAGGCGTTTTATTGGTACATGCAGCAGGGAATGATAACCAGAATAATGATATTGAGGAAAATTATCCTAATAAGTTTTATGATAGTAAAGAGGCTGACGCTTATAAATTAGCTCATAAAAAACCTTCGTTGGCCGATTTTACACCGCAAAAAAATATGCCTCAAAATAATGGAATGGGGATGCGGCCGCCTATGTCCCGACCTGTAGTTGTAAAGCCTGTTCCTTTGGATTCGGCTAAATATGGACTTCCTCATGCATCGAACTGGATTGAAGTTGGTGCAAGTTCCTATAAAGATGAAGATAATCTAAAAGCTGATTTTTCTAATTATGGAAAATATACCGTTGATGTATTTGCCCCTGGTTTTCTGATTAATTCTACTGTCCCAGGAAATAAGTATGAAGAGTTGGACGGTACAAGTATGGCTTCGCCTGTAGTATCGGGTTTAGCCGCGTTGTTACTGACGTATTATCCCGATTTGAAACCTGCTCAGGTTAGAGAAATTGTCATGAAATCCGTATCGAAAGTTGCTCACAAAGTGAAATACAAAAATGAAAAAGGTGAAAATATCAGGGTTCCTTTTAGTGAGATTTGTGTTAGCGGTGGAATTGTAAATGCGTATAATGCATTGAAACTGGCAGCTAATTATAAATAGTCAGTTAAAAAAATACAAGCAGAAAGCTTTTTTACTTTTTAATCGTTTTGATAAAATCCTGAAAAGTACCAAAAGGATACTTTTTGTGTTTCATCCATTCGATTAAGCTTTCCATGCGTTTAATCATTTTTTCGCCGGTATTTTTTCTTACATAACCTGGAAATCCGAAACGTTCAAAATCATTTAAATCCGTAAATTCCCAGGGATGGAAATAAACATTCAGGTATTTGTCTTTTTTATATGTCCAGCTTACCAACGATTTATAAATGCGCAGCGGGAGGTTATGAAACGAAAGCCAGAACAATGGAAATCTGATAAGCGGACTCACTGAAGCGGGAATTTGTAAAACATTTTCTTTAGTGAAAAAAGTTCTTGAAATATTCAGATTATTGTACCTCCCAGGCAAAAAAGTCGGATTAATTGATGTATTATAATTATAACCGGCTTTTTCAATTTCCTTTTCGTCGACCGGCATCATTCTAGCCATTCTGTAACCTGTTATTTCTATACCGGAAAGTTCTTCGAGCTTAAGTTTTGATTGAAGTAAGTGTTCAGGTTTAAAATCTGAATGGTAGTAACCGTGGGAAGCAAGCTCATGACCTGTTTCTGTAATTCTTTTAATCAAATCTGGTATATTTTCAGCAAAAGTTACCGTACAGAAAAATGTGGCCTTCACTTGATATTTATCTAAAATATCCAGAATTGCAACGGTGCCAGCCCTTGAAATGGCTATCTGGTCAGAAAATGAGATTTCCTTTCCGTATTCGAAGGGCATGTCAAATTCTTCAATATCAAAACTTAATAGAACCATTATCTTGCAGGTAGATTTGTTGAACGGATAATATAATTAGGCCGGTTTTTAGACTGCATAAACATTTTACCTACATAAATTCCAATAATACCTAAAATGATTAATTGTAATCCTCCGAAAAAAACAATTGTCATGATTACAGATGCCCAGCCGGAAACTTCTACATTATTTACGAATGCATAGATGATGTATGGGATATAAAGCACGGATGCAAAAGAAAGTGTAAAACCTAAATAAACGGCGGTATACAATGGTTTTATGCTAAAAGAGGTTACACCATGAAGTGCTAATTTTAACATTTTCTTTAGTGTGTACTTACTCTTACCTGAAAATCGGCTGGCAGGATTGTATCGGATTGCAAACTGCTTAAAGCCAAGCCATTTTACTAAACCCCTTAAGAATGGTTCGTTCTCATGAAAATTTCTGAAAACGCTAACTACTTTCTGATCCAGTAAGCGAAAATCGGCTGCACCAGCTTCTAACTCTATATCTGATAGTGAGTTTAAAATCTTATAAAATAAAGTCGAAGAACTTCTCTTTCCTTTGGATAAGCTTTTATCTTCTTCCCTAATCGTGTACACAACTTCAAAACCTTCTTCCCATTTTTTTAGCATCTCAGGAATTATCTCCGGCGGATGTTGCATATCGCAATCCATAGAGATCACACAATCACCAAAAGCGTTGTCCATGCCCGCTTTTACCGCTAACTGATGTCCAAAATTCCTGGAAAACTCAAGAAAAAAGATATTTTCTGCGGTTGAAGCATATGTTTTAATTTTTTCAAGAGTATCATCTGCACTTCCATCATCGACTATGATAAGCTCGTAATCGTAGGTTATCGTCGAAAAAACCAGCTTTATACGCTCTACAATCACAAAAATATTATCGGCTTCGTTATAGGCGGGAATAACAATGGAAACTAATTTATTCATTTATCTGTAAGCAAATAAGTTTCAAAATCTTCTTTCATCATTTGATAAATAATGGTTAGCCAAATCAATGGACAATAAAATATGGACTATCATAATAACTTGCTTTTTGAATAAGAAGCCTACAACTTTATTAAGGTTTAATTTACTGACTGGATTCATTGTGATTGGCGTGGCTAATATAAGTATTTTAAACTTATGGGCCTATTGGGTAAGTTTACAGTGATAATATGATTTACTTAAAGGATTTTGGAAATACTTAATTAGTTTTTAAGTAGATACGATTAAAGATAAAATCATAAAAAAATAAATTTAAAAACTATATTTGCACTACTCAAAGGGGTGCTTTTTGAATTTGCAATTTCTGTTGCATTAAGAAGGCTGAGATTATACCCATTTAAAAGGCATAGGGCAAAAGGTTTAGGGTTTAAGGTTTTCACCTTACGCCTTACCTAAAACCGTCTACCTTTTAATGTACCTGATTCGGATAATGCCGACGTAGGGATAATGTTAATTTACAATGCTGTTTCGCCCTGAAAGCAGTTTTCAATTATTTATTTTGGTCGAAAAACATTAAAAATTGTAAATGGATTTTCAAGAGTGGTTCAGACTTTTTTATCAGCAGATTTTAAATACTTCATTAATAGAGTGGCTGGCTGTTGGCTTTGGCGCCTCTGAAGTTTTGTTGGCCAAAAAGAATAGCATCTGGTTGTACCCAACAGGTATAATATCCATTTTGCTGTCGATGTTTCTATTGTTAAATGTAAAACTCTATGCAGAAATGCTTCTAAGCATTTACTATTTGGTAATGAGTATTTATGGCTGGGTAATATGGAAAAGGCGCAAGCTAGATGGTGAAAATCAAGTTGCCTGGAGTACAAATAACGAATTGCTTATTGCTGTCTTAATTTCCGTCGTTGGCTTCTTTGTTTTTTATTTTGTATTGCGAAATCATACAGATTCTGATGTTCCATTATTTGATGCTTTTGTCTCTTCAACTGCCTGGGCAGGAATGTGGCTTCTTGCAAAACGAAAAATTGAAAACTGGATTTTTTTGAATATTTCGAATATCGTGGCGATCCCATTATTGTTTCACAAAAGACTTCCGTTGATGGCCTGTCTTACGACCTTCCTTTTCATAGTAGCCATTTTTGGGTTTCTGGATTGGAAGAAAATTATTGGAAAAAGAAAATTAAGAGCAGTTTAGTGCAGCTTTAAATTAAAACAGTTTAACCACAGATTAGCAGAAAGAAAACTATTAGTGAATTTCTTATTAAAGAAATCTGCTAGTATGCCAACAAAAGAAATCAATACATGGAAAATGCATTAACACAAACCTGGCAGGAAAAAGTTCGCAAATTCGCAACTCAGTCTGAAGTAATTGGTAAGTTACATCCGGAGATTTTAGAACTTGCTTATCAGGAAGACTGGTTTAAGCTTTTTGTGCCTGAAGTTTATGGTGGTCCTGGAAAGAAACTTCCTGAAATATTAAGGCTGGAAGAAGCACTGGCAGAGGCCGATGGTAGTTTAGGTTGGACAGTAACGCTTTGTGCGGGGGCCGCCTGGTTTGCGGGTTTTTTAAATCCTGCATTGGCTGAGGAAGTATTTGCAGATAGAAATGTATGCTTTGCCGGAAGCGGTGCGGTTGGCGGAACCGCAACAAAAGTTAAAGATGGTTATAAAATTAATGGACATTGGAAATATGCGAGCGGAGCGCTGCATGCAACGATTTTCACAGCGAATTGTATCCTGAAAAACATTGATGAAACTGATATTTTAGATGAAGATGGGAATCCCAAAGTATTGTCATTCATACTCAAAAAAGATGAAGTGGAACTGATTTCGGGTTGGTCTTATTTTGGTTTAATTGCAACTGGAAGCCATGCTTTTGAAGTTCGCGACTTAGTGGTGCCTGAGGACAGAACCTTTAAGATAAACGATACCATTGGCGTGGCCGATGAAGGCTTCGACTATCCTTTTTTACAACTCGCAGAAACTACCTTAGCCGTAAACAGTTTAGGTATGGCTAATCATTTCATTAAGCTGGTGGAAGAATCTTTCTTTTCCCGTTCTGGGCTTAAAAGATATACAGAAGCACAAATCGAATTTTTTAATGAGGAGTTAATGCGCTGTAAAAAGGAGGTTCGCGATTTGAAAAGGAAATTTTATCATGCTTTTGATGAATCTTGGGCAGAGTTAATTAATCGAAGTATAATCAGTGATGATAAGCTCAAAGAGGTGAGCCTGTTTAGCCGAAAGTTAGCACACGCTAGCAGAAAAGCTGCTGATACACTTTTTCCATATTGTGGATTGGAAGCTGCTAAAAAAGAGTCAGAAATAAACCGCGTTTGGCGTGATATGCATACGGCGAGTCAGCATGCATTGCTCACATTTGAATATTAATCGCCGAGGAACTCTGGTTTTATTTTATCTTTAAACTCCTGTACAAATTTATCCAGCTTAGGTTGGATAACGAATGAACAATAGGGTTTGTCGTGGTTTTTGCGAAAATAATCCTGATGATAGTCTTCGGCATCATAAAACTCTGAAACGGGATTGAGTTCGGTTATAATTGGTTTATCAAAAATATTATCCCGGCTTAATTGATCTATAATATTTTCGGTTTGCTTTTTCTGTTCTTCGGTACTATAAAAAACAACGGAACGATATTGAGTTCCTCTGTCGGTATCCTGACGGTTTAATAAGGTAGGATTGTGCGTTTTGAAAAAGACGAGCAAGAGTTCGCTGAAGGAAATTTTCGTTTCGTCGAAATCGATTTGAATAACTTCGGCATGTCCCGTATCACCGTTACTGATTTCCATGTAAGTTGGATGCTTCTGATCACCGCCCATGTATCCCGACACGACTTTTTTTACGCCATCTAAAGTTTGAAAAACAGCTTCTGTACACCAAAAGCATCCTCCGCCAAATATTGCTGTTTGCATAGTATATAAACGTAATGCAGGTGGCAAAGGTTTTATTAAATATGTCTCAAATTTAATTTGAGGACGCTTGTTTATATTTGCCTTGTTTTCATCTTCTTTAATTCTTCCTGAAGATGTTTAGTGTCTCGATTTTCAGCTTTGGATTTTTCTATTGCAAGTTGCTGATTTTTTATTGCTTCTTCATAATATTCCAATCTATACAAAATATGAGCGAGCGTATCATAATATCCACTTATCGGATTTAATTCTATTGATCGCCTACTCCAAATCATTGCCTTAGTTAGATGATTTATGTTTTTTGTTCCTATTTCATAAAACTTATAGGCCGCATTATTTAATTCATTTGCATAATTATTGGATGTTGGACCTACAGCAACGATAGAGCGAGTGATCAAATTTGCACCTTTTGCTTTCATTAAACTATCCATTTTCTCCCTGGAAACCATATTTTGGTTTAATGTTGAAGTCAATCCACGCTTTTCCATTGCCTTAAGGTCTGCTGCTTCGATTTTTTTTATGCTATCTGCTCCAATTCGCATATAGTAATTGTCATAGTGATAAGTTGCAGTTTGTAAATATCTGGTTGTATCCTTAACGGCCAAATAATAACGCATCATTTGACTATCGTAGGCTTTAGCTCCTTTTATGTAATCGTTAGTCCATGTTCCCCTGGTAAATGATGCTGCAGATTGTGCCTTAGTTATATTCTTAGTTTTGATAGCATCATTCATGGTATTATTAATTATAAAATTATTGAAAGCCGAACGTTTAGCAAAGGGTTCCTTTTTGTATATGCTATCAATTACTTTTCGGTTCGTATGAGCAAACTTAAATGCATTCCCATCGGCGTGTGGTCCGGCTTCTAAAATATAAAGTACAGTTTGATAATTGCTAAAATCTTCAATTTTTAAGCTTTTAACATAATCTTCAATTAATTCGGCATTATCGTTTTGACCAAATTTTTTTCTCGCATCAATCAAATTTTTTAACAATTGGTTATCTGATTTATTCGCTGAGTATTCGCGTTCTAACTCTGATACAGGTTTTTCCTTTAAAGCTTTTAATGCATTGTCAATCATGTAAAAGTACCTCTGTTTAGAGGTAGAATTTCCGTAATCCTTAAAAAAGACTTCTTTGTTTGAACGTAAAAAGATATAGGCAGGAAATGAATTTATAGCAGATTTTAATAATATACTTCTTATCGAAGTATCACTCATTATAGTTTTATAGACTATAAAATTTTCATTGATTTTTTCGGTTACTTCGGCCTCATCAATTGCAGAACTAAAATTTATTTTTGCCCCGTTTAAAGTTTGCTGTGCTTTTATATGGGGAACTGAGACTATTAAAATAATTGGTTTATCTTTTTTAACCGATTGCTGTATCGCTTTGTCTAATGTGGATTGTGTGTTTAGTCTTTGTGCAATAGCATCAGAAAAAAACAGAATAGTAATGGCTAATGTGGTAACGAAGATTTTCATGAGGCGTTTAATAATTTGCTGTAATATACAAAAAGCCTGTAAACTTAATTACAGGCTTTAAATATTATTGGTATTGGATATAAATTGGTTTTGGTGTGAGTTTCATAAGCTCCTCTGGAGTCATCATGCGATTAGGAGCCTTTTTGATATCGTTTTTATAAAACAATTTAAATCCTGTAAACTGAACGGGTTCGCCATAAATAAAGTGGCGGTAAGTTCCCTTTTTCAGTTCCGGCTCACCCCATCCGTCCATATGCATTACCACCTGTACTTCAGGTCTTAATTTAATGTTTTTCGAGTTCGTTACCATCTTTTTTGTGAAACGGTGTAGTACGAAAACTTTTGGAGGGAGATTGTGCTTTTTAACGATGTCTGCCAAATAGCCTGTTACATAGTTGATATCTGCTGCATCATAGGTGCCAATCCTTTTTCCAGGCAAAGAGCCATCCTTCATTGAAAATTCCGGGTCAATTCCTAAATGCACATAAGGTAATTCCAAATATTTCTCAATATGTGGAAGCTCAGCTTTTATCGTACTTAAAGCAACCTGTAAATCTAAAAATACAATTGTGTTAGGCTGCATTTTGGCTATTTTCAACACAGAGTCAATTTGCTTATTCCCCATCCTGTTGATATACTTGCCATCTTTACCCGGAGTTCCACTGGCTACAGCTGCAATGTAGTGTAGTCCAGGTTGAACAGGCGTTGTCGGGTCTGCTTTTTCCCAGTGTTTAACTTCAGCATTTAAGCGTTTCCACATTTCTTTAGGAGCATATTCACCGAGTGCACCCATTTTTTTCGAATGTAAATTTCCATAATAAACAACAATACGTTTAAATGGTAAAATTGCGCCGGCCAATGGAACTGGCTGATTTTTAACCGGCCATTTTCCAGTCGTATCGCCACTGGCTAATTTGCGTAGCAGCGAATCATATAATTTGGGGTCAACGGGTTTCATTACGTTGGCGGTAGAGTCCGTTTTCTTCTTGCTGCTGTCTGATGAAGACATATTGCCAATGCCACCACCTTTGCCATCTGAATTACAGTTAGCGAATAAAGTGATTGCGGCAAGACCAAGGATTAGCGTACCTGCGAATTGAGGAAATTTCATAGATGTATTTATAGGTAATTAATGTTTAGATGGTTTCCGGATCTGTTAAGGCATGAAAGTAGTTGTGAAAACCGATAGTTCAAAATAAAGTAATCAACATTTACACATTGCAGAATTTGCCAAAAACGCCAAGCGGAAGTTTAATGCCTGCAGTAGCTTGAAGATACAATTCGCCGGTTTCTAAATTCTTAACTTCAGGGAATGAGGTTCGGATTAAGTTTTCTACAATTACAGATGAAAATCCAAGTGAGTAGGTGTTCAGAATTAGAAAATGCTCTTTCTCGTCTAAAAGCTGAACAACGTCCTGCATCATCTCCTGGATGTGATCTTCGAGCTTCCATTTTTCTCCGTTTGGTCCATGTCCGTAAGCAGGCGGATCCAAAATAATACCGTTATATTTTTTACCCCTTTTAAGTTCTTTCTTTACAAATTTGAGTGCATCTTCAACCATCCAACGGGTGTTTTTCAAACCTGACAGTTCCTGGTTTTCATTTGCCCAGGTTACAACCTGTTTTATAGAATCGACGTGAGTGGTTTCAGCACCGGCCGCATTTGCAATTAATGAAGCAGCACCCGTATAAGCGAAAAGATTTAATACTTTAGGTTGAGGCGTTTTAAATTTTTTAATAGATGACGAAATAAAATCCCAGTTCACTGCCTGTTCAGGAAAAACACCTACATGTTTAAAAGAAGTTAAACCAAGACGGAGTTTTATTGCAACTTCATCATTTTTATATTCGACATGCCAGCGATCAGGTAAGGCCGGGTTTTTCTTAACCCATTCTCCTGATGTAGCAGAACGGCCCCTGAAAGTAATATTAGCGGTTTTTTTCCATTCCTGTTCTGATAAGGTTTTTTTCCAAACTGCCTGAGGTTCAGGCCTGATTAGAATCATGTTACCAAAACGTTCTAACTTTTCAAAATCCCCGCAATCAATTAGTTCGTAATCTTTCCAATGGGTTGGGGCAAGTAATTGTATCATTTATTATATGTGGTTCGTCATTGCGAGGCACGAAACAATCTTAATGCGATTGATTAAAGAGATTGCTTCGTGCCTCGCAATGACAATTGTTAATTAAAATCTAATGGCTCGTTAGAATCATCAGAAATATAAAGAATTGTACATTTGGCGGCACGATATAAAACTTTCGGCTCCTCAGCAATATTTGTTTTATCTCTTTCCGATTTAGGAAAGTTCTTTGAGTGTTTAGCTTTCAAAAAATCAATAAAATCTTCAACCTCGTTTACCATGCTTTCTGGTAAGGTTTCCAATTTGTGAATGATGATTTTGGAGCCATTGTCATAACTAAACAAATATAAGAATTTTCTTAAAACTTATCTTTTGCAGCCTTCATGAAGCGGCTGGCAAATACAAAATCATTAAGTTCTTTAATATCTGTATGCGCAATTTCTTTATTGCTGCCTTCCCAGAATTTTTTTCCTTCGTGCAGAAACAAGATATAGTCGCCAATTCCCATTACAGAATTCATGTCGTGTGTAACCACGATAGTCGTTGTCTTAAACTCTTCTGTTAATTCCTGAATCAACTCATCGATAACTATTGACGTTTTTGGATCAAGTCCGGAATTGGGTTCATCGCAAAACAGGTATTTAGGGTTCATTGAAATGGCACGGGCGATACCCACGCGTTTTTTCATTCCACCGGATAGTTCCGCCGGGAACAGGTCGTTTTTACCTGCGAGATTTACCCTTTCCAGGCAAAAATTTACGCGTTCAATTTTTTCTTTACGCGTTTGGTCAGTGAACATGTTCAGTGGAAACATAATGTTGTCCTGAACAGTCATGCTATCAAATAGGGCAGATCCCTGAAAAAGCATTCCGATTTCTTTACGCACTTCAATACGTTGTTCGTAAGTCATTGGTGTGAAATCACGACCATCGTATAATACCGACCCCGAATCTGGCTGATGTAAACCAACCATACATTTAAGGAGGGTTGTTTTACCTGAACCCGATCCACCAATGATTAAGTTTGTTACCCCTTCCTCAAATTTACCTGAAATGCCCTTTAAAACTTCATTTCCGGAAAATGACTTGTAAATATCTTTGACTTCAATCATTATAATAACAGTTGAGTAACTAAATAATCGCAAACCAGAATAGAAATACAGCTGATAACAACTGCTCTGGTACTGGCCTGTGATACTTCTAAAGCTCCGCCACGAACATAAAAACCTTCGTATGCAGGAACCGAGGTGATAATAAAACCAAACACAAAAGCTTTAACTAAAGCAACTACAATGGTATAAGGATTAAAATCTGTTGTGATACCTTGCATGTATTCGGCAGGTGTTACTGCGCCCGATAGTGAGCCACCCAGATAACCGCCTGTGATGCTTAAGAACATTGAGATGATAACCAGCATCGGTACCATAGTTATTCCTGAAATAATTTTAGGAAGAATCAGATAACCTGGCGCATTAATCCCCATAATTTCTAAAGCATCAATCTGTTCAGTAACCCGCATAGAGCCGATTTCTGAAGAAATGGCTGAACCGATTTTTCCTGCCAAAACGATTGCGCTAATTGTAGGACTTAGTTCCAAAATGCTTGAATCCCGGTTTACAGAACCAATAATTGTTTTAGGTATGAAATCACTCACCAATTGGAAAGCAATTTGCAAGGTCATTACGGCACCGATAAAAGTAGAAATGATGGCAATTAGCCCCAAAGAACCAACGCCAACGTAATCCATTTGTTTTGCGATTTCTTTAAGGTAAATCTTCAGCTTTTCCGGCTTTCTGAATACAGATTTAAGTAGCAGTATGTACCTGCCGAAATTGGTAAAATTCATTCCGTATGTATTTACTTAATTTAATTGTGGTATCTAATCTACAAAGAAACGATAAAAATGTTGTTGCGCTTTGTTAATTGGAAAAATATTCGTGGTTTTAAATATAAATATGGTTTTTTGCTTACAAAAACTAAACTATAAAATATGAGGGCAGTGATAACCGGAGCAACTAAAGGCATAGGAAAAGCAATAGCGATAAAATTGTGGGAACAAGGTTATGATTTAGTACTTGTTGCCAGAAATATAGATGATCTGAAAGAATTTCGTGAAACTTTATTATCAGTGGAAAGGAACATTTCAATCTATGCGGTGGATTGTTCCATCAAAGAAGAGGTTTATAATTTTTTAAATGCGGTTGAAAAGGAATTTGATTCCATGGACGTTTTGGTTAATAATGTGGGTGCTTTTATACCGGGTAGTATTCTTGATGAAGATGATGAAGCGTTTGAGCGTCAACAAAATATAAATGTTAATGCTGCTTATTACCTCAGTAAATTTTTTGGAAAGAAAATGCGTTCCAGGCAAAGCGGGCATATTTTTAACATCTGTTCGGTTGCCAGTAAAACGCCGGTAAAAAATGGTGGGAGTTATAGTGTAACAAAAGCAGCGATTTTAAGTCTTAATCATGTATTGCGGCAAGAGTTAGCGCCACACAATGTTAAGGTAACTGCTTTTTTGCCGGGTTCTACAAAAACATCATCATGGGAGGGAACAACAATTCCAGACGAGAAATTTGTGCAACCCGAAGACATTGCAGAAACTTTGTTCACCATTTTAAACTTAAGTAAAGGGGTAAACGTTGACGAAGTGCTAATCACTCCGCTCGATTTTTAAAACACAAAATGAACAGCGTTATGGAAAAGAAGCTTTTTAGAAACGAACACGATAAGATGATTGCCGGTGTAGCTTCAGGCCTTGCAGAATACATGCAGGTAGAGGTAACCATAGTTAGATTATTGTTTGCATTATCTACCATTTTTATGGCCGGAGGCGGTCTGGTAGCCTATATAGTTATGTGGATTATCGTACCGGTTAACAACGACCCGGCTGCAAAATTCTCGAAATTTAATGATTATTTTAATAAGAATAATCCAAACCCAACACCATTTGGTCAGGCAGACCCTTTTGCCGGTCCTATGGGTTCCGGTAACACCAATTGGTCGCAACCACTTAATGATACCCAGAAGACACCTTTTGAAACACAGGCGGATTTCAGTAAATTCAGCAAGCCGAATGATACTGGCCGAACTATTGGTGGCTTACTTTTATTAGTCGTTGGCTGTTTCTTTTTGATGCGCGAATTTGACTTTATCCCGGATTGGTTCAGATTCAGAAATTTCTGGCCTGTCATATTCATCGTATTAGGCATCAGCATCATTGCTAAATCCAAAAGAAAAAATGAATGGGCAGCATTTCAAAACCAGCAACAAGCTGCTGAAGAGCCTAAAACGGAAACAGTTACCGACGCAATCATTGTAGAGGAAACGAAGAATGATAACAATTCAACACCTAATAACCCTCAAGTATAAATATTATGAAACTAGATAGAATAATCTGGGGTATCCTACTGCTTTTTATTGGCGGTGTACTCTTACTGGAAAATTTTGGCGTAATTGAATTTTATTGGCGCAACGTATGGCATTTCTGGCCTGTGTTTTTAATCATTGCTGGAGTTAACATTTTATTCAACAAAAACAATTCGCAAACAGGCAGCATGATTTCCATCGCTGTATTGGTTTTAACTTTAGGCTTTCTTTTTTTTAAGGGTCAGCAAGAACCTGACAGAAGCTCCTGGTGGGGGCATAACTTTAAAAAAGATATTGATGTAAATATCGATGATAACGATAATGAAAATGAGGATAACGACAACGATACGGCATTTAATCAGTTGAATTTATCCGAACCTTTTGCAGCGATAGATGCTACCAAGAAAACAGTTTTAAACATTTCAGGTGGAGGCATTTCTTTCAATTTAGATGGAGAGACAACTGATTTAATTAAAGCAGATGTAAAGAAAAGACATGGAGATTTTTCTTTAACAAAACAAAGCACAGATACAGCAACCGTTCTTACCTTTAAAATGGGCGACAAAAAGAACAAATGGAATTTCGGAGATGGTGGTAATGACGTAAATTTTAAACTGAATAAAACACCTAATTGGGATATTGTTATGAAACTTGGTGCAGGTGAAGCAGATTTTGATTTCGCTGATTATAAGGTTCGTACTTTTCGTTTCGACGGTGGAGCGGCATCTTTAGATATAAAAATGGGTGATTTGTTGCCAATTTCTGATGTTATTGTGAAGTCAGGCGTTGCTGACGTAAAAATTAAAATCCCTACAGCTTCCGGTTGCAGAATCAAAACTAAAACCGGTTTATCTGCAAAGGATTTTGAAGGATTTGAGAAATTGAGTGACGGAGTTTACGAAACATCAAATTATAAAACATCGACTAAAAAGATATTTATCAATTTGGATGGTGGATTGAGTAACTTTGAGGTATCAAGGTACTAAGTAAGTTATAGGTCATAAGTTGTAAGTTATAAGTTAGATGGGCTATTTATGTAGTACGGTAGTGTTTAAGGTATGTTAGCACTAAAGCTATTTAATTGTGATGATTCAAATAATTACTACTTAAAACTTATCACGTAAAACTTATAACTCAATGGAATACACAGTCGTAATTAATGGCAAGCCGCAAGGGCCATATACTTTAACTGAACTTTGTGATTTAGACATTAAGGCGAATACCTTTATTCGCAAGCAGGGAATGGACGATTATAAAGAAGCTCACGCAATTGCAGAATTGCGTGAGCTTCTTGGGTTTAGTTACCAAAAAACGGCTCCGCAGTATTTTGCTGCTTTTGATTTAAGACTACTCGCATCGGTTATAGACCATTTCTTAATCTTTGTAATCTATTGTCTAATTATTTTAATCAGTTTTATTTTTATTGAGGGGAAAGATCAGCGCATCATGGCTTTTGTAACACCTTTGCCTTTAATTTTTATCGTTAAACTTATTTACGGCAGTTTTGCTGAATCTTCAAAAAGACAAGCCACTATCGGGAAGCGATTAGTGAACATCAAAGTCACCGATTTGGAAGGTACGCAAGTTTCTTTCGGTCGGTCACTCATAAGAAATCTGTCTAAAATACTTTCAGTAATACCTGTTTTCTTTGGCTACTTCTATAGTTTTCTAAACAAGAAAAACCAATGCTGGCATGATGTAGCTGCCGATACGCTGGTAATTAAAGATAGATTGATTTAAGGTTTGTTAAATAACGTTAATTGAAAGGGAATCATTTTTTTTATTGATTAGTTTTAAGAATACTAATTCCCATTATGAAATATTTATTTTTAACAATTTTTGCTTTTTCCTGCTTGACTTTATTTGGTCAAATTGCTCATGATTCTTTGCGGCCTGAAAAGGAGGGATATAATTTTGGCTTTGAAAAGATTATTTCCGAAACTAATTTCCCTGAGCAGTGGCCACAAGATAATTTAAAAACTGGCTACAAAATTCAAATCGATTCTACAATAAAACACAGTGGCAAATATTCGCTGTCGATTGAAAAATCTGATACCAGTATGGTTTCTTATTATGATGGTTTAAAACTTATCATTCCAGCAAAATATGTTGGAAGTACAATAGAAGCTAAGTTTTATTTGAGATTGGAAAATGTAAAAAATTATGTAGATTTTCCGTTCTGGATTGAAGATGAAGCTGGCGTAATGATGCAATTTAAAAATTTGCTCGCGAATAAAGTTAATGGGACAAAAGGATGGCAACAATTTAGCTTAAAATTGAAACTTTTAGAAGGTGCCTCAAAGATTTGTATTTTCCCTTTACTTAATGGTACTGGAAAACTATGGGTTGACGACATACAAATGCTTATTGATGGTAAAGATATTAGCCAGGCGAAAATTAAAGCAAATTATAATCCTAATGCCCCGAAGCCAATTAATTATGGTAATAATGCGGCTGCATCTGGAAAGGTTAAAGTAAAAGATGCCGAATTATATTACGAAACCTATGGGAAAGGTGATCCTTTGTTACTGTTACATGGGAACAGCCAGTCTATCAATGTATTTAAAAAACAAATTAAGGAGTTCTCAAAGATTTATAAAGTGATTGCAGTGGACACACGGGGGCAAGGTAAAAGTACAGATTACATTTCTGAACCACTTTCCTATAATCTATATGCGGAGGATATAAAAGTACTTCTTGATTCTTTACACGTCAGAAAAGCAAATATTTTGGGCTGGAGCGACGGAGGAAATACAGGTTTGATTATTGCTGCCAAATACCCAGGCTATGTTAACAAGTTGGCAATTACTGGCGCATGTACAAATCCAAAAGAGGCTGTTTCTGCAAATACGCTAAAAGAAGTTGGCGATGCTATTAAAAGCTTAAAAGCCAGGGCTGATGAAAAATCAAAATACCAGGTTAAGTTATTTACTATGTTATTAACCGAGCCACATATTAATACTGAAGATTTAAAGTCTATTAAAGCACCGGTTTTGGTTATGGCTGGCGAAAAAGATATGATTTTAGAAAAACATACTAAATTCATTGCAGATAATATTCAAAAATCACAGCTTTTTATCTTTAAAGGTGCTTCGCACTATGTACCAGTAGAAAAGGTATCCGATTTTAATAGTAAAGTATTGGAATTTTTAGAATTAAAATAATTCGTACCTATTCAGTTTTGGTATGATGCATGTTCCATAAAAGATAGGCAGGTATAGATTTTAAGTCATTCTCCTATCAAAATTCTCTCATTCAGAATTCTATATCTATCTTTGCAATCACATGGAAAATATATCAGTAAAACATGGATTGGCAGGTGGTTATTGCAATAGTTTAACTACATATTCAAGGTTTTTAACCCGCGAAGTAAAGATTGGAGATATCGCTTTAGGTGGTCATAATCCAATTCGTATCCAATCGATGACCACTACTGATACCATGGATACCCTCGGAACTGTGGAGCAAACCATTCGCATGGTAGAATCGGGTTGTGAATATGTTCGGATTACTGCTCCAAGTATTAAAGAGGCTGAAAATCTGGCTAACATCAAAAAGGAATTGCGCTATCGCGGATACGATGTTCCTTTGATTGCGGATATCCACTTTACACCTAATGCAGCTGAAATGGCAGCTAGAATTGTAGAAAAGGTTCGTGTAAATCCAGGTAACTACGCCGATAAAAAGAAATTTGAAAATTTAGAGTACACTCAGGATGCTTATACCGCAGAACTCGAACGCATCAATAAGAAATTTCTTCCATTAGTCAAAATCTGTAAAGAATACGGTACGGCAATGCGCATTGGTACCAATCACGGGTCACTATCCGACAGGATTATGAGTCACTATGGCGATACACCTCGCGGAATGGTAGAGTCGGCGATGGAATTTATCCGCATGTGCGAAGCCGAAAATTATTACAATCTGGTTATCTCAATGAAAGCCAGCAATACGCAAGTGATGGTTCAGGCTTATCGTTTATTGGTTGAAACCATGGTGAAAGAGGGTATGAATTATCCACTGCATCTGGGTGTAACTGAAGCTGGCGATGGTGAGGATGGTCGTATAAAATCTGCTGTTGGTATTGGAACTTTACTGGAAGATGGCTTGGGCGATACCATTCGTGTTTCACTAACTGAAGACCCTGAATTTGAAGCACCGGTTGCAAAAGCGCTGGCTGATAGATATGTTGTCAGAAGTCAGAAGTCGGAGGTCGGAGGACAGAAGAGTGCTGGAGATGAGCATAATTCGAACGGCTATCTTCGGACCTTGGACTTCGGACTCCCAACTTATAACCCGTATTCCTATATTCGAAGGACCACTCAGCCTGTTCAACATATAGGTGGCCATCATCACCCCTTGGTCATGATAGATGTTTCTAAAGAGAATCTTAAAGATCCTTATTTTTTAAGTGCAGTTGGTTACAATTACAGCGCAGGTCTGGATAAATACAATTTAGCTGATCAGGCTTGCGATTTGGTTTTTCTGGGCGATAATTTGCCTTCGTTTTCTTTTCCGGGAAATTTAAAGCAAGTTTACAATTATAATACCTGGTTGGCATTAAAAGATAAAAATAATTGTCATCCTTTGTTTACGTTGGATGATTTCAATGAAGCAGGTGTTAAAGATGATCATTTGAATTTCGTGGAATTAGATGCCACACAATTCAACCATTTGTCTTTACATCAGTTAATTAATGTCGTTTTTATTTTAAAAACATCTGCAAATCATGGAATGGCCGAGCAAAGATCATTTTTTGTGGCTTTGCAGGAAAAAAACATTCAAACTCCGGTAATCATCAAAAGAACTTACGATAACTTGGATGCTGATAACCTAATGCTTTACGCAGCGACAGATTTAGGTGCTTTATTTACCGATGGTTTTGGCGATGGTGTGTGGATTGATGCTCTAGGCCAAAACCTGGCATTATTAAACGCTACAAGTTTTGGTATTTTACAGGCTACACGGACAAGAATCAGCAAAACAGAATACATTTCTTGTCCAAGCTGTGGACGAACGCTTTTCGATTTACAGGAAACCACACAATTGATTCGCTCCCGTACCGATCATTTGAAGGGGCTAAAAATAGGGATTATGGGTTGCATAGTCAATGGGCCAGGCGAAATGGCTGATGCTGATTATGGTTATGTGGGTACGGGTCCCGATAAAATTACATTGTATCGCGGACAGGAAGTCGTAAAGAAAAATGTAAATACAGCCTTTGCGCTGGATGAATTGATTGATATCATTAAGGGTGATGGAAATTGGGTAGAGAAAGCGTAATATTTAGCTACAAACTCCTGGTCTATGTGCTCACTTCCCAGTCTAAAAATTCTTTCAGAATTTCGGTCTGTGAAGACACAGACCAATAGTAAAGAATTAACTTAAATTATTTTAATGAACATTCCTGAGTTTCAAACCATATTTACCGAGCTCAGAAACTGGCTGATAAACAAAGGTCTTTCTGACAGTGAATTAATTTATTCCTACTTTTTTATCGGTTTAATTGGTGTTACACTATTTCTGTTCATAACTATATTTATCACCCGGCAGGTTTTTATTGGTCTAATAAAAAGTGCAAAAACAAAGTCTGATTGGCAAAAAGCACTTTTCGAATTCAGGGTTTTCAGGGCTTTTGCTTTAATATTCGGGGCCTATATTATCTACAATGCTGTTCCTTTTGTTTTTATAGACTTCAAAGTCTGGCTCTTCTATGCTTTGATTATCGCCAAAATTTATATTGTGCTTGCGGTGATGTTTGCTGTAAATGCATTCCTGAATGCCTTGGTTTCCATCATGGAATCCTCCCGAAAATATGCCGATAAACCCATCAGGAGTTATAAGCAAGTTGCTAAAATCGTTTTTTACATTGTTGGTTTCGTTTTAATTTTATCGATAATCCTTAATCAGTCGCCATTGTACATATTTGGAGGTTTTGGCGCAGTTACGGCCGTTTTCATTTTGGTTTTTCGTGACCCGATTTTGGGTTTTGTCGCATCTGTGCAAATGAGCGCCATTGACCTGGTACGCGTTGGCGATTGGATTACAGTGGAAAAATATGGTGCCGATGGGGAAGTAACTGAGATCAATCTAACCACAATTAAAGTTCGGAATTGGGATAAAACTGTTACAATAGTGCCAAGTTATGCCATCGTAAGTGAGTCTTTTAAAAACTGGCGTGCGATGGAAGAAAGTGAGGGGAGAAGAATTAAACGACACATCAATATTAAAATTTCCAGTATTAAATTTTGCGATGAGGAATTGATTGATCGATTAAAAAACATAGATTTTCTAAGGGATTATCTGAAGGAAACTCAAGTTCAGATTGAAATTTTTAATGCCGAGAACACGGTAAATTCCAATAGTTTGGTTAATGGTCGCCATATGACGAATATTGGTACATTCAGGGTTTATGCAGAAAAATACTTGGAAAGCAATCCTTACATCAATACCGATCTGACTTTTATGGTGCGCCAATTACAGGCTACTGAAAACGGATTACCGATAGAAATCTACGTGTTTTCTAAAGAGAAAGGCTTAAAGAAATTCGAAGAGGTTGCCGCAGATATTTTTGACCATCTGCTGGCTACTGTTCCGTATTTTGACTTAGAAATTTTTCAAAGCCCGAGCGGCAGTGATATGCGCGGATTTGTTGGAAGAGGGAATGATTAGGTTAAAATAGAGTTGTCATTCTGAGTATCGCGAAGAATCTGTAAACGATAAAACACAGATGTTAGTCGTATCAAGAAACAGAATTTAAAACAATATTAATATAGAAGATTGCTCCTTGTAGTCTAGAGATTCTTCGTTCCTCAGAATGACAACAACAGTTTTTACTCCCCCAGAAAAGTTAAACACTTCTCACAAACCTTGAATAAAAGTGGAGGTAAGGTTTCGTTTTCGTAAGGATGCGATGCGCCATAGACATGGTTTGCACCCTCAATTTTTACTAATCGACTACTCGGATTCGAATCAGCGAGTTTCTGAGCGTTCTCGAAAGAAACATTTACATCATCATCACCCTGAATAATCAGCCAGGGAATATTAATGCGTTTCGCGGCTTCAATAATATTTAACGTTTCAGCATTTTCTTCTAAATCCTCAAGCAGCGTTACATTTAGAGGCATTTGCTCTTTAGTTCTGGCGTTGACAACGTGAATTTTTCCTGTTTCCTTCCATTCTGCTTCCTGCTCTTTTTTCCAAAGGCTGTCAAAACTCGAAATCGCACTCCAGGTTATTAGCCTGTTAATTCGTAAATCATTCGCAGCCTCGATAATAGCCAGGCCACCTCCGCGACTGTGTCCGATTAAATTAATTTCAGTTTCTTTTCCATAGGCTTTTTCTATAAAATCGAGTACCGAATTAATATCGAAAAGTTCTTTAGAAACGGTATTGGTGGCAAATGTCTCCAGGTCCGTTACGTCTTTTGGATTATCGGCAGGAACACCGCTGTGCGATAAATTAAATTTAATGTAACGATAACCATTCGCGGCAAAATATCGGGCAACCAAATTATGCGCACCCCAATCTTTAAAACCTTTGAAGCCATGAACAAAAAGAATTATTGGATTATTTGGATTTTTATCATCGAAAGTTATATCGCCGGCAATTAATTTTCCATCTGAACCACTAAGGCTAAAATCATTTTGTATAATCATAATTTAAGGAATTGGTACAATATAATAAACTGCCGAAATTTGATTTTGTTGTTTTTTATAATTAAGGATTTCCTAAGTGCGGGGTGTTTTTAAGTTTTATAACATGCTGAAGTTCCTTAAACCTGATTGAACGATAAGCCACAATTTTTCATTATGTTGTAAGTAATGCAGGACTAACATACAAATGAAACACAGAACCCTGCTTTTCTAAAAATTATTCTGACGAGTTTCTATAATAATACCAGGCCCAATAAATAAATAAAGCCTGAAAAGGCAATCTTGCCCATGCAATAAATGGTGTAACCAAAATTTTTCCAAGCATAAAAGGTGCCATCTGGATCATGTAAATATGGGCAGGTATGAACGCGATTAACATCAAAATCAGGAGCATTGCGGCTAGCTTTCTTGTACTGGAAAAAAGAAGTAAAATGCCTGAAACGATTTCTGTAATCCCTGATAGGTAAATTAAATACGAATGAGCAGGCAACCATTTTGGCATTATTGCGTAATAAGCATCAGTTGATACAAAATGATTTAATCCCGCCAGTACGTAGAAAATGGCATAAATCGAAAGGAAGAGTTTGAAAGTGAGTGGTCGATTGTCAGTTGGATGCATTTATTTAAAACCGTTCTAAATTGATGTAAATTACAGATTAATGACGGTGACATGCACCAACCATGTTACTTTTGTATCCCGATAATAGTTAATAACGGAAGCACTTGGAATATTTAAAAGTAATCGCTTTTACGCATCACCACATCGACCTGAAATCTTTAGGGAAATTAGTAATTTGTGACCAGAGTTTAGATAGCAGGTTGAAGAATCTTCAAGCCGAACTTCCCGTTAGCGAAATTTTTTACATCGGAACTTGTAACCGTGTAGAGTTCGTTTTCCTGACCAAAGAAAAAACCGACAAAGAATTTGTAACTAAATTTTTAACTGTTTTAGATATGGGTTTACCTCCGGAATTTATGGAGCGTTTCCTTGATAATGTTACGGTTTATGAAAATGAAGAAGCTTTTAATCACTTATTGAGAACGTCTTGTTCTTTAGAAAGTTTGGTTGTTGGTGAAAAAGAAATCCTTGCCCAAATCCGTAAAGCTTATGAAAATTGCCGTGATGCAGGTTTTACAGGCGATTATATGCGCATGATTATGGAAAGGGTGGTGAAAACAGCAAAAGAGGTTTATACCCATACCAATATTTCTAAAAATCCGGTCTCTGTTGTTTCTTTAGCTTATCGCAAGCTTAAAGAATTAAATATGTGTGGCAATTCGCGTGTGCTCATTATTGGAGCCGGAGAAACCAACCAAAACATTGCCAAATACCTTAACAAGCATAAATACTCAAATTTTTCAGTTTTTAACCGTACCTTTTCTAAGGCTGAAACTTTAGCTGAAGAATTGAACGGAAAGGCTTTTAATTTAGAAAGTTTGGAAACCTATACAGAGGGTTTTGACGTCATTATCACTTGTACAGGTTCTACTGAAGCCATTATCAATGAAGAACTTTATGCTAAACTGCTTAACGGAGACACAGGCAAAAAGGTAATAGTCGATTTAGCTATTCCGAATGATGTTGCGCCTGCCGTTATTCATAACCATCCAATTCATTATATCGAAGTGGAATCTTTGAAAGAAGTTGCCCGTAAAAATATTCAGGAACGTTACAATGAATTGGTTCACGCTGAAGAAATAATCAGCAACAATATCACTGAGTTTTTTACAGTTTTAAAACAACGCCGCATTGAATTGGCGATGCAGGAAGTTCCCCGTAAAATTAAAGAAATAAAAAATACAGCTTTAAACGGTGTATTTGCAGATGAAATTAGTCAGATGGATGAAACATCTCGTGAGGTTTTGGAGCGTGTTATGAACTATATGGAAAAAAAATGTATTTCTGTTCCGATGATAATGGCTAAAGAAATCCTGGTTAAAGAATCTTAAATTTAACGGTTTTTAATTGTTGTCATTGCGACGCACGAAGCAATCTTAAAGTGGTGAGTCATTAATATTTCTAAGCTTAATTTTCTTAGTGGTTAAATCAATTGGAAAGCGATTTTATCTGCTTTTCGTTTATTTCAGCCCTGCTTTTTTTTAAATCTTTTTCAGCCTTTTTATTCTCATTATGTCGTCATTGTGATGAGGAACGACGTGGCAATCTTTCTCGTCAGTCAGTACGTCAAAAAGTATTTTCACTCTAACGAGTTTTATAGAAGTCAAGACTAAGCCTTTAACTCAAAACTATTCTTCCAAACCTGCTCGAAATAAAGAGGGAGTTCCCTAAATGTGATAATACAAATTACAGTTTTAAACTTTAAACTTTTAACTCATGACTTAGCTTATGTAACCTCACTGTCTCATTTTTAAACATTTTACTAGATAAAGCCGTATTTAGTTAGATTTGCAAATCATTTAACAAAACAGTGAAGAAATTAACCATTGGAACACGCGGGAGCGAACTTGCTTTGTGGCAAGCTAATCACATTAAAGCTGAATTGGCTGAAATCGGCATTGAAGCAGAAATTAAGGTTATTAAAACGCAGGGCGATAAAATTCTGAATTTAAGATTGGATAAACTGGAGGGAAAAGGCTTTTTTACCAAAGAATTGGAAGAGGAACTTTTAGGTGGAACAATCGACCTGGCTGTCCACTGCCTTAAAGACTTGCCAACCACACATCCTACAGGCTTAACCATTGCGGCAATTCCGCCACGCGAAGAAGCTACTGAATACCTTTTAATTTTAAAAGATTGTGTTGACGTTTCACAAAAGCTTTCTCTTAAAAAAGGTGCTATGGTTGGTACTTCTTCCAACAGAAGAAAAGCACAGCTTTTGGGTTTGCGTTCCGATTTGGAAATTGAAGATTTACGAGGAAACGTTCCAACCCGTATTCAAAAACTTCGTGATGAAGATTACGATGCGATTATGCTGGCGAAAGCAGGTATCAAACGTTTGGGTCTGGATGTCAGCGAATTTCATGTTGAAGAATTGGAACCGACTGAATTTGTACCGGCGCCGGCTCAAGGTGCTTTGGCTATTCAAATCAGGCAGAATGATACCGAACTATTTGATGCACTTCAGAAATTACATGACCCGGCAACTGCTGAAGAGGTTGGTGTAGAACGTAAGGTGCTTAATCTTTTCGAAGGTGGTTGTCACATGCCCTTAGGTTGCTATTGCAAAAAAGAAGATGATGCTTTCGAAGTGTGGACTTCAAAAGCAGAAACTGCCGACGATTTTCCTGAACGTTTGTTTTTACGTTCGGAAACAACTGATGGTTTGGCCGAAAAAATTGTTGCTAAATTTGATAAGCGTAGGAAAAAGCCCGCGAAAGTTTTCATTTCTCGTGAAATTGGCGAAAACAGTTATTTTAGAAAGGCCTTAGAAAGTGATAATATAGAAATCGAAGGGCGTTCGTTAATACGTACGTTTCCCATCGTGACTATTTTAGATCAGTTTATATTAAAAAATATTGATTGGATATTCTTCAGTAGTAGAAATAGTGTGGAATATTTTTTTAATCTAAAACCTCAGTTGCCAAAGAAAACACAATTTGGTGTCGTTGGCAGAGGTTCGGAAGATGCCTTGCGCAAGTTCAATCATTTCGCCGATTTTGTTGGCGCAAGTGGCGACATTGCTGAAGTTGCGGAAGATTTCGCAAAACTGGTTTCTGGTAAAAACGTATTGTTCCCAAGAGCCCAGGATTCTTTGCAATCGATTCAAAAATCGTTGCCAGCTGATGCAAAGGTTATCGACTTACCCATTTACGAAACGGTAATCGAAGAAAACATCGACCAGAGTTATGCCGATGTTTTAATTTTTACAAGTCCGTCAAATGTGGATGCATATTTCGCTGATAATTTATTGGAACCTGGCCAGCAGATAATTGCTATTGGAAACTCTACAGGCAAGAAATTTGATGAAATGGGCGTGGGGTACACATTACCATACGCTCCCGATGAAATTGGATTAGCAGAAGCAGTTTTTGGAATAGAAATAAGGTAGAAAGCTGAAAGGTAAAAGACCAAAGCTTAAAGAATGGCCGCTTCGTCATTACGAGGTACGAAGCAATCTTACTACGAAAGGTTTTTATTGCAAATGCATCAGGATTGCTTGGTGCCTCTCAATTGCGACCGCAAAACACTAACAGCTCAAAAAATAATACAATACTCAAGTCTTGATACTTGATACTAATTACTTGATACTAGAATAATGTTACACCGTCCGAGAAGATTAAGGAAGAATCCGTTGGTTAGAGAAATGGTAGCCGAAACCCGACTATCGAAGGATATGTTTGTGTATCCATATTTCGTGGTGCCTGGAAAGAATGTTACGCATGCGATTGATGCCATGCCGGGTGTTAACCACTATTCGGTTGATACGTTGGTTAAGGATGTAGAAGCTGGTATGAAGAAGGGCTTGAATAAGATCATGCTCTTTGGCGTTGGAGATGAGAAATCTGCCGATGCAAAATCCGCATACCACGACCATTCGTTAGTGCCAACTGCCGTTCGTAAATTAAAAGAACAATTCGGCGAAGATTTATATGTGATCACCGATGTTTGCGTTTGTTCTTATACTACTCACGGTCACTGCGGAATTATGGAGAACGATTATGTTCAAAACGATAAAACGGTTGATGTAATTGCTAAAATGGCTTTAACACATGCCCATGCTGGCGCTGATATGTTTGCCCCTTCCGATATGATGGACGGCAGAATTGAAGCCATGCGTAATCTTTTGGATGAAAACGGTTTCATGAACGCGGCTATTATGAGTCACGCCACTAAGTTTGCATCTGCTTATTACGGCCCTTTTAGAGAAGCTGCAGATTGTGCACCGAGTAAAGGCGATAGAAAAGCTTACCAAATGGATTTTCGAAATCCGCTGGAAGCACTTCGAGAAGCGCAACTGGATGAACAGGAGGGAGCGGATGTTTTAATGGTAAAACCAGGTCTTGCTTATTTAGATATAATTCAACGTTTGAAGCAAGATATGAACTTACCAATTGCGGTTTACAATGTGTCAGGCGAATATTCAATGGTTAAGGCGGCTGCACAACGTGGATGGATTGACGAACAAAAAGTGGTTATGGAAAACATGCATGCATTTGCGAGAGCTGGTGCAAGTATCATCACTACTTACCACATTAAAGATATTTTAAATAACGATTGGATGTAATTTGAGCTGAAAGCTTAAAGCCAAAAGACCAAAGCTATATCTTA
>Ga0247809_1000295_pt1 | contig 25202 bp, 19 predicted proteins | sample UWRJL104311B1_FD_180951 | JGI IMG/M metagenome (GOLD analysis project Ga0247809, IMG submission 180951) | Plant litter microbial communities from Arlington Agricultural Research Station in Wisconsin, United States - UWRJ-L104-311B-1 | ecosystem: Environmental > Terrestrial > Plant litter >...
GCATAACCAGTTTGAACATATCATCAATTAATTTATCCAGATCCTTTTTACTGATCTCATTATTAAGCTCTCTTCTCGTCAGAATACCACGGTGCTGCAAACTTTTGATATGCTGACCAGCAATACCAACATTCACTACGCGCACTTCCACGTTAGATTGTCCGCTCGCCAGTTCAACAGCTTGTGAAATACCTTGTACAGTTTTTTGTATGTTTGATACTACCCCACGTGTTACACCTGCGGATTCTGCCTTCCCGATGCCCAACACCTCAATTTTCCCATGCTGTGTTCTGCGACCAACTATCACACAGATTTTAGTAGTACCGATGTCTAATCCCACCACTATTGGAGACTGAACGGTAGTTTTTTCTTTGCCCATAACTATATCTATTTGTCGAATTATATACTATTTGTTTTTCTTGGTATCTTTTTTCTCATTTGCATGCGGAGGCCAGCTTTTTCTTGCTGTAACATTTGTCTTTACCGGCTCCGCACTTTTTACCGGCTCAACTTTTTTCACTGTTACCGTTTTTACTGGTTCCTTCTTTTTAACTACAACAGTTGTCGCCTTTATAGGCACCTTCTTTTCAGGCTGTTTAACTGCAGCAGCTTTTATAACCGGATCCTTTTTCTTTTCTGGCTGTTTAGTTACAACCGTTTTCTTTACGGCTTTCTTTTCCGGCTCTTTTTTCTTCTCGGGCTGCTTAGTTACCACCGGCTTCTTCACCACTTCCTTCTTTTTCTCCGGTTCCCTTGTCCTTACTGCTATTACTTCATCACCGGCAACGTCTGCTTCAGGATTATTACTGAGCTCTGATGCGATCTGGGCATTGACCAGAGAATCGATCACTTTTTTAGCCTGTGCCTGGGTATGTTTCACAGAAACAGCCCTTACGGCAAATCCATTTAAGGAATCAATTTTGTTCTTTTCACAAACAATCTGATTGGTATACTTGATATTTATCGTCTTATAGGTATCCCAGCCAACCTGCGGCATTGCTTTTTTGTAAAAAATAAGGAGGTTCGCCATTTTAATTTCAAGTGAGTCTGCACTACCCAATATTATGCGTTGATTGCCCACTCTTGGTACTAATTCTATATCGTCTTTATCATTAACAAATATTTGCTCAATTTGTGCGTCCCATAACGTATCTTTTTTCAGGTATAATGCAGTCCTGTACAAATCTGCGGCCATTTTTGTAATCAGCGTATCTACCCGACCACCAAAATGTTCCAGAATGTGTCCGTTTGCCACTAATACATCCGCTGTAAAGTTCGGAGAGATAGGCATCTTTAATCCGTCACGATCAATATAATAGTCCTGCCCACCAGCATTAATGACTCTTAACAGGGGTTGACGCTGACTAATTTCAATATGAATCACACCATCCATATCCGCATAAACCGTTGATTGAGCGATATATGGATTAGACTGTATTTTTTTTTCAATCGCATGTAAATTAATGCCTTCCAGTTTACGCCCTATCAGTGTTCCCTGACTCTGTTTCAGTATAGCATCAATCTCTTCTCTTTCAATAAAATTATCTGCTCCCGGAATCAGAATTTTGATATTGGTACAGGTAATGGTATTCTTTTTTACGCTCACAAAACTCATGAGGGTAATGATTCCGCCAAGGCTGATCAGCCAGGCAAAACACTTAAATACCAATCTCCAGTTTACCCTCTTAAGCATTTGATAATATATCTTTCAATGGTTCAATTAATGTATCAATATCACCGGCTCCTACAGTTAACAATAACTCAGGACCTGTACTTTTAATATGCTGCAGCACTTCCTCTTTTGTAAGCACACTGCAGTTTCCCAATGTAATTTTATCCGCTAAAAACTGTGCATTAATACCTTCAATAGGTAACTCTCTCGCCGGATAAATCTCCAGCAATAAGAGCTCATCGACTGTACTGAGCACCTCCGCGAAGCCATCCGCAAAATCACGCGTACGTGTAAATAAATGCGGCTGAAAAATAACTGATAATTTCTTGTCAGGATACAACTGTCTCACCGCATCAAAACAAGCTCTTAACTCTTCAGGATGGTGTGCATAATCATCTATATAAATATGATTTTCTGCCTTTACTACATACTCAAATCTTCTCTTCACACCTAAAAAACTGGCCACCGAAGCTTTAATTTTATCTGCATCAATTCCAAGCTTCAGCGCAACAGCAATAGCTACAGTAGCATTTTCCACATTGTGTTTACCCGGAAGCATTAAACGGATATTATCAATCGCATGGACTTCATCTTTATAGTCAAAAACAAAGTTTGAATCTTCTACCCTTATATTTTGAGCCCTTACTACCGAATCCAATCCGGCACTATAAGTCGTACCGTCCTGAATTGGTAAGCCTTTTTTAATAAACAGTGTACCACCTTCTTCCAACTGATCAGCAAACAACTGAAATGACTCATGTAATTGCTCTGCATCACCGTAAATATCCAGATGATCAGCATCCATAGAAGTGATCACAGCAATATCAGGATGCAAAGTCAGAAACGAGCGGTCATATTCATCTGCCTCCACTACCACTACATCATTATCGCCTATCAGGAAATTGCTCTTATAATTTGTAGCTATTCCGCCTAAAAATGCTGTACATCCATATCCTGTATCGGTTAAAAGGTGCGCAATGATAGAAGAAGTAGTCGTCTTCCCGTGTGTACCAGCCACCCCTATACAAAACTGGCCTTTACTTATAATTCCTAAGACCTGTGATCTTTTCTTCAGATCGAAGCCGCTATCCATAAAATAATTAAGAATAACAGAATTTTTAGGTATTGCCGGAGTATATACAATCAGTGTTTCCGCATCGTTATTTAAAAACTCCGCAGGAACAAACGCCACTTCATCCTTATAGGCAATAGCTATCCCTTCTTTCTCTAAAGCAGCAGTCAGTACAGTCTGGGTTTTATCGTAGCCGGAAACCAGGCAACCACGTTTCTTGAAATAACGTGCAATAGCACTCATTCCAATACCGCCGATACCCACAAAATAAACACGTTTTATTAATTCCAATTCCATTTTATCTGACCTCCTTCCCCGCTAGTTTAAACACCTCTTTTGCAATCAGTTCATCAGCTTCAGGCAGTGCCATCTTACCAATATTGATCCCATATTCTTCGCAACGCTCTTTATCATTTAACAGGCTCAACGCCTCTTTAACCAAAGTGTCTTCCGCCGAGCGGTCGTTAATCAATAAAGCAGCATTATTTTTCACCAGTGCCATTGCATTTTTAGTCTGATGGTCTTCCGCAACATTTGGCGAAGGCACCAGGATCACAGGCTTTTTAATCAGGCATAATTCTGCAATAGTGCCCGCACCTGCTCTTGAAATAATCACATCAGCCGCTGCATAAGCCAGATCCATTTTATTCAGGAATTCCAGTACACGAATATTCGGATGAAAATTAAATCCGATTCGCTCCATAATACCAGCATAATAATATTTACCCGTCTGCCAGATCAGCTGTACATCCTGATCAATAAAATCCTGCAGATGTTTTTCAATACTCTTATTTAATGTTCCCGCACCCAGACTACCACCCGTTACCAGGATTGTCCGTTTCTGCGGATCCAGCTTCAATAGCTCTGCACCTTCAAAATGTTTGTTATAAATATCTACAACCTCTTTCCTTACCGGATTACCTGTTTTAAGTATCTTGTCCGCAGGAAAGAACTGATCCATATCATCAAAAGCAACACATACCTTTGAAGCTTTTTTACCCAGGTTTTTATTGGTCACCCCGGCATAGGAATTTTGTTCCTGAATTAGATAAGGAACATTTTTCCAGGAGGCAGCGAACAGGATCGGTCCCGAGGCATATCCCCCTACACCCACCACTACATCAGGTTTGAATTCAGAGATCAGTTTCAATGCCTTTTGCATACTACCCAAAAACTTAAAAGGTAGTCCAAGATTTTTCAGGATAGATCCTCTCTGGATACCACTGATATTCAACCCTACAATTTTATAACCTGCAGCAGGAACTTTTTCCATTTCCATTCTGCCAGTTGCACCAACAAAAAGTATTTCGCAGCCCGGCTCCATACGCCTCAGTGCATTAGCAATTGCAATGGCCGGAAAAATATGTCCGCCCGTGCCACCACCTGAAATAATTACCCTTGTTGGTCTCATCTTTATCATCTTATGCCATTGCCGGTATTTCACCAACAACTACCTTTTTATTGCCGTTTTCATCCAGCGATTTCTTAATATTTTCTTCTACATCACGACTTACACTCAGAATAATGCCAAATGCAATACTGGTAAATATCATCGATGTACCACCCATGCTCACTAATGGCAGCGGAACACCCGTAACCGGCCCCAGTCCAACCGCAACAGCCATATTTGCAAAAGCCTGTATCGTTAAGCTAAAACTTAATCCTGCAGCGAGCAGCGCACCAAAGGCCTTCGGACTCTGCGTGACAATTCTCACACACCTATAAAGCAACACCAGATATAAAACGATAATAACCATTGCCCCCATCAACCCGTATTCTTCAACAATAATTGCGAAGATAAAATCGGAGTAGGGATGCGGAAGGAAATTTCGCTGTGTACTGTTACCCGGTCCTTTGCCAAAGATTCCTCCGGCTGCCAATGCAATTTTAGCCTGGTCCGCCTGGTATGTTTTATCAGAATGCTGTAATTCGGGATGTAAAAATGTATTGATCCTCGATTTATAGGTCTCCCTTCTTGGTCCTAACAAGACCACAAACATCAACAGGACTACACCTCCTGCACAAACAATAGCAATTTGTTTGATACTGATCCTGCCGATAATTAGCAGCAGGATGCTTACACCGAACAGCATCAATGCAGTCGATAAATTTGCCAGTGCAATCAAGATGAAAACTACACAAACTGAACCCATAATTGGGATAAATGCTGATTTTACATCTTTAATATTCTCCTGTTTCTTGGTCAGCATCCGCGCCAGAAACGTAATCAACGCCAGCTTAGCCAAATCGGAAGTCTGGAAAGTTAACCCTATAATAGGAATCTTCACCCAACGTGATGCATCGTTTAAACTTGTACCAAAAACAAGCGTATAAAACAGCAGTGGAATCGTAATGATCATCAGGATCTTCGATATCCCTGCATAATATTTATAATCCAGCAAATGTGCAATATAGATCATACCTATCCCCATTACAACAAAGATCAGGTGCTTCGTCAGCAACAATTTCTCTACTGTTTTCCCTTGTTTATAAGCCAACGTTCCGGTAGCACTATAAACTGCAAGAATAGAAATAAGCGACAAAAGGATAATGATCAGCCATATCCAGCGATCTCCTTTTGTCTTCTCTAAAAGCATCTGTACTGTGCTCATAATCTATAATTCTTTAACTGCCATCTTAAACTGGTTACCGCGGTCTTCATAATTTTTAAAAAGATCAAAACTCGCACAAGCAGGCGATAACAAAACGGTATCACCCTTTTTTGCCAAATGGTAAGATACCTGCACAGCCTCATTTGCAGAAAATGTGTTTACAATAATATCCACATCATCTTCAAAAGCCTCGTGAATCCGCTTATTATCTTTTCCAAGACAAACAATTGCTTTAACCTTTTTCTTCACCAGATCTTTCAGCATTTCGTAATCATTGCCTTTATCCACACCACCCATAATCAGGATCACATCAGCACTTACACTCTCCAATGCATACCAGGTCGAATTTACGTTTGTCGCTTTCGAATCATTGATATAGTCAACACCCGAAATCTTTGCCACATGTTCCAGCCTATGCTCAATATTTTTAATATCGCCCATACTTTCACGAATGATCTGATTGCGGATATCTAATACCTTAGACACTATGCCAGAGGCCATAGAGTTGTAGATATTATGCTTGCCCTGTAAGGCTAACTCTGAAATTGACATGGTTAGTTGTTCTTTGTGGTTTATATTGATGTGTATGTTGCTACCCTCCAGGTATGCGCCCTCCTCTACCTTCTTACGGATAGAAAACGGAAGCATTTTCGAATTCACCTTTGCACCTTTCAGCACCTTGATTGTTTCTGCATCATCTGCACAGTAGATAAAATGATCTTCTGGTCGCTGATTCTGCGTAATACGCATTTTTGAGGCCGCGTAATTAGCCATTTTATAATCGTACCTGTCTAAATGATCAGGTGTAATGTTTAACAGTATGGCAATATCTGCCCTGAATTCGTGCATATCATCCAGCATAAAGCTCGATATCTCCAGCACATACCAATCGAATGCTTCTGTTGCTACCTGCGCTGCAAAACTATGCCCGATATTACCTGCCAGACCTACGTTCAAACCTGCTTTTTTCAAAATATGATAGGTCAGCATTGTGGTAGTCGTTTTGCCATTCGAACCGGTAATACAGATCGTTTTTGCCTGGGTATACCGTTTAGCAAACTCAATCTCTGAAATCACCGGTACACCTTTTTTCTTTAACTCTTTAATGATTGGAGCCGTATCAGGAATGCCCGGACTTTTAATCACTTCATGAGCGTTCAGGATCAGCTCATTGCTATGCTGTTTTTCTTCGAAAACTATTTTCAGCACTTCAAGATCTTGTTTGTACCGATCCGCAATAGCACCGAAATCTGATACAAAAACATCAAATCCTTTTTTCTGCGCCAGCATCGCTGCACCTACACCGCTTTCACCGGCTCCTAATATGACAATCCTTTTCTGCTCCATTACCTCAGTTTTAAAGTAACAATGGTGATAATAGCCAGTAAAATACTAATGATCCAGAAGCGCGTAACAATCTTTGCTTCATGGTACCCTTTTTTCTGGTAATGGTGGTGTAGTGGCGACATCAGGAATACCCTTCTGCCCTCTCCAAAACGTTTTTTAGTATACTTAAAATAAGAAACCTGAATCATTACTGATAAAATCTCAATCAGGAAAACACCGCATAAGATCGGGATCAGTAATTCCTTTCTGATCATAATAGCGAGCGCGGCAATAATCCCACCGATAGCTAAACTTCCCGTATCCCCCATAAATACCTGTGCAGGATACGAATTGTACCATAAAAACCCGACACATGCACCGACAAAGGCACCGGCAAAAATCATCAGCTCGCCCGAATTAGGTATATAGAGAATATTTAAATAATCCGCTATAACCGTATTTCCCGATACATAGGCCAGCAATCCAAGCGTAATTCCAATAATAGCAGAAGTTCCAGTAGCAAGTCCATCTATCCCATCCGTAATATTTGCCCCGTTTGAAACAGCGGTAATAATTACTACTACAAAAAGTATAAATACAAACACTGCATATTTCTCATATCCAGGACCTAAAAACTTAAGCACCTTGGCATAGTCAAATTCGTTGTTTTTGTAAAAAGGAATGTTTGTAATGGTCGTTTTTACATCCTGAGTATAATAAAACTTCTCCCCTTTCTGTCTCAATACCATTGGCGCAGTATTTTTGCTCGTACCTGCCTCATCAACAGTCTGCCTTACCACTATATTCGGATTAAAATACATTGTCCAGCCAATAATTAATGCCAGACCAACCTGACCAACGATTTTGAACTTGCCGGCCAATCCTTCTTTATTTTTTTTAAATACTTTGATATAGTCATCCACAAAACCAACAGCACCCATCCAAATGGTTGTTACGATCATCAGCAACACATAAACATTCGTCAGGTTGGCCAGTAATAAAGTAGGCACAAGAATCCCCAACAGGATCATGATCCCTCCCATTGTTGGCGTACCTTGTTTCTGCATCTGTCCTTCAAGTCCCAGATTACGTACTGTTTCCCCTACCTGCATTTTGTGCAGATAATTGATAATACGTCTGCCGTAAACCGTGGTAATGATCAGTGAAATGATAATCGCCAGAGAAGTACGGAAAGTGATGTATTGAAACAATCTCAATCCCGGAAATTCGTAATGCGCGTTTAGATATTCGAATAAATAATATAACATTAGCTGATTAAGTTTAATTGTTCCGTCAACACTTCCTTATCATCAAAATGATATCTTACTCCATTAATCTCCTGGTATGTTTCATGTCCTTTACCTGCAAGCACAATAATATCTCCCGGTCTGGCTAAATGACAGGCCGTTTTAATCGCTTCCCTACGGTCAAGAATGGTCAATGTTTTTCTTTTATTCGTTGGTGACACACCCGCTTCCATTTCCTCCACAATTGTCTGTGGGTTCTCTGTTCTTGGATTATCAGAAGTCAGTATTACCTTATCACTCCAGTCGCACGCCACCTGCGCCATCAGCGGGCGTTTCGTCTTATCCCTGTCGCCGCCACAACCAATTATGGTGATCACCTGCTCTGTACCTTTCCTGATATCATGAATGGTACTTAAGATATTCTGTACAGCATCAGGCGTATGTGCATAGTCTACAATCCCAATGATCTGCTTAGCATTGCTTACATATTCAAAACGACCATCAGCCCCTGTAAGGTTACTCAAGCTCGTCAGTACATTCAGCTTATCCTGGTTAAGCAGCATAGCCGTACCGTAAACAGCAAGCAGGTTGTACGCATTGAATGAACCTACCAGTTTAAAAAATACGTCAACATGGTCAATTTCCAGATTTAAACCGCTAAACCTGTTTTCAATAATATTCGCCTTAAAATCAGCAAGCTGTTTCAGCGCATAAGTTTTTTTAGCCGCTTTAGTATTCTGCAGCATTACAGCGCCATTTTTATCATCCGCATTCGTTAATGCAAAAGCTGATTTGGGCAATGTATCGAAGAAAGCTTTTTTGGCTTTAATATAATTGTCAAATGTCTTGTGGAAATCCAGGTGATCATGCGTAATATTAGAAAATACAGCACCTGCAAAATCAAGACCTTCAATCCTGTGCTGAACAACCGCATGAGAACTTACTTCCATGAAACAGTATTCACAACCTTCCTGCACCATAGTATTCAGTAGTGTATTCAGGCTGATAGGATCAGGTGTAGTATGCGTAGCTGCATAAACCTGATCATTGATCTGATTTTCAACCGTAGAAATTAAGCCGACGTTGTATTTTAACGACCTGAATAATTTAAACAGCAATGTAGCAATTGTCGTTTTCCCATTTGTACCGGTAATTCCGATTAATTTTAACTTTGTAGAAGGGTTGCCATAAAAATTTGCAGCCATCCTGCCCAAAGCAACAGAAGAATCCGCTACTTCTATATAAGTAACACCAGCTGCTCTTTCTTCAGGAATCTCTTCACATATAATCACTGTAGCACCAGCTGCTATCGTCTGACTGATAAATTTATGTCCATCAGCTACCGTACCTGTTATCGCAAAAAAGACAGCATCCTGTCCAACTTTGCGGGAGTCGAATGTAAGCGCACTGATTTCCCTGTTGGTAGAACCAACAAGGTTTGTGATTGCCACACCATATAAAACATCCTGCAACTGCATCTTATCGTAATTCTAATTGTACCAATAAACCTTTTCCTATTCTCGTACCAGAAGGGACAGATTGCGCTATCACCTTACCACTACCATTTATCCGGGTTTTTAAACCCGCATTACCTAACAGGTATAAGGCATCTTTAAGCCCCATTCCCTGCACATTAGGCATCATACCTTTTACATCACTATATTCTTCGTAAACAATCCCATTACTGGTATCTATACTGTTGAAATAATCAGATTTTGCAGCATAAAGCGTTTTAATTCCTAATGAATTATATACTTTTTTAACTGCTTTGCTTTGCCCGGCTTTTGATTCCGGACTTTTTGTATTGCCTACCAGATGCTCTGTTACATTATTGTACATCTGTATATCACTTGCATAAATACGATCCGCTATTTCCTTAAATACAGGACCTGCAACCGTAGCCCCATAGTATCCGTTTTTTGGTCCGTTAATCACTACAATAATTGAATATTTAGGTTTGTCTGCAGGAAAATATCCGCAAAACGAAGCCTGATAACTCTTTTTAGCTCTATACCCTCTATTTCCATCCGCAACCTGTGCTGTACCTGTCTTTCCCGCTACCCTATAAAACGGAGAACCCATTAGCTTACCGCTACCTTCAGTAACTACACCTTCCAGCATCTCCTGCATTCTTTTTAACGTTCTGTCAGAACAAATTTTTTCGTTCACCACTCTCGCTTTAAACTGCTGAATAGGATTCCCAAGCCTACGTATTTCTTTTACAAAAATCGGCGCCAGATATTTCCCGTTATTTGCCACCGCATTATAAAAAGACAGCATTTTTAGTGGCGTAAGCTGCATCTCATACCCATAAGCCATCTGTGGTAACGTCAAATTTTTATTCCAGCTGGTGTTCTTCGGATTTTTAACTACCGGCTGTGCCTCACCATAAATCTGCAGGTCCATTTTTTCATTCAGATGCCATTCGTATAAGTGATCTGTAAACTTCGATTGGTTATTTCTATAGTGCGTATTAACCAATTGCGCCACAGCAGCATTCGAAGACACTTCAAATGCTCTCTTCACAGAAACAGTACCCACACTCCCGTGAGAGTCTGTAATCAGCTTTCCCGGAACCTTATAAGTTCCTGTTCCAACCATTGTATTCGTATCGACCAATTCATCTTCAATCAGCGCCATATAAGAGGCCAGTTTAAATGTTGATCCTGGATCCTGATTACCCGCAATAGCATAATTGAAAACTTCTTTATATTCTCCGGGAGCCACCTGTGTATAATTAGCAATTGCCCTTACCTCACCTGTAGCCACTTCCATCAACACTACCGTACCATGATCTGCATCACTTACAATCAGCTGTTTTTCCAAAGCACTCTGCGCCAGATCCTGCATATTGATGTCAATAGTGGAAATAACATCTGCACCCTCTTTCGGCGCAATCTCTGCCTCATCATTTACAGGCATCCATACACCACCAGCAATGCGCTGTACCAATCGCTTGCCACTTTCACCATTGATATAATTTCCATAAGCACCTTCCAGGCCTACTACATTTTTTACATTTTCATTGGCGTAACCAATAGTCCTCGCTGCAAGATCTTTAAAAGGTAAAATCCTTTTATTTTGCTGTATCGCCATCAGTCCACCACTATATTTTCCAATATTGTATAAAGGAAAAGTGCGGATTGTTTTTAAATCCTGATAGTTCACTTTTCTTTTGATCAGCAGATACCTTACACTGTCACGTCTTGCCGTACGCAGAATACGCGAATATTCTTTTGGTGTTTTATCTGCAAAAAACTCTGAAAGTTTCATTGCAAGTGAATCTACCTTACTGTTAAAAACAGTGTTATCACTAATTCCACCAGCATATAAATCCATTCTCAATTCATATTCTGGTACTGAAGTAGCCAGTAAACTCCCGTCATTAGAATAAATATTACCACGCGCAGCCTCTACATTGATATACTTTGTAGAGAGACTATCGGCCATGGCACGCCATTTATGCCCCTCTACAAACTGTACATCGCATAACCTGACCAATACTGCCACGGCAAGCAGTACAATCAGTCCGAAGGACAAGTAAACACGTAATAATATGTTAGCTCTAATGTTCATCACTACTTATGATAATTTTTCTTGGGGGCTCTGTCAGCTCCTTTATACCTAACGTATCAACTTTTTTAGCAACTTCCGTCAACTTGCTTTTAAACATTAAATCAGCCTTAAGCGATTTATATTCCCAACTCAGCTCTTTAACTTCTTTATTTAACTTATCTATATCTCTTATATTCTTAACCGCCATATGGCTGTTCGCGATATACAACATCGTGAGCAGGGACAAGAAAACAAGAAAGGGCAGCATTTCAGTTGCAGCTTCCTTAGAAACCACCCCATCCACAAAAAGCTTTTTAAAGAAAAGATTTGCATTTTCTGTTTCTTTTTTTGGCTTCTTCAGCTTAATTACCGGTTCTTCCAGTAATTCTTCTTCCTCTTCTTCTATATCTTCCCTGAACTGGTTATTCATATCTTTTCTCCAATTCTCAATTTGGCACTCCTGGCCCTGCTGTTTCTTTCCAGCTCTTCTTCATCAGCAATTACCGCTTTCCGCGTAATTGCTTTATAAGGCTTTTCTTCATTGCCAAAAAAATCTTTATCCGCTTCCCCTCTGATCTTACCTTTTCCAATAAAGTTTTTTACCGGCCGGTCTTCCAGCGAATGATAAGACATCACCACCAAACGACCACCAGTATGCAAAACATCGGCAGTCTGCAGTAAAAAATTCTCCAGCACATCAATCTCCGCATTCACTTCAATGCGAAGCGCCTGAAAAACCTGCGCCATATACTTATTCTCTTTTCCTTTCGGAATATGAGCTGCAATTGCATCTTTAAACTCAGCCAGCGTGGTAATCGGCTGGTTCATTCTTGCTGTCGCCACTGCACGGGCCAATGACTTCGCATTTTTCACTTCGCCATAAATGCCGAAGATCCTGTGCAATTTTTCTTCTGTATAGGTATTCAATACATCAGCCGCAGTAAGCTTGCCTTGTTTATCCATCCGCATATCCAGGGTAGATTCAAACCTTGTAGAGAATCCTCTCTCCGGTTCATTGAACTGGTGTGAGGAAACCCCCAGATCAGCCAGAATCCCATCAACCTGTTTATATCCCAATAAGCGAAGATTGTTTTTCAGAAAAGCAAAATTCTGGTCAACAAACAAAAACCTTGGGTCATCAATTTTATTTCTCTGCGCATCCGGATCCTGATCAAAAGCGATCAGTATACCGTCTTTACCTAAATGCTTTAATATTTCCCTGGAATGACCACCGCCCCCAAAAGTCACATCAACATACACCCCATCAGGTTTGATGTTCAAACCCTCAATGCACTCTTTCAGCAGCACTGGTATATGATAATTATTTTCCATCTTCCCCCCTGTTTTTATTTCCCATCACTTCCTCAGCCAGATTCGCAAAATCTTCCGGTTCACTATCTAGTAAATTATCGTAAGCCTGTTTATCCCAAAGTTCAATTTTATCAAACTGACAAGCCAGGATCACTTCACCATTAATGCCCGCGAATTCCAATAATGACTTCGGCAGATTTACTCTTCCAGAAGCATCCATCGTCAATTCCATCGCACCACGAGTAAAAAACCTGATAAATTCACGATTTTTTTTCTCATATTGGTTCAGCTTACTCAACTCTTCAACTATACCTTCCCATACTTTTTTAGGGTAAATCACCAGATGTTTTTCGAAGCCCCTGTTAATCACAAGTCCCTCTTGCTCAACGTTTGGCAATTGTTTTTTCAGACCGGAAGGAACCATCAAGCGGCCTTTCGCATCCAATTTACAATCAAATTCCCCTAACAATTGAACCATTATAGTATCTACACATTTTATGTAGTGTAAAAATAGATACTTCTACCACTTTTTACCACAATCTACCACAAAAAAGTTATCCACATATAAAAAGAGGGAAAAGACTTCCCCAAAAACAGAAAAAGAGTCGCCTGTGGGCGACTCTTTTAAAGGAACAAAATTGCATTATTCCTGTGTATAGTATCTAAAAAACGGGTTTTATCTCTAGCTGTTAATTGCCTTAACACCAGGAAGTTCCTTACCTTCCATATATTCCAGTAATGCACCGCCACCTGTAGAAACGTAACTTACCTCATCTTCAAGGCCAAATTTTGCAATCGCAGCAGCAGAATCACCTCCACCAATCAGTGAAAAAGCACCATTTTCTTTAGTAGCTGCTACCACAGCTTCAGCAATAGCACGCGTACCTTGCTCAAAATTAGCCATTTCGAAAACACCCATTGGTCCGTTCCACAATAATGTTTTTGAGTTTTTAATTACTGCTGTAAAAGCTTCAATAGTTTTCGGACCGATATCCAATCCCATCCAGTCGGCCGGAATAGTACCTGTATCTACACTTTTCTTTTCAGCGTTATTATCGAATTTATCAGCAATTACTGTATCCAATGGTAAAAGCAGGTTTACACCTTTAGCTTTTGCTTTTTCGATCAGTTCCAGACACAATTCCATTCTGTCTGCTTCCAGTAATGAGGTACCTATCTCACCACCCTGTGCTTTGGCAAAAGTGTATGCCATACCACCACCAATAATCAGGTTATCTACTTTATCAAGCAGGCTTTCGATTAATAAAATTTTATCAGATACTTTAGCACCACCCATAATTGCGGTAAAAGGCTTATCTGCATTATTGTTTATTTTCTCTGCATTTTTTAATTCTTCAGCCATCAAATAACCAAAATATTTCTCTGTAGGGAAAAATTCTGCAATGATAGAAGTTGAAGCATGTGCACGGTGAGCAGTACCAAAAGCATCATTTACATATACATCACCAAGTTTAGCCAATTTTCCAGCAAATTCTTTATCACCTTTTTCTTCCTCTTTATAGAAACGAAGGTTTTCCAGTAATAAAACTTCTCCCGGTACCAGGTTTTTAGCTTTATCCTCAGCTTCAGCACCGATACAATCATCAGCAAACTTTACTTCCAGGTCTAACATTCTTGATAAATCACCTAAAATATGTTTCAAAGAGAATGCATTTTCAGGTCCGCCTTTAGGGCGACCAAGGTGGGACATCAAAATTACAGATCCACCATCATTCAGAACTTTAGTGATAGTTGGTAATGCTGCACGCATTCTTTTATCATCTGTAATATTGAAATCTTTGTCCAGGGGAACATTAAAATCTACTCTGATTAAAGCTTTTTTATCCTTAAAATCGCATTGGTCTATTGTATTCATCTCTATATTTTTTATTGTTTATCTATTAATTATAAAACAGCATCTTCATTTTTGTTCAGCGAATATAACATATTAAAATGCGGACCTACACCAGGAATTTCAAATTCTTCAGAGATCATCTTAAAACCTAGTTTTTTATAAAAGCCTGCAGCAGTACTGCGCGCATTACACCAGATATAAACAGCATGGTTCTCTTTAAGTTCTGCAATTGCAAAATTTATCAGTTCAGCACCATAACCCTTACCCGCAAATTCGGGGTCTGTAGCCATTCCTCTTAATCTCATGCCGCTCTTACCAAGTTCAGGATAATCCTCCGGAAAAAAGGTTCCAATACAAACCAGCCTATCGTCTAAAAAATAGCCAAGGTGGTAAATTCCCAAGACATTGTCTGTAGGCAATATACATTCGGTAAAAGGCGCACCTTTTCTAAGCACCCTACTTCGGAGCGGAAACGTTTCGTCCTGACTTATCCTTTTAATCATTCTTCATCCTTAACCTTGATTTTGACCTGCTTCTTTATGCGCGTTGCGCTTCGATCTTCAATACCAGATCTACTAATCTTGCTGAGTAACCAGATTCATTATCATACCATCCTACAACCTTCACCAGATCCCCAACGATGGAAGTCAGCAGTGCATCGAAAATGCACGAATGCGGGTTATCAAGAATATCAACAGACACAATAGGGTCTTCCGTATATTCCAGTACCGCCTTCATCTCGTTTTCTGATGCAGCTTTAAAGGCCGCATTGATCTCTTCAATAGTTGCCGGTTGCTTCAATATGCAAGTGAAATCAGTTAATGAACCGTTCAAAACCGGCACTCTGATTCCGGCGCCACCCAGTTTTCCTTCCAGGTGAGGAAAGATATTGGTAATTGCCTTTGCTGCACCGGTACTTGTAGGAATAATGGAAGCTGACGCTGCTCTGGCCCTTCTAAGATCTTTATGTGGAGCGTCATGCAAACTTTGATCACCTGTCATGGAGTGGATAGTGGTAATATAGCCATCCAGAATTCCCCATTTATCATCAAGGATTTTCACCATTGGTGCCACATTATTCGTAGTGCAGGAAGCATTAGAAAGAACTGATGCACTGAGATCAATTTCAGCATCATTCACTCCCAATATAAACATCGGAATATCCTTATCAGCCGGTGCAGAAATAAGTACTTGCTTAGCACCAGCACTTAGATGCTGTTCAGCACCAGCCCTTGTGGTAAACTTACCAGTCGATTCCAGCACAAGATCTATGGCCAATAAACTCCATGGTAATAACGCGGGCTTAGACTCGCAGAAAACTAAAATCTCCTTACCATCAATAATCAGCGAATTATCGGTATAAGTGACCTCACCTTTAAAGCCACGGTGTACCGTATCATATTTAAATAGATGTGCTAGTGTTGCCGGATCAGCAAGATCATTGATGGCAACAACATTGATGTTTTTTTCGAGGGCAGCTCGCAAAAATATACGTCCTATCCTACCAAAACCATTAATTGCTAATTTCATTTCTAACAAATTCAGGAAGCAAAACTACCTATATTCTTTGGTGAATTATGCGAAATTTCTATGTTTTACATTCGCTTTATACAAGCGTTGAAACACAGTGTTTTAGCTATAAGCATGCAAAAAAAAAGCCTGTCCTGATTGGAATCAGGACAGGCTTAGAAAGACTATTCATATCAACTAGTAACCAGGATTCTGAGTCAGGTTCGGATTCAGGGTCCGCTCTCTTGTTGGAATCGGATATAAGTTTAAGGTAGCTACTACATTACCAATGCTTCCGTTAGCAGGAACATACTTTAGTTTATAAGCCTGCATCACTTCAACATAGATATTCCATCTGATCAGATCGAACCATCTTTCCCCTTCAAAACAAAGCTCCACACGTCTTTCATTGCGGATAGCTGTTCTGGTATCGGCTTGCGACAAGCCAGATTTCCCAATCAGTCCGGAACGTGTTCTCACTTTATTCAATTGTATCTGTGCCTCTGCTGGTTTATTGTTTTCATTCAAAGCTTCTGCATAAAGCAGCACCGCATCTGCATACCTAAGTATCGGCCAGTCTACATCACCCTCACTTCCAGCGGCAACGGTAGGATAAACGAATTTTTTAGCATAATAATAAACAAATGTACCTGAAGTAAATGTTCCAATAGCCGTATTCAGGCGTAAATCACCACTTTCAAAAGCATTGAAAAGATCCGGTGTGCCAATGTTATTACTACCTCCGCTTACAGGGATAATTGTGGTACCAGACGTTTGAGGTACAAAATTAGTAGTAAAGGTATTTCCTTCACCAAAACCACCACCCAAATACTGCACTGCAAAAATAATATCTCTGTTGTTATCCTTACCAAGGCCAAATACCTGGTCATAGCTCAGCAAAGTACCTGCCGTGCCTACTACTTCAGCAAGTGTAGTTTCTGCCAGCGGAAATTTCTTCTCATACATATATACTTTACCCAGTAATGCTTTGGCGGCAACACTTGTAGCACGCCCCAGGTCGACACCCGTAAATGAAGCAGGCAACACTGCAGCCGCTTCTGTAAGGTCCTTCTCAATCTGAGCATAAACCTCAGTGACAGTCGCCCTGTTATAAGTATACGCTTCCTGCTCTGAAGTAAGTTCTTTAAGCACCAGCGGCACGCCACCGTACATACGTACCAGTTCAAAATACATCAGCGCTCTTAAAAATTTTGCCTGTCCCGTATAACTATCTCTGTTTGCCTGAGCCATTGGCGGAGTACCCACATGTCCCAATACGATATTTGCATACGAGATAGTAGCATAAAACCTGGTCCATGCCGCTTGTAATTTAGGCGAAGTGGCATTCCAGGTGAATTTATCCTGTTCGCCATAGTTTACTTCGCTTTCGCTGAAAGTCTGTGTATTGTCTGACGGTACTTCGCCAAATCCATACTGCTCATTATAAATTGGCCTTAAGCTGCTATACACGCCGTTAAGCGCTGCTTTAATATCAATTTCTGTAGCATAATAGCTGGTTACAGGTATAATTCCTTTGGGTGTTAAATCAATGAATGACTTTTTACATGCTGGCAATACAGTCGTTAATGTAACTAGAGTAAGCCCGCTTATGATGAGTTGTTTTATTTTCATGTTCTTGGTATTAAAGCAATTAGAATCCAAAATTAATCCCTACAATAAACGTCTGTGCAGCAGGATAAGAACCCTGATCTACGCCTGGCGTTGTTGGGTTACTTCCGCTTACGTTTGCTTCAGGATTGTATCCGCTATATTTTGTGAACAATATTGGATTTTGAGCTGTGAAGTATACTCTGGCAGATTTAAGTGCGATCTTTTTTAACAAATCTTCGTTAAAACGATAACCTAAAGTGATATTTCTAACCCTTAAATATGATCCGTTTTCCACCGATGATTGTACCAGTGCATTGCCCGGGTTTACGGTACTTGTTGAAGCCGGAATAGGATATTTCACATCGCGGTCCGGATTAGCCGGGTCAAAGAAGTTATTGTAGTAATCTTTGATGGTGTTCTGGTTATTGTTACCAGAAATCAACTGCCTGTTGTTACCGTTAATGATACTTACACCTTGTACACCTTGCATCAAAATGCTCAGGTCAAAACTTTTGTACTGGAAGGTATTGGTTAAACCATAAGTGAAGTCTGGCAGACCATGGCCAATTACAGTCATATCACCTGCATCAATCTTACCATCACCGTTCTGATCTTTAACTTTCCAGTCGCCCACTTTATTTCCTGCAACCACCTGCGGATTATTCGCAAGATCAGCCGCATTTTTGAAAACACCATTAACAGTATAACCGTACATTAAACCTAAAGGATCACCAACTTTCACCTGGTAAACATTATTCCAGCCATTAATTGCTGCTACAGCAGGTAATGACGATGGTCCTCCAAGATCAGTTACCTTAGTTTTATACGTAGAGAAGTTTGCATTTACATTCCAGCGCACTTCACCTATACTAAATCCTGTAGTGGCAGTGAACTCAAATCCTTTATTCTGCAGTGTACCCAGGTTTGCCTGGTAAGATGCAGCATACCCCACAACAGATGGCAGCGCTTTATTGAGCAACATCCCTTTAGAGTTACGGATAAAGTAATCCGCAGTCAATACAATCCTGTTTCCCAGCAATCCGATATCTGCACCTACACTTGTCTGGTCGTTCTTCTCCCAGGTAAGATCCGGATTTGCAAATCCTGTCTGCTGTGTACCAAATAGCCTGCTGCTACCCGCTGCATAATTTTTATTCAGTACAATAGAATTGATATAAGTGAAACTACCAATGTTCGCATTACCTGTTCTTCCATATCCACCTCTCAGCTTAAACTCATTGATACTTAGCTTTTCCAGTATTGGTTTCATGAATTCTTCCTCGCTCAAACGCCAGCCCATCGAGAAGGAAGGGAACACCGCATAACGATTGTTAGGACCAAAACGTGATGATCCATCCTGACGAACAGCAGCGGTGAACAGGTATTTTTTATTGTAATCATAAGTAAACCTTCCTGCGTATGAAATAAAGCTATTCGCATCAAAAAGTTCTGTACCTACTGTATTTGGAGAGGCCAGCGGACTCTGTACAGCGGTGGTAATAAATGTTCCCGGTAAACCGGCTGTGTAATTAATCTGCGCATCATATTTCTGTGCAGAGAATAAACCCAATAAATTGAAATGGTGTTTACCTATAGTTTTATCATACGTAGCTGTATTTTCCCATACCCAGTCAAAACTGTTTTTTGTATTATCTGAGGCATAGATACCAGCAAGCAGAGGATTAGAGAATGATGCTGTTGGAGCCTGACCAGCAGCCATTGTTCCAGGGATATATCCATGCACCTGCTCATTTTCCAGTGTAGCACCCAAATAGGTTTTCAGGCGTAATCCAGGAATGACCGTGTATTCTAAAAAGGTACTGCTTAATGTTCTGAAAGCTCTGGTACGGTTGATAGACTGGCTAACAATACCTACCGGATTAAAAAAGTTAGTCGCAAAAAATACTGCCGTTGGAGATAGATTGAAACCAAGATCTCTGTCGTAAGGCTGTGCAAAGTCGCCATTAGCTCTGTATACAGGTACTACCGGTTGAAAAGTAAGCGCCTGGTTCAATGGACTTGGTAAAGAATAATCTGCCACTAATCCAGGAACACCCGTAAGCAGGTCGGCAGCATTAGCACCAGCACCACTTGCTTGTCCGGAAGAAGGCTGTCTGTATTGTTCTGAAAAAGACGGAGAGATAGAAAACCCAAACTTCAGATTTTTAACCAGATCAGCATCCAGGTTGATCCTGGTAGTATACCTGCTGTAATCTGTACCAATCAATACACCCTGTTGCTTAAACACACCAGCAGAAGCATTAAATCTCACCTTTTCATTACCACCAGAAGCATTAATTTCAAAATTACGGATCGGTGCGGTTCTGAAAATCTCCTTTTGCCAATCTATATCAGGCATTGCAGAAATATCACCATTCAGGATTGCAGGATAAGCAAGATTCCTGATTCTGCTGATGTCTTTAACAAGAGATACAAATTCATCACGTTTTAAAACATCGTAGAACCTGTTCACCTGCTGCAAACCTGTATAGGCAGAAACTGAGAACTCAGTCTTACCCGATTTACCTCTTTTCGTAGTCACTAATACTACACCATTTGCGGCACGGGAGCCATAGATAGCAGCCGATGCAGCATCTTTCAGAACTTCAATGGACTCAATATCATTTGGGTTGATCAGCGTAAAGTTAGCTGGATTTTGTAGCGGATAACCATCTACTACATATAAAGGATCATTCGATGAGCTTAAAGAACTTACACCACGCACACGCACTGTTGGTGCAGCACCTGGTTTTGCACCCTGGTCCGACTGAATCTGTACACCCGCTGCGAGACCAGCTAATGCTTCCCCTGCTGTACTTACGGGCTGATTACTGATACTCTTACCTTCTACCCTTGTAATTGCCGCTGTTACTGTTGCACGAGATTGTTTTCCATAACCTACTACCACAAGATCATTCAGTGTCTGGCTTTGTTCTGCTAAAGTTACAGTAAGTGCGGTATTGCTGCCAATAGTTACTTCCTGACTAACATAACCGATAAAGGTGAAAACCAATACACTGTTACGGTCTGGCGCATTAATTGCAAAACCTCCATTCAAATCAGTAATTGCGCCTAAAGTTGTTCCTTTAACTTTCACACTTACGCCCGGTAAGGGTTTACCTAAATTATCAACCACTTTACCAGTAATTGGAACGGCAACATTCACAGGCTTAGTTACCTTCACACGCTGCTTTATAATTACCGTATTATCACTACCGTAAACAATATCTACGGACTGTCTGACAAAACATTGCTCCAGTACTTTCTTGAAGTCTGTTTTCTGAACAGCAATTGAAACCGTGCCGGCCGCTTTGATCAGCTCAGCATCACAAATAAAATTGTATCCAGTTTGTTTTGTGAGTTGATTGAGAACTTCCTTTACTGGAGCATTCTTTACATTTATGTTTACATCCTGAGCAAAGCCGACCGCTTTTACCTGCAAAATGGTGATCATCATCATCATGATGACACAAGGGAACCATCTGCCCCTGAGTGCATTAAAAATTTTATACATTTGGTTAGAATTAAATAATCTGTTAATCTGTAATTGATGTGTTTAATTTGTTAGCCAGAAAAGCTAACCTTTCCGGGGGTGGTCGAAACACTCCCGGTTAAATAAATTAGTGTAATTAATTCGCTATAACTGTGATCCTCCTTCCTTCCGCACGAAAATGTACCTTATCCATTAGCTCTATATTCTTAAGCAGATTAGCCAGGCTTTTTGACCTGGAATAATTCCCTACAAAGTTTGTATTTTCCATATTTCCCTTAAATACTACATCTACATCATACCATCTCGCTACTTTTTTCATCACTGTGGTAATATTCTCGTTGTTAAAAATGAAAAGGCCGTTCTTCCAGGCCATAATCTCTTCCAAATCAGCTATCTGTACAGACAAAGATTTGGAAGGATTATCAACCGCCATCTGCCCCGGTTTTAATATTACGTTTTTATCATCTGTCGAGATCTTTACCGAACCTTCTAATAATGTCGTATTGATCTCCTGCTCGTCAGTATAAGCCTTCACATTAAAGTGAGTGCCTAATACTTCAATCTTTTGTTTATTATTTACATTGATGATGAAAGGCATCTTCGCATTTTTAGCCACTTCAAAATAAGCCTCTCCCTGTAAGGTGACATTACGACTGCTGCCAATAAATTGAGTAGGATAACTTAAAGAGGAAGTTGAATTCAGATAAACCTGAGTACCGTCTGGCAGTGTCACGTGATATTGGCCTCCTTTTGGAATGGAGAGATTATTTTGTTCGATAGTCACATCTTTACCCGATGCTGCGTAAGACAATTGTCCGTCTGCTATTTTTTTAATTATTACCCCTTCTTCGGTAGCAATCTGCCCGCTTTGGGCATCATCTAGCACCACCTTGTGACCATTACCTAAAGTCAGTACTGCCTTATTGCTACCCGGCATGATTTCATTTAATACTGGCTGTGTATGTTTAACTAGTTGTGTTTTTACTCTTGCATTGTCACTGTATTTATAAAAAACTATAGTTGCCGACAGTATCATCAATATGGCTGCTGCAACGCGAATCCATAACCAGTTATTTTTCCTCTGAAAATCAACGGGACGGACAACGTCCGCAAAAATGTGATCTGCTCTATCTATGGAAATATCTTTAAGTTGAATATGTTTTAAGTCCTCCCAGGATCCATCTAACAGGTCGATGAACTCCTTTTCATTTTCAGGATGTCTTAGCAACACCTGCAATTCTTCCAATTCTTCAACTGTACTCGAATTAGCAATGTATTGCTGGTATAAATACACCAGTCTTGATCTGTTCATAAGTTATATTGGTTAGAAAGGTTTAACATTCACATTGAACAAAAACCCCCTTTATTGTAGAGACCCCCGGGAAATCCTTTCGGAGTAGTCTGAAATAAAAAAAATGTAATTATTTTTTTTCGCTGAGGATTTGCAGCAGAATAACGAACATGGAAAGGTCACTATGTTTACTCACATAATTACGAAGGAAGCGCAATGCCTGTTGCATATGAGTTTTGACAGTGAGCGGAGAGATAGAAAGCCTCTCAGCCACCTGCGCATATTTTAGTCCTTCATCACGGCATAAAATATACACCAACTTTTGCTGTGGGGGCAGCAGATTAATTCCCTGAAGAAGCAATTTGGAGGCCTCATTACCAATAATCGCCTCTTCAGTTTCATTGTGCATTTCTGCCCAGCTGTAACTTAATTCATGATTTACTCTGACTTCCAGTTGGATACGACGCAACACATTAAAAGTAATGTTTCTGGTAATCGTTTTTAAGTAATGCTCCAGGTTATCAATTTCAGCAGCATTATTATGGTGCCAGATCTTCATAAAAACGTCATGCAAAATTTCCTCGGCAAAAATCTCAGACTTAACAATCTTCAGTGCATAGCTATATATATGCTTTCTGTGCCTGTCAAATATAATACGAAAGGAAGTTTCATCCCCTGAGGTGATCCTGGATAAAAGCGATTTCTCTTCATCTGGTTGTGCACCATCAATTACCTTTGGTACATTCATCCTAATGAATTTGTATTGCTGTATAAAAAGGTAAACACATTGATGCTGTTAAATCGGTTACAATATAAGTTTTATAATAGTGATATTATTAAGCTGTATTTGCATATTCTTTATAAGAGGATCAAATTATCTCAGAGTACATCAATAATACACTATCGAAATCGCGGGCAAAAAAAAACCTGCTCTTACAAGCAGGATTTTAAGATTTGGCATCGACTTACTCTCCCACGTGTTACCGCAGTACCATCAGCTCTGGTGGGCTTAACTTCTCTGTTCGGAATGGGAAGAGGTGGACACCACCGATATAGACACCTAAATATTTTGATATTAAATACAAAAAGTACTTAATGTTTATTTGTCTTTATTGATGGCTCAAAGGTAACTAAAAATACGGCATTAGCAAGTACATATGAAATTAATATGTTCAAGTCCCTTAGACATTAAATAATCGTATATTTATGTAAAGGAATATCTAACCAGATATAATATTATTACAAGATTTTTATAGCTCCACGCCATGAAAAACACAATTCCTGTGGTTTCAATTTTGAAATTCAGCTTACTCCTGATCCTTGCTGTAACAATAACAATTACACAAGCACAGGTCTTTAAACTGGATGGTAAAAGGAAGAAATACAGCATGGACTTTAAAACGGCGCAGAACCTGATCATCATACCCGTTTATATTAACGGGAAGGGTCCATTCAACTTTTTGTTGGATACTGGTGCCAGTCAGATGATTATCACCGATACCACATTTTTAAAAGGATATGAAATAAAAAACTACCAACAGGTGAAAGTAAGAGGCTATGGATTAGGAGAAAATGTTGATGCAATTCTAACTAATGACATGGCAGTACGAGTGGGAAAATCACACATGCGCAATGTACCTACAGCAATTTTTACAGAAGACATATTCAATCTATCCAGCTATCTTGGTGTCCGGATTTATGGCATCCTCGGATATTATTTCTTCAATAGCTTTAAAGTCAGAATTAATTACAGCAGAAACAGGCTTACACTTTATGCACCTGAATACCCCGTAAAAATAAAAGGAGACAAAATCCCAATTCTACTAAGGAATTCGAAACCTTATATGACTAGTGAAGTTCAAATGCCGGATTCCACCTCAATTAAACTGGAATTATTAATTGACAATGGTTCCAGTAATCCCCTCTCATTAGAATCTATAAATCAAAAACCCTTTCCAATTCCTGCCATAACTATACCAGCTAATTTAGGCGTTGGTATTAATGGGATTATCAGTGGACATATTGGCAGGATCCCCATATTTAAAATCGGCAACTATACGTTTCATAATGTACTTTCCGGTTTTCCTGAATTTAATACTGAAGTACTAAGAATAGAAGGAAGCGAAAGGAATGGCAGTATAGGAGCGGATATTCTACGACACTTTACCGTAACATTCGATTATCAAAATAACAGCATGTACCTGGATAAACAGACCAAAGGAGAACCTCAATTTGATCATGATATGTCGGGCATGGAAATCTATGTTAATGGTGCAGACAAAAGAAATAGATTTTATATTGGAAGGATAGAAAAAGGATCACCAGCAGAAGCTGCAGGATTATTGCCAGAAGATGAAATTGTGAGTATAGATTTCAGGAGTATGATATTCTTTGAATTGAGTGATGTTACAGAGATGCTTAAAAATAGAAATGGCAAACAAATTCTTATAGAAGTGGTCAGGGATAAAAAAAATCATATGGTTATCCTGGAATTGAAGCGGAGAATATAATATGAAATGTCTGTATACAAGAAAAGCCTCACAGTTTCCTGTAAGGCTTTCTTTAAGATTTGGCACCGACCTACTCTCCCACGTGTTACCGCAGTACCATCGGCTCTGGTGGGCTTAACTTCTCTGTTCGGAATGGGA
>Ga0247809_1000297_pt1 | contig 25071 bp, 22 predicted proteins | sample UWRJL104311B1_FD_180951 | JGI IMG/M metagenome (GOLD analysis project Ga0247809, IMG submission 180951) | Plant litter microbial communities from Arlington Agricultural Research Station in Wisconsin, United States - UWRJ-L104-311B-1 | ecosystem: Environmental > Terrestrial > Plant litter >...
AAAAACATTGACTTAATCAATCTGCTTTGCTCAATTATGGACCAGAAATTAGGTCGTGAAGAAGGTGAATCAGCTAAATTGATTACTTATGTAACCGATAGAGCAGGTCATGATTTGCGTTATGCAATCGACTCATCTAAGTTACAGAACCAATTAGATTGGGTACCAAGTCTTCAATTTGAAGAGGGCTTAGCTAAAACAGTTGATTGGTATCTTCAAAATGAAGATTGGTTGAACAATGTAACTTCAGGTAATTATCAATCTTACTACGAACAACAATACAACAATAAATAATGGAGATTCAGGAAACAGGTTTAAAGGATTGTGTAATTATAAAACCCAGAGTTTTTGAAGATGCCAGAGGTTATTTTTTTGAAAGCTTCAATAAAAATATATTTGAAGAAAAAACAGGAATGTCAGGCGCGTTTGTACAAGACAATCAATCATTTTCCTCTTATGGTGTAATCAGAGGTCTTCATGCGCAATCTGGTGAATTTGCACAGGCAAAATTGGTTCGTGTTATTAAAGGCGAAGTTTTAGACGTTGCGGTAGATATTCGCCCAGGTTCACCAACTTATGGTAAACACATTTCGGTGAAATTAAGTGCAGAAAATAAGTTACAACTTTATGTTCCTCGTGGATTTTTGCATGGCTTCTCCGTATTAAGTGAAACTGCTGAATTCTTTTATAAATGCGACAACTTTTACAATAAAGCATCTGAAGTTGGCGTAATGTATAACGATAAAGATTTGGCTATCGATTGGATGATTCCATCAGATCAAGAAGCCGTTTCGGACAAAGATTTAATCTTAAATAGCTTTTCTTCTCTAAAATAATATGAGTAAAATATTAGTAATCGGCGCTGGTGGTCAATTAGGTCAGTGCCTTAAAACCGTTGCAGAGCGAAGAGAGATTTCGGAAATTGTTTTTCCTGTAGAACAAGAAGCAAACATCCTAAATCAGGAACTATTAAACAGTCTTCTGGAAAAGGAAAAACCACGATTTGTAATCAATTGCGCGGCCTATACTGCGGTAGATAAAGCGGAAGATGAAGTTGATTTATCGAAAGCGGTAAATGAAACAGGTGCTGCTAATCTGGCGAGGGCTTGTAAAGCGAATGGGGCAACTTTAGTTCACGTTTCAACCGATTTTGTATTTGAAGGCAATGAAGTAAAACTGTTGAAAGAAGATGATGTAGCAAATCCAATAAACGTCTATGGGCTAACCAAATTAGATGGTGAAAAAGCAGTTGCCCGTATTTTGGACGAGCATTTTATTTTGCGTACAAGTTGGTTGTATTCAGAATATGGAAACAATTTTGTAAGAACCATGCTTAAGCTTGGCGCTGAACGTGATGAGTTAGGTATTATTGCAGATCAGGTTGGTACCCCTACTTATGCAGTTGATTTAGCAAATACAATTTTTGATATTATCCAATCTGAAAATAAAAGCTATGGGTTATATCATTACAGTAATGAGGGCGTAACCTCGTGGTTCGATTTTGCGAAAGCCATATTCGATATTAGTAATACCTCGGTCAAGGTAAATCCAATTCCAGGTTCAGCATACCCGACAAAAGCAAAACGTCCAGCTTTTTCGGTAATGGATAAATCGAAAATTAAATCTACGTTTAATATACAAATTCCATATTGGAGAGATAGTTTGATGGAGTGTATTAAACAGTTGACTAAATAATAAATTAATCAAATGTAGATTAGGGACGATCTTAAATCTATAATCTCAAATCAAATATCAAAAATATGAAAGGCATAATCCTAGCCGGTGGAAGCGGAACACGTTTACATCCTTTGACTTTAGCTTGTAGCAAACAAATGATGCCGGTTTACGATAAACCGATGATCTATTATCCTCTGTCGACTCTAATGCTTGCTGGGATCAAAGAAATATTAATTATTTCTACACCACATGATTTACCAAATTTTGAGAAACTACTGGGTGATGGTGCTTCTTTAGGTTGTAAATTTAGTTATGCCGTACAGGCTGAGCCAAACGGATTAGCACAAGCATTTGTAATTGGAGAAGAATTTATTGGTAAAGATAAAGTTGCTTTAGTGCTTGGTGATAATATTTTTCATGGCGATGGAATGGCAAAATTATTACAAGCCAGCTCAAATCCAGAAGGTGGAGTTGTTTTTGCTTATCAGGTTTCTGATCCCGAACGTTATGGAGTAGTTGAATTTGATGAACATAAAAATGCAATTTCCATTGAAGAAAAACCTGAGCAACCAAAATCAGATTATGCGGTACCAGGATTATATTTCTATGATAACGAAGTTGTAGAAATTGCCAAGAACATCAAACCATCTCCACGTGGCGAATATGAAATTACTGATATCAACAAGGTTTATTTAGAAAGAGGTACTTTAAAAGTAGGTGTTTTATCTCGTGGTACTGCCTGGTTAGATACCGGAACTTTTACTTCTCTAATGCAAGCCGGGCAATTCGTTCAGATTATTGAAGAGCGCCAGGGACTCAAGATCGGTTGTATAGAAGAAATTGCCTATCGCATGGGTTTCATCAATGCCGAACAACTTAGAGCAATTGCTACCCCACTTGTTAAAAGTGGTTATGGTGCTTACCTGCTAAAACAGATTAAGTAAGATATTTAAAATAATTTTAGAAGGGTTCTTGTTGTTCAAAACTAACAAGAACTCTTTTTTTGAAATAATAAATTATAAGTAATTTACCAGGTCAGGTAGCGATTAAGAGTTAAGTCGACGTTGGTACGGGGTATGGTCTATCCTGTTATAGCTATACACGAATGAGTATCTTAATGAGTAGCTATGTAGGTTTAATAACCTATTAAAAAGTATCACCAAAACATATTTATACCAAAGAAAGTTCAGATCACCACTGACTTTTCTCAATCTCCGTTTATCAAAATTTAATCAGTCGAGATTAAGAGATTAGTTTTTATTTGGCGGGTTGAGTAGGATTTGTTATTAATCTATGCAGGCGATTTTATTTATCTTTACTGCGATATATCAAAGTAAATGGATAAAGAAAAGCGGATTGCAATTATAGGATTGGGTTATGTAGGACTGCCTTTGGCAATTGAGTTTGCCAAAAAATATTCAGTCGTAGGTTTTGATATTAACGAGCACAGAGTACTTGAATTAAATAATGTCCATGATCATACCCAAGAAGCAAATCTTGATGAGTTAGCAAGAGTAATTGATACTTGCGATATTCGATTTAGCGCACATCTTCCTGACATTAGTCACTGTAATATTTTTATTGTTACGGTTCCAACGCCTATAGATCATTTAAAAAGACCCGATTTAGAACCTTTACTTACCGCATCAAAAATGCTGGGAATTGTATTGAAAAGGGGTGATATCGTTATTTACGAATCAACGGTATATCCTGGTTGCACGGAGGAAGATTGTGTTCCAGTTTTAGAAAAGATCTCGAGGCTAGAGTATAATATAGATTTCTTTTGCGGTTATTCTCCAGAAAGAATTAACCCTGGCGATAAAGTTAATACGTTGACCAAAATTAAAAAAGTAACCTCAGGCTCTAACCCTGAAATTGCAGTTGAGATCGATAATTTATATTCAAGCATTATTACTGCAGGCACACATTTAGCTCCGAGTATTAAAGTTGCAGAAGCTTCAAAGGCGATTGAAAATGCACAACGTGATGTTAACATTTCGTTTGTAAACGAACTGGCCTTAATTTTTGATAAGATGGAAATAGATACAGCAGACGTATTAGCTGCTGCGGCTACAAAATGGAATTTTTTAAATTACAAACCTGGTTTAGTTGGTGGTCACTGCATTGGTGTCGATCCGTATTATCTGGCATATAAATCAGAGTCGTTGGGCTATAAACCTGAAGTTATTTTATCTGGTAGAAGAGTTAATGATAACATGGGTATGTTCGTAGCGAACAAAGTTATTAAAATGATGGTTGCCAGAGATAAATCCATCAAAAATGCCAAAGTGTTAATACTTGGCTTCGCTTTTAAAGAAAACTGTCCAGATACCAGAAATACCCGCGTAATCGATATTTATAAAGAATTAAGGTCTTTTTCGATCGATGTGGATGTGTATGATCCCTGGGCGGAGGCCGAACTGGTGCAGGCAGAATACAATATCTTTTTATTAAAAAATGAGCCCTCAGAAAATTATGATGCGATTATTTTGGCAGTGGCTCATACACAGTTTTTGGAATTGAACTATGCCGCTTTCAAAGACTCCGGAGCGATAATTTTTGATACAAAGTCATTTATAGACAGAAAATTATCCGATGCAAGATTATAATCTGAAAAACATAAAGAAGTTGTTAGTTGATCGTTTTAGTTTTTCAACTCACCAATATTATTACCTATATTTGCAAGCTTAAACTCTATGAATAATTTATGAAGGTTGCTCTTATCACTGGTGTTACCGGACAGGATGGTGCTTATTTAGCCGAATTTTTGCTAAAAAAGGGGTATTTTGTTCATGGTCTAAAAAGAAGAAGTTCTCTGTTCAATACTGATCGAATTGATCATTTATACCAGGATCAGCATGAAAATAATGTGCATTTTAAATTACATTATGGAGATTTAACCGATTCGACCAATCTGATCAGAATTATACAGGAAACTCAACCAGACGAGATTTACAATTTAGCGGCGATGAGCCATGTTCATGTAAGTTTTGAAATGCCAGAATATACTGCAAATGCAGATGGTATTGGTACTTTAAGGTTATTGGAGGCGATCAGAATTCTGGGTTTAACGGGGAAAACAAAAATTTATCAGGCCTCAACTTCAGAGCTATACGGATTGGTACAAGCGGTTCCGCAGAGTGAAACTACGCCGTTTTATCCACGTTCCCCTTATGCTGTAGCAAAGATTTATGGTTACTGGATCACGGTAAATTATCGTGAAGCTTATGGTATGTTTGCTTGTAATGGTATCCTGTTTAATCACGAGAGTCCGTTAAGAGGTGAAACCTTTGTAACGCGTAAAATTACAAGAGCCGCAACTAAAATCGCTTTAGGTTTACAAAATTGTCTTTATTTAGGTAATCTTTCTGCTCAAAGAGATTGGGGGCATGCCAAAGATTACATCGAAGCGATGTGGCTTATTTTGCAACAAGAAAGCGCAGAAGATTATGTCATTGCAACTGGTGTCACCACGACTGTTCGGGATTTCGTTCGTATGAGTTTTGCTGAATTGGGCATTGAAGTCGAGTTCTCTGGTAAAGACGAAAATGAAAAAGGCGTAATCATTAACGTGGATGAAGAAAGGGTCATTGCTTTAGGTTTGAAGATGGATAATTTAAAACCAGGCCAAACCATAGTTAAAGTAGATCCGAAATATTTCCGTCCAACTGAAGTAGATTTATTACTGGGTGACCCAACAAAATCTAAAACGAAGTTGGGTTGGCAGCCAAAGTACGACTTACCTGCTCTAGTTAAGGATATGGTAATTTCTGATCTTCACTTAATGAAAAAAGATGAACACCTAAAAGAGGGTGGTTTTAAAACCCTAAATTACTTTGAATAAACGAGAAGCTCAATAGCTGATCGCAATAATATATCTATGAAACAAAAATTAGTTCTTTTAACATCTTTCATTTTTTTTATATTCTTAGTCAACACGGATGTGTTGGCTCAAAGTAACTATGCCAATCAAAAGGTAGATGAACTATCAGATGCCCAAATCAAGACACTGATGCAGCGGGCAGAATCTTTAGGTTACAGCGATGCGCAATTGGAGCAAATGGCTTCTGCTCAGGGTATGAAGCAAGATGAAGTATTAAAGCTTCGTAAAAGAGTCGAAACCATTAGAAAACAAGGCTCTTCAGGTGCCACTGTAAAGCAAGATGCGAATAAAAGTAATTCAACTAATACGGATCGGCAATATCTTGGATCGAGCGATAGTACCTTAACAAATCAACCCACTAAGCAAGATTTGATCGATAAAGCTTTCGAAGATTTAAAACCGAAAATTTTTGGTTCTCAATTATTTAAAAATTCCAACATCACTTTTGAGCCTAATTTAAGAATGGCTACTCCAGCAGGTTATGTAATTGGCCCAGATGATCAATTGCTGATTGATCTGACTGGTGATAATGAAGCTAACTATGACTTAAAAGTAAGTCCAGAGGGATCAATTCGCTTAGAATACGTAGGATTAGTAAAAGTTGGTGGTTTAAGTATTGATGAGGCCCGTTCGAAGATTAAAAATCTGATGGGTTCAACCTACCCAGGCTTGCGTTCTGGTAGAACCAACTTAGCTATTAATTTAGGGAATATCCGAGGTATTAAAGTTATTTTAAATGGGCAGGTTACAAAACCTGGTACTTATACTTTATCATCTTTATCCAGTGTATTTAATGCGCTATATGCTGCAGGTGGCCCGAGTGATAACGGTTCTTATCGTAAAATTCAAGTGGTTAGAAATAATCGTGTGGTGGCTATTGTAGATTTTTATGATTTAATTATCAATGGTATGCAAAAGGGCAATATCCGTTTGCAGGATCAGGATGTAATTAACGTTCCAGTTTATGAAAACAGAGTAGAAGTCGTTGGAGAGGTTAAAAACCCTGCGATTTTTGAAACTTTAGCTGGAGAGCATTTTCAAAATGTATTAAACTTTGCTGGTGGCTTTTCAAATATAGCCTATCAATCAGCTGTTAAAGTTTTCCAAAATACAGCAAGAGAAAGAAAGATCAGCGATATTTTTGCAGTTGATTTTAATTCTTATATACCTAAAAATGGGGATAAATTTTTTGTAGAACCTATTTTAGATCGCTTTGAAAACAGGGTTGAAATTAATGGAGCAGTTTTTAGACCAGGTTATTTTGAACTGGAAAAAGGCATGACCTTGAAACAACTTATACAAAAGGCAGATGGTTTAAAGGAAGATGCATTTATGAATCGAGGTTACATTAACCGATTAAATGCGGATAATACGCTCGGATTGGAGTCGTTTGATGTGGCGGCAATTATGAATGGCAGTCAGACTGATATACCTTTGAAAAGAGAAGATAAGATTACCATTTCTTCAATTTTTGATTTAAGAGAAGAATATAAAGTTACTGTACAGGGAGAGGTTAGAGAACCCAATCAGTTTCCTTATGCCAAGAATATGAATCTTGAGGATGCGATTCAAATGGCTGGAGGTTTTAAGGAAGGTGCATCACCTAATCGTATCGAAATATCGAGACGAGTTCGCAATAGCAATATTCAATCAGTTGCCGCTAGTACAGCTGATGTTTTTACCGTAAATATTGATCGTAATCTTAAACTGGTTACTGATACTGTATTCAGATTACAACCATTCGATATCGTTTCGGTTAGAAGCGCAGAAGGTTATGTGGTTCAGAAACAAGTTAAAATTGAAGGAGAGGTTTTATACCCAGGAACCTATACTATTAAAAGTAAAAATGAGCGTATTTCTGATCTGATCAAAAGAGCTGGAGGATTAACTGCATTAGCTTACACAGATGGTGCTTCCTTAAAAAGATCTGGTAGAGATACTGCTTTATTTCAAAGTCAGAAAGATTCTTTACAAAAAGAATTGTTAATTAGAAGAGCAAAATATGGTAATTCCTACTCCATGCAGGAACTACTGGGAGATTCTAAATCAGATGATCGCAAGCAAGAGGAGCAGGCAAGAATCATGAATTTACAACGAGTAACTCAATCTGGAGTAGATACGACTTCATTCAGAAGACAACCTCAGGTTATTGCTTCGGATATGGTTGGCATAGATTTAACTAAAATTTTGAAAGAGCCAGGCGAGAGATATGATTTATTACTTGAGGACGGCGATGTCATTAAAGTACCTAAGCAACTACAGACTGTTCGGGTTAGCGGCGAAGTGCTTAATCCAAATAATATTGTTTTCAGAACTGGTAAAAGTTTTAAGGCGTACGTAAATGGAGCTGGTGGCTTTACTGCAAGCGCATTAAAAGGTAGAGCTTATGTTAAATATGCTAATGGCTCTGTTGAAGGAGCACGAAGCTTTTTAATCTTTAATAATTACCCAAAGATCAGGCCAGGAGCCGAAATTCTAGTGCCTAAAAGAGCTGAAAGAGAAAGGCTGACAGCCGCAGCCTGGATAGGTATAGGGACAGGTCTGGCATCTCTAGGGGCAATTATAGTAAGTTTGTTGAGATAAGTTGACAGAATAAAAAAAGATTAGATTTTTATACAAATGATTAACGATCAACAAAATTATTTAACGAATGATCAAGATGACGAAATATCTCTCAAGCAACTTATCCTTAAAGGAAATCAGTGGCTTCAGTATTTATTTTCGAGATGGATCATTATTGTTATTTTTAGCCTAATAGGAGCAGCATTAGGGTTTTTCTACGCGAATTATAAAAAGGCTGTTTATACAGCAACAACTACTTTTGTATTAGAAGATGAAAAAGGTGGCGGCGGGTTAGGTAATTTGTCTGGTCTTGCTTCTTTAGCAGGTGTGGATCTTGGAGGCAGTGGCGGTGGTATTTTTCAAGGAGATAATATTTTGGGCTTGTATAAGTCTAGAATGATGCTTGAACAAACTTTGCTCAGTGCTGTTGATGTAGGAGGAGGCAGGGAATTGCTAGTCGATCGATATATTGCGTTCAATAATTTAAAGAAAGGCTGGATAGAAAAGCCTTCTTTAGCCAACTTAAAATTTAAAGTAGACACTACACTTGATAATGGAGTAGTTTTCAAAACTGATAGACTTAGAGATAGTATTTTAGGTGTTATTGTTGCGGATTTAAATAAATCCTACCTTAATGTCACTAAGCCTGATAAAAAATTAAGTGCAATTCAGGTAGATGTTAAGGCAAGCGATGAAGTATTTGCAAAAGCTTTCAATGATGCTTTGGTAAAAAATGTAAATGAATTTTATATCAGGACCAAAACTAAAAAGACATTAAATAACGTTCAAATTTTGCAGCACAAGACTGATTCAGTCCGGGCAGTAATGAATGGTGCTATTTATAGTGCAGTGGCCATTGCAGATGCCACCCCTAACTTGAACCCTACTAGACAGGTTCAAAGGATAGCACCATCACAAAAAGCACAATTTTCAGCAGAAACTAATAAGGCTGTTTTAGGAGAAATGGTTAAAAATTTAGAGCTAACTAAAATGTCTCTATTGAAAGAAACACCGTTAATTCAAGTTGTTGATCAACCTATTTATCCTCTAAAAAAGGAAAAGTTTGGCAAGGCGAAAGGAATTGTTATAGGTGGTTTTGTAGCATGCTTTTTAATTTGTTTTTATCTAATCTTTCGTAAAATTTTAAAAAATATTCTAGCTTAAATAATGAATATATTAAATTTAATAGGTCGAAAAAATGAGTTATTCCACTCTGACATTAATTTCAATGAGCTGGTTTTACTTGACATTATATCAAGATCAAAATTTCTTGTGATAGGTGGCGCAGGCTCGATAGGCCAAGCGGTAACCAAGGAAATTTTCAAACGCAATCCTTTAAAACTTCATGTTGTAGACATTAGTGAAAATAATATGGTGGAGTTAGTAAGAGATATAAGAAGCTCCTATGGCTATATTGATGGTGACTTTCAAACTTTTGCACTGGATATCGGTTCAATTGAATATGATGCGTTTATAGAGGCTGATGGTGTTTACGACTATGTCCTAAATCTTTCTGCGTTGAAACATGTTAGAAGCGAAAAAGATCCTTTTACATTGATGAGAATGATTGATGTAAATATTTTCAACACCGAAAAAACACTTAACCAATCCATTGCAAAAGGTGTAAAAAAATATTTCTGTGTATCCACGGATAAAGCTGCAAATCCAGTTAATATGATGGGGGCATCAAAACGTATCATGGAAATGTTTTTGATGCGTAAAAGTAAAGAAATATCAATTTCGACTGCTCGTTTTGCTAACGTGGCTTTTTCTGATGGTTCGCTGTTGCATGGTTTTAATCAAAGAATACAAAAAAGACAGCCTATTGTAGCTCCAAACGATATAAAAAGGTATTTTGTAATCCCTAAAGAATCTGGTGAGTTATGTTTAATGTCTTGCATATTTGGTGAAAATAGAGATATTTTTTTTCCAAAATTAAGTGAGGATTTGCATTTGATTACTTTTGCAGATATTGCAATAAAATATCTAAATAATTTAGGGTACGAGCCATATCTATGCGAAACCGAAGAGGAAGCTAGAGAGCTTATCAAAACTTTGCCTCAAGATAAAAAGTGGCCTTGTTTGTTTACCAATAGTGATACAACAGGAGAAAAAGATTTTGAAGAATTTTTTACCTCAGCTGAGACTTTGGATATGAAAACATTTGAAAATTTAGGAATTATTAAAAATGAAGCTCATTTCGATAACGACAAGCTAGATAATTTTTTGACTACTATATCAAAATATAAAATAGAAAAGAAATGGTCTAAAGAGCAGATTGTTGATTTGTTTCACAAAATGATACCAGCTTTTGGGCATAAAGAAACAGGAAAATATTTAGATGCAAAAATGTAAATAATGGAAAAATTCCAGAAAGTTGTTGACTTCGTAAAAAAAAAATATCCAAATAAGGACTTCATTTCCTTGCACGAGCCTGTATTTATCGGTAACGAAAAAAAATACGTTAATGATGCCATAGATTCTACATTTGTCTCCTCAGTTGGAGCCTTCGTAAACCGCTTTGAGGAGATGATGTGTGAAATTACGGGTGCTAAATATGCTATTGCCATTGTAAATGGCACTAACGCGCTGCATTTAGGTCTATTGCTTGCTGACGTTAAACGGGATGATGAGGTTTTATCACAAGCATTAACTTTTATTGCTACTGCAAACGCTATTTCATATATTGGGGCAACCCCAGTTTTTATTGATGTTGATAAGGAGACATTGGGTCTGTCGCCAAAAGCGCTAAGCGATTTTTTACAAGCAAACGCAGACTTACGTAAAGATGGTAGTTATAACAAAGTAACTGGTAAACGTATTGCTGCTTGCGTGCCTATGCATACATTTGGATTACCTTGTAAAATAGATGAAATTGCATCGATTTGTGAACAATGGAAAATTGCTTTAGTGGAAGATGCAGCGGAGTCGTTAGGGAGCTATTATAAAGACAGACACACTGGTATATTTGGTAAGGTCGGGATATTCAGCTTTAATGGAAATAAAACTGTTACCTGTGGTGGCGGTGGTGCATTAATTACAAATGATGAAGCAATTGCAAAAAGAGCTAAACATTTAACCACCCAAGCTAAAGTACCTCATAAGTGGGAATTTTTTCACGATGAAATAGGTTACAACTATCGCATGCCTAATTTAAACGCTGCATTAGCTTGCGCACAGTTAGAGCAAGTAGCAATGTTTGTGGAAAACAAGAGAGAGTTGGCTTTAGAATACAGGGAGCTTTTTACTGAACTTAACATCTCTTTTATAGAAGAGCCAATTGATGCTAAAGCGAATTATTGGCTTAATGCGATTCTTTTAGAGGATTTGGCCCAGCGAGATGCGTTTTTAGAATATACTAATAGTAACGGTGTTATGACTCGTCCTGTTTGGGAGTTGATGAACCGTTTACCAATGTTTACTAAATGCCAGACTGATGACCTTACCAATAGCATTTGGATTGCAGATAGGTTAATAAATATTCCAAGTGGTTTTAGGGTGAAATAGTTGATGAAAACTAATCTTATTTTAATTGGTGGTGGTGGACATTGTAAAGTCTGTATAGACGTAATTGAGCAAACTGGTCACTTCGAAATAATAGGCATATTAGATTTAGCAGAATTAGTAGGAACAAGTGTTCTTAACTATCCATTCATAGGTACAGACGAAGATGTGGTAAAGTATGTTAAACTCGGCTGTAGCTTCTTAATTACCGTAGGACAAATAAAATCATCTACTCTAAGGGAAAAATTATTTAATATATTAAAAGAAAATAATGCAATTATAGCAACTGTAGTTGCTCCATCTGCCCATGTGTCTAAATATAGCAAGATTGGAATTGGCACTATTGTTATGCATCATGTAATTATTAATGCTGGAGTTATTATTGGCGATAATTGTATTGTAAATAATAAAAGTGACATAGAGCATGATACCATTGTGGGTAATCACACCCACATTTCTACCGGAGCCATTTTAAATGGCGACTGTAAAATTGGCGATGGTGTATTTATTGGAAGTAATACTACCGTCGCTAATCAAATTACTATTGAAGATAATGCTTTAATAGGTGCAGGATCGGTAGTGATTAAAAATATTCTAACAAACGATATACAGGTAGGTAATCCTGCCAAAAGCATTATTAAATGAAGAGCACAATTATAATTGCAGAGGCTGGGGTCAATCATAATGGAAGTATAGAAAATGCTTTTAGGTTGATTGATGCAGCCGTAGAGGCAGGTGTCGATTATGTTAAATTTCAAACGTTTAAAGCAGCTAAACTTGTTTCTGTAGAAGCAAAAAAGGCCGATTATCAAATAGAAAATACTAAAAATGATACTGAATCTCAGTTTGAGATGTTACAAAAGTTGGAACTTTCAGAGAATGATCATGAAACGCTAATTCAGTATTGTAAAGAAAAAAATATTAAGTTCTTTTCGACTGCTTTCGATCTAACTTCACTCCAATATTTAGCAACTATTGGCTTAGATATGGTAAAAATTCCATCGGGTGAAATTACCAACCTTCCGTATTTACGTTTAGCGGCTAAACTATTTCCAAAAGTTATTCTTTCTACAGGCATGGCCACTCTTCAAGATATCAGCTCGGCCTTAAATGTGTTTTTGAATGCTGGTATAGCAAAAGCGAATATCACCATATTGCATTGCAATACAGAATACCCTACGCCAATGCTTGATGTTAATCTTAAGGCAATGCTTACTATTGGAGAACAATTCGGAACTGCAATAGGTTATTCAGATCACACGCTTGGAATTGAAGTTCCAATAGCCGCTGTAGCTTTAGGAGCTGCCATGATTGAAAAGCATTATACTTTAGATCGTAATTTACCTGGACCCGACCATATTGCATCTTTAGAGCCAAACGAATTAAAAGCAATGGTTTCAGCTATTAGAAATATCGAAAGTGCAATGTTAGGTTCTGGATTAAAAGAGCCTTCGAATTCAGAAATTAAAAATATTAGCATTGCTAGAAAAAGTATTCATATAAGCGTTGCCAAAGCAAAAGGTGAAAAAATTATTGAACAAGATTTAGAGATGCTTAGACCAGGAGATGGAATTTCACCAATGGAAATGGATAATATTATTGGCAGAGCCGTAAATAGACCACTAACGGCTGGTCATAAATTGGCGTTGAGCGACCTTGAAGTATGAGAATAGCTATACTAACAAGCTCTCGGGCTGACTATGGAATTTACATGCCTTTGATAAAAAAATTGAAGGAAGATCCCTTTTTTAATCTCGATGTCATCGCTTTTGGCACGCATTTATCACCGTTTCATGGAGAAACTATCAAACAAATTCAAAACGATGGCTTTGACGTAAAGTATAAGGTGGAATCAATGTTACTCACAGATAGTCCTGAGGCTATTGCTACCGCCGTCGGTTTAACAATAATAAAGTTCGCCGATTTTTGGAACAAGTACAAATCAGAATTTGATCTTGTTTTCTGCTTAGGTGATCGATATGAAATGTTTGCTGCCGTAACGGCTGGCGTACCTTTTAACATTCCGTTCGCTCACTTGCATGGAGGCGAAACCACTTTGGGAGCAATTGATAATATTTATCGTCATGCGATTACGCTTGCTTCAAGGTATCATTTCGTAGCTACAGATATTTACGCGAAAAGAGTTGCAGATCTAACAGATAATAGAGTCAATATCACTACGGTTGGTGCATTAAGTTTGGATAATCTCACCAGTTTGGAAATGCTTACTATAACTGAATTTAAAGCAAAATGGGATATCGATTTATCCTTAAGAACAATTCTATGCACTTTTCATCCTGAAACTGTATCATATCATTCGAATGAAACTTATGCTGAAGAGTTAACTCAAGCTATAAATAAGCTTAAGGCTAAATATCAAGTATTGATTACCATGCCAAATGCAGATACGGCAGGGAACATTATACGAAATGCATTGAATATAAATTTTAGAATTGATTCGAAAGTTTTTTTAATTGAAAACTTGGGATCTAAAAGTTACTTTACCGCTATGAAATACTGTTCTTTTTTATTGGGCAATACCTCTAGTGGGATTATCGAAGCTGCGTCGTTTGGTAAATATGTAATTAATTTAGGTGATCGTCAAAAAGGAAGAGCTGCAGGAAATAACGTAATTCATACAGAAGTAAATTCAAGTGCCATAATTGATGCTGTAAATGAAATTGAAATTCTGCAAAATCCAAGCAATGAGAATATATATTGGAGTGGTGGTGCAACAGATAAGATAATTAAAGCAATTAAATATATTGATTTGGACACTCCATTAGTAAAAACCTTTGATAACTTAGATAAATGAGTATTGTATCCAAACATTGCATAAATAAAAATAGTAGTGTAAAAGAAGCGCTTAGCAAGCTCAATGAAATTGCACCTGACTCTATACTTTTTGTGGTTGACGAAGACGTCAAATTATTAGGATCGTTAACAGATGGCGACCTTAGACGTGGATTTATTAATAATCTAGGATTTGAAGATTCATTACTTAACTTCATTAAAAAGGATCCACTTTCTATTCACCTAAACAATTATTCTCTAGAAGAACTTAAATCATATCAGGAAAGACTCTTTAAACTTATACCAATTTTAGATGACGAAAACATAATTGTTGACATCTTAAATTTTAGATATCAATCAACTATTATTCCAGCTGATGCAGTTTTGATGGCAGGAGGTAAAGGTAAACGTTTGATGCCTCTAACTAAAAACACGCCGAAACCACTTCTGAAAGTTGGTGATAAACCAATTATTGAATACAACATTGACCGATTTATTGAAGTTGGTGTAAAAAACATTAACTTGAGTATCAATTATTTGGGAGAACAGTTGATTAATTATTTTGGTAACGGAGAAAATAAGGGTGCTAACATTAAATATGTTAAAGAAACACAGCCGTTGGGCACCATAGGATCAATTTTGTTAATAAATGACTTCAAATTCGATGATGTTATAGTAATGAACAGCGACATTTTGACGAATATTGACTTCGAAGACTTTTTTCTTACTTACAAAAATTCTGGAGCAGATATGGCTATTGCTGCCACCTCTTATCATGTTGATGTTCCTTATGCAGTATTAGAGGTTGATGGAGGAAATAAAGTACAGTCTTTAAAAGAAAAACCAAGGTACACGTATTATTCAAATGCTGGCATTTATATTCTAAAAAGGGAACTATTGAATATGATTCCAAGGAATGAATTTTACGATATAACAGATTTAATGGATGCGATTTTGGCGCAAGGGAAAAGTATGATTACCTATCCAATTAATGGTTACTGGCTTGATATTGGAAAGCATGAGGACTTTAATAAAGCCCAAGAAGATATCAAACATATAAAAATTTAATATGGCAAAAATTTTAATAACAATGTGTGCAAGGGGTGGTTCGAAAGGGATTCCAGGTAAAAATATTAAGCCAATCGCCGGTAAGCCCTTAATTGCATATACTTTAACTATCGCCAACGCTTTTGCCGCACAACATCTTGCTCATATCGCTCTATCAACAGATGACTACGAAATTAAAAAAGTGGCTGCTCAACTAGGGTTAAACACTAATTATAGTAGACCAACTACGCTAGCTACTGATACTGCAGGAAAAATTGATACTATAAAAGACTTAGTTGTTTTTGAAGAAATGAACCGCAATGTCGAGTATGAATACATTCTAGACCTTGATCTCACATCTCCACTGCGTACATTAGAAGACTTAAATAATGCCTTTTCGGATTTTAAAAACAGAGATGCACTAACACTATTTTCTGTTAATCCAGCAAGCAGAAATCCGTATTTTAATATGGTTGAAAAAAAAGATAGTGGTTATTTTGGATTAATCAAAACAAACCCAGATGGCTCTGTTCTAAGTCGACAAAGTGCTCCTCCTGTTTATGATTTGAACGCATCTTTTTATTGGTATAAACGATCTTTTTTCGATACAGATCTTAAATCTCCAATAACTGCCCAATCAATTATTTACGAGATGCCACATATCTGTTTTGATCTTGATCATCCAATTGATTTCGAATTTTTAGATTATCTTTTAAAGAATAATAAAATTGATTGGCTAATATGATCATATTGATTGTTGGGTTAGGATCTATTGCTCAGAAGCACATCGATGCATTAAGGAAAATTACTTCCGATTTGTTGATTTACGCACTTCGTTCGAATGCACATGCTGATAAACTCCCAGGTATTATTAATATCTTTGATCTGTCTGTGATTGAAACTATTCAAATTGATTTTGCCATTATATCCAACCCAACAGCCTATCATAAACAAACTATTAAGCAACTTATCAAACTGCATATCCCTTTATTTATTGAGAAACCTATATTTGATACGCTAGAAATAGGAGATTTGTTGTCAGAGATTAAAACCCATAATATTACGACTTATGTAGCTTGCAACCTGAGATTTTTAGGCGCTATTAAGTTTGTTAAGGAATTTATTGTCGACAAAAGAGTTAATGAGGTAAATTGTTATTGTGGATCCTATTTGCCTGATTGGAGACCAGGTAAAAATTTTAGAACAATCTATAGTGCTAATAAAGAAATGGGTGGCGGTGTTCATATCGATCTTATACATGAAATCGATTATCTTTATTGGCTTTTTGGTGCGCCAAAATATGTGAGTGCAAAAAGAACGAATAATTCATCTTTGGCAATAACGGCAATAGATTATGCTAATTATTTACTTGGGTACGAATTCTTCTCAGTAAACGTTATACTTAATTATTATCGGAGGGATGCAAAACGTATTCTGGAAATTGTAACAGAAGAAGGAACGATTGAAGTAAATTTACTGACAAATAAGGTGCACTATAATGGTTTAGTTGTTTTTGAAACAGATAAAACAATTCTTTCGACATATGAAGATCAGCTCAGATTTTTCATTAACGATGTTGTAGAAAAGAAAATTGAATTTAATACCGCTGATGAAGCATTTGAAATATTAAAGTTATGTTTAGCAACCGATTAAAAGATAAGATTGTTATCGTTACAGGTGGGAGTGGTTTAATTGGTAAGTCAATTGTAAAGCATTTAAAAGAGAATGGGGCAACTGTGATAAATGCGGATCTAACAGTTGAGACCAATTGGGAAAATGGCGACTATCAATGTGATGTTACCAGCGAGAGTAATATTGTCCAGTTAATTCAAAATGTACTAGAAAGATTTGGCAAAATTGATGGGCTAGTGAATAACGCATATCCACGAACGGCTGATTGGGGAGTGAAATTTGAAGACATTCCTTTAGAGTCGTGGAGAAAAAATGTCGATATCCAGATGAATGCTGTTTTTGCTATTTGTCAAGAGGTATTGGTTAGTATGAAGGCAAATAAATCTGGATCTATAGTTAATATCTCATCTATATATGGAGTAGTAGGGAATGACTTTACTATCTATGAGGGTTATGGTGGTACTTCTCCTGCAGCTTATTCAGCGATAAAGGGTGGTATTGTCAATTTCACAAGATATCTCGCTTCTTATTTTGGAAAAGATAATATACGAGTTAATTGCGTATCTCCTGGAGGGATAGAAGACGCACAGCATCCATCATTTATCGAGCGTTATAAATCAAAATCTCCTTTGAAGAGAATGGGGAAGCCCGAAGAAATTGCACCAGCTGTTACGTTTTTATTATCAGATGAGGCATCTTTTATCACAGGGCATAATTTAATGGTGGATGGGGGTTGGACTGCAATTTAAGTCGACCCTTTAGTTAATCTTACTAAACTATTAGGGTTAAAATAAAATTAGATAATGAAAAATATAGTAATAATCGGTGCAGGACAATTGGGAAGCAGACACCTCCAGGGGCTTAAAACAGCGGAGGTAGATATGGATATTTTTGTGGTCGATCCCTATATCGAAGCACTTGAGATCGCAGAAAAGAGATATTATGAAGTTGAGCACAATCCGACAATCCGAAGTATAAATTTCTGTAGTAGCATAACATTACTCCCCAATGATTTGGATTTAGTGATTTTAGCAACAAGCTCGTTAATCCGTGCAGAAATTACAACTGCGCTTATTCAGGCTAAAAAGGTTAAAAATATAGTCTTTGAAAAGTTTTTGTTTCCATCTATTTCCACTTATTCAACTATTCTAAATTTATTGGATGTGAACAATGTAAATGCTTGGGTGAATTGTCCTAGACGAATGTTTTCTTACTTTGATCAGATTAAAGAGATCATTGAAAATGAAGAAAAGGTTAAGTTCAGTGTAAGTGGTGGCCAATGGGGTTTGGCATGCAACTCCATTCATTTCATTGACATTTTTTCGTTTCTCTCCGCCACTGCACATTATTCACTGGATATTTCAAGATTAGACACTAAAATTATAGAAAGTAAAAGGTCGGGATATATTGAGTTTACAGGAACAATTGCTGGAGCATTCGAAAATCAGCAACAATTTGAAATTACTTCACTTGAGGGAGAATCTAATCCTCCTGTTATCACAATCAATACTACAAACTACCAAATATTGATTAATGAATCAAAGTCTGAAATGGTTGTGAGTAAAAGAGGCGCAGATGATCAAGAAATTCCAATTCAAATGGCTTACCAAAGTCAACTAACAGGAAATTTAGCTGAACAAATTTTGAATACGGGAAAGTGTAAGCTTACACCTTTTAAAGAATCGTGCGACCTTCATCTCACTTTTCTGAAACCTATTGTTAATTTTTATAATTCATTATCAGGTAATGAAGGTGATTATTGCCCAATAACATAAATGTATGGAAAGTGTTTGGCTTATAGGAACGGGTTTAATTGGAACAGAATACGCAAAAATCTTAAAACATTTAAATGTGGATTTTATCTCAATTGGACGTGGAAATAAAAATTCTGAAATATTTGAGAAGAAAGTGGGGAGTAAACCAAGGAATGGAGGGTTGGCAAAGTTTATAACAGAAAAGCCTGAGCTGCCATCATGTGCTATTGTAGCCGTTGGGGTGGATGTACTTGCTGAAACTGCAAAAATGCTGTTAAATTACGGTGTAAATAAAATTCTTTTGGAAAAACCTGGAGTTGCTTCGTTAGCGGAAATGGAGGAACTATCGCTTCTTGCCGAATCTAAAAATGCAACCGTATTACTTGCCTATAATAGACGCTTTTACAGCTCGGTATTGCAAGCGGAGAAAATTATAAAGGAAGACGGGGGTATTACTTCATTTCATTTTGAATTTACAGAGTGGTCACACGTAATCGAGAAATTAGATAAAGCAGAAATAACTTTACAGAATTGGTTCCTAGCTAATTCTTCGCATGTTGTAGATACTGCGTTCTTCTTAGGTAGTAAACCGTGCACTATTGCAACCTTCCGCAAAGGCGGAACCGCATGGCACCCAAGCGGAGCTATTTTTGCAGGTGCTGGTGAAACTGTAAATGGCGCGTTATTTTCTTATCAAGCAAACTGGGAAGCTCCAGGGCGCTGGGCTATTGAATTATTAACAAGATATCATAGATTATATTTAAAACCTATGGAAAGTTTACAGATTCAAGAAATTGGTAGTGTAAGTGTAAACTCTGTATCTTTAGATGATCAATTGGATAAAGAATTTAAGCCAGGGTTTTATTTACAAACAAAGGCATTTGTTGATGGTGATTATACACGTTTTTGTAGCTTAAAAATGCAACAGGAAAATATAGATAATTATTATTCACCAATGAGTGGATACAAAAAATAAAAAGTGTTAAGAGATCAAATTACTATTATCATTCCAGAGCACAACCGTCCTGAACATCTACGGCGCCTGCTCGACTATTTTTTAAGTTTTGGTCTTCAAATAATTGTTGCCGATTCCTCCAACATAAAGTTTAAATACCTTGCTGAATTTGATCACCTTATTGCCTATCGTTTTTTCCCAGGTGAAGATCTTGCTGCGAAGTTGAATAAGGTAGTCGAACTGATAAAGACGCCTTATGTAGTAATGTGTGCAAATGACGATTTTTTAGTTCCAAAAGCGATCGAAGACATCATTGAATTTTTAGAGTTGAATCCTGAGTACAATTCAGGACAAGGAGTCTACACTGATTTTAAATTCTTGAATGGAGAAATATGCAGCTCTTTAAGATATAAAGAAACAACAGATATAAATTTGAATTCGGATCTGGCTATGGATAGGTTATTCGCACTACAGAAAAAATATTTTCAATATTATTACGCTGTGTTCCGTACTGAAACATTTGAGAAAGTAATCAAATCAGTAATTTGCGATTCCGAATCGCAAATCCAAAATTTGTGTTTATTGGAGTCATATGTGTCTTGTTTTAGTGCCATTGATGGAAAGCATATCATCATGCCAATATTCTACGCTGCTAGAGAAAATATGGAAACCTCAGCTGCAACTGAAACAGATACTATTCCAGAAGTAATTCAAAAGCAAAAATATCGTGCGCAATATAGAAATCACCTAAATCTGCTATCTATTCATCTCGCCAATATTGATAATATTAAATATGAAGCTGCATTTGAACATGTTGAGAATGCAATTAAGATATACATATTACAGCTTTATCCAAATTTCTTTACTGTTAAAGGTAAATTAGTATTTTCTATTAGGAGTTTGTTGAAACGTTATGGAATTTTAAGGCTCTTGCAACAATTTAGAGCTAAAAAGAATGATCTTACAGCTTTGCCGATTAATATTAGTAATTCGGAAGAATTAAAGGTTATCGAATTTTACATCAAGAAATACGATTTTATTTACAAATAGCTATTAGTTTTGGCAGATTTTAAGGAAATATTAAAGCATGGTGCAAATTACCTTGTCGCTAATTTGGCAACGAAGGCACTCGCATTCATATCCATTCCAGTTTATACACATCTTTTAAGTACATCCGATTTTGGAATTGTAAATATATTTTTAGGGGTTTCAGGTATATTAAGCAGTTTACTAACGCTTTGTTGTGATCAGGCAGTAAGTAGGTATTATTTTGATAGAACCGATGATGAAGATTTTAAGAAATTTGTCGGCACATCATCCATAATTGCTTTAATTGTTTTTATTTTAAATGCTACCATCCTTATATTATTAGCAAACCAAGTTGGAACTTTAACAGGATTAACTCGCAATGTTATTTATCTATTGGTTCCATACACATTGGTAAATGTAATAGGACTTACCTACGAGCAGATTTATACCCCGATGAAGAAAAGCAAGAAAATTGCTATTTCCTCTCTACTAAGAGCTTATTTGGGTTTTATGTTTGCGGTAGCTTTTATTATGCTTTTCAAAGAAACTAAGTATCTGGGGCAAATTCTTGGGTTGATATGTGCGGGTATCATTATGATTGTTATTTGGTCAAAAGGGATAGCAAATCAAATAATAGTGGTGTTTGATCGAAAATACTTAAGATATATACTTAAATTTTCGGTACCACTTATTCCATATGCTCTAAGTGGAGTAATCATTGAACAATTTGGTAAAATTGCAATTGGGACTACGCAAAATATTAGTCAAGCAGGATTTTATAGTCTTGCTCTTACAATAAGCGGATTGGTGGGTATTGTAACTGCTGTTACACATCAAGCGTGGGCGCCCTATTATTTTGAATATATGAACGCAAAAAATTATGCTAGTCATGATGCAGATATTAAGCGAATTTTTGCAATTACGCTTATCGCAGGTATGGGTATATCTACATTTGGACAAGAAATAGGCATGATCTTGGCAAGTAAAGCTTTTATTTCATCACTTTATCTTATTCCTATATTTGTATACGGGTTTGTATTACATCAACTGGCCTATGTATACATGCGTAACTTTTCCTTTGTACACAGAACATATTTTTCTTCCATAGTAGTAATTGCCGCAGGTGTTATTAATATTTCATTAAACCTATGGATAATACCTAAATATGGTGAAGTTGGAGCAGCTGTATCATTTGCATTTTCTTATTTAAGCATGGCAACGCTCGCATGGGGTGCCAATAGATTTGTAATTCGTTGCTACTGCACACCATTATTAAAGTTATTAAAGCCTTTATTAATTTATATATTATTTAGCAGCGCACTTTTTTTTCTGTATATTTTCAACGGATTCTGGCAGCAATTTTCAGTTAAAGTGCTTTTGTTTTTGGGTTTCGTTGTTTGTATTGGATGGGCTGAAAGACATTTTATTAGAAATTTTTTGAAAGGTGCTTAAATTGCTAATAGTATGATATATTTTTTTATTGCGATTGTATTTGTCTTATTTATTTATTTATACGATATAGGCAACTTTAGCAAAGGAAAAAATTATGCTTTATTTATATGTTGGATGTTATTTTCTGTTACTGCTGGATTAAGTTATCGAGTTGGTATTGATGCCATTCGTTACGCGGAGGATTTTGTACACCAACCTACCCTTTTTCAGTTAGCTGACTTTGATTTTTCAACTGCGATTGAAGACCCACTTTGGATTATTTTCTCGGCTTTATTTAGAACATTTACTACAGATTTTACAATATTGCACCTTGTACATGCTATGATTGTAAATGGAGCTATAGTCTATTTTGTTCAGCGAATAGGTTTCAAGCCATTTACTACATTATTAATTTATTTTTTGACATTTTTCCTTTTTTTTAATTTTGAAACTTTAAGAGAGTCATTAGCAGTTGCGGTTTTCCTTTTTGCATATCAAGCCTTGATTGAGAAACAATGGATAAGATATTACATGATTGCATTTATTTGCTATTTTATACATTCATCAGCTTCTTTTACATTTTTTATTCCATTATTCCTACTTATTACAAGGATAAAAAGCTGGTTGCCAATAATAATAATTGCAGGAACTTTCATTATTTTAGGTAGATACATCAATGAAATTATTCTAAATATTTTGCCCACATTGAGTCTTAATGAACGTATGGTATACAAACTAGGGGTGTATTTTGGAAGAGACGAAGTTGGAATTTCAACAGGGTTTTTACTGAAAAATGTAATTTTACCAATGTTTCTTTTATTTGCGGATAAAATTCTTTTAAAACGATCTTCAAAATTAGCTGTATATACTAAAATTTTTCTATTCTTAGGGGTAATTAGTATGATTATCCCTGTTGTGGATAGACTATTAAATTATCTAATCGTATTTTATATCATTCACGTAGCTGAAACTTGCTACCAGCTTGCCCGTTTATTTGAATTTCGTATAGTTAAATTTATGGTGCTCAATTCACTTATTTTTTGTTTCACATTTGCTCCGTTGTCATGGTTGTTTACTATTGACGATAGAATATCAGAATATAACTATAATAGGTATTTCCCTTATAGTTTTTTTCTGTTTGGCGAGAAAATAGAAGTAAGAGAAAAATTCTATACCAACGGAAGTTAGTTGTTACTCTCACAAAATATTATTGAATGAAAAAAAGTGTATTTATTATTTCTAAACCTTTGCAGTATATCAATGCTACGAACATTGCAGATGATAACCTCAAAGACTGCATTATTACCAACAGCTTTTTTAATGCTCAAAAGTTTTGTGATATTGTTAAAGAAAACTCTAATCGATGGGAGACTATAAAGTTCTCTAAAAATACATACACTGCTGTAAGAGAAGTCATCAAAAATAAAAACGAATATGAAAAGCTTTATATAGATTCAGATTTTGGAATTATATTGAGTTTCTATTTTTATCAGTTGGGTAGTATTCAAATTTATACTTACGAGGAAGGTTATGCCTCATATACCTTTATCAGGAGTTCCAAAACTTTTATTGATAGATTTAAAAATAATGTTGCAAATTTGATCGGCCTTAAGAACTGGGTTGGTAGCCATTCAAAAACGGTTGGCCTCTATTTATATCAACCGTTAAAATTTATCGAGAATATTGGTTTACCAAAAAATAAAAAGTTACTGAGTTTCGAAAAACCATTGTCAAAACACATCTACTCTTTAAAGGAAATTTCTATACTTTATGAGAATATTAATTTTGAAATTTTTAAAGGGAAGGACGTCTTATTATACATGACAAACTACTATGCTAACCCAAAAATACCTAATCTAATAACGGCATATCCCAATGCGCTAAAAGTTATTAAACCACATCCACAGATGAGCGTTGACGATAAACTTTTTTCGAAATTTGATCAGGTGATAGAAAATCAATTGCCAGCTGAAATCCTTATTGATAAAATATTGGGGCAATGTAACCGGCTTACGGTAGTACACGAAGGTTCATTTGCACTGGAATATTTTAAAGGTGACGAAAGAGTGAACGAAATATTGCTCCCTAATTTAATTTAAGCGTAATGATGCCATATATAAAGTTTATGATTTTATTGATGTTTGGTTTTACTATCAGACAGTGTAGTGGTCAAAATTTAGCGTTAAACAAACCATATTCCCTATCTGATCAGCCGAACTATGGGAAGTTTGTTGACCAGTTATCTGATAAGGCATTGACAGACGGTAAATACAGTTTTGGTTTATTTTGGGAACAAAAGTCAACATTAGGATGGGAGGGGGTAAAATCCTTGACAATCGCAATTGATCTCCTAAAAGTTGAAAACGTAGGGAAAGTTTCATTTAATACTGCCCGAAGAAAAGCTGCAGGGGTTTATTTCCCGGCTAATATTATGGTTTTTATTAGCAAAGATAATAAAGAATTCCAATATTTAGGTGACGCCACTGCAAATGGCAGAAATGTGCCTGGTGATTATGCTGTAGAAAAATTTACAATAGGGAATGTCAATCAATTGGCAAGGTATGTACAGCTACGAATAATTTCATCGCAAAATAATATTTTTTGCGATGAAATTGAAATTATACGAGGATCCACTTTAATTTCAAAAAACTCGCCTTCAAATATAGAAAATGGAATTGAGACTTTTATTGAAAATCAATTAAATCTTGAGAAAAGACGGCAGCAAATAATCCAGAAATTTGAAAAACTTAGTGCCGAAAAATTCACTGCCAAAACGCTTAATCTGATAAGCTTGGCTGAACAAA